>Ga0070741_10009783_pt1 | contig 18431 bp, 18 predicted proteins | sample Coa_R1_4_FD_66440 | JGI IMG/M metagenome (GOLD analysis project Ga0070741, IMG submission 66440) | Surface soil microbial communities from Centralia Pennsylvania, which are recovering from an underground coalmine fire - Coalmine... | ecosystem: Environmental > Terrestrial > Soil > Unclassified ...
GGGGAGAATAGGGATGGAACCTGCACGCGCAATTGCCGGGGGCTGCGAAACCGGCAGTTGTGCACATCCGCAGGTCGGGATAGCGGGGATAAAGCGCTTTAAACCGGCCGCATACCGTTGACGTCGGAAAGCCCGGCGGGTGCTTGCCCGCTAGTTCAGCTTCTTGCGCACGTCCTCGATGCCCTTGGCGATCAGGTCACCGGCAAGCTTGCCCTTTGTCTCGGCGCTGAGGATCTTCTCCGCCGCCGCAATGGCTGCTTCGGCGGCTGCGCTGCGGACATCGGCCGCTGCCTGCGCTTCGGCCTGGGCGATCTTGGTCTCGGCCATCTTGGTGCGGCGGGCGACGAAGTCCTCGATCCTCGTCTTGGCCTCGGCGGCGAGCCGCTCGGCCTCGGCCTTAGCGCCGGCGATGATGTCCTGCGCTTCGCCTTCGGCGGCCTGTCGCTTGCGCTGGTACTCGGCAAGCAGCTGTGCCGCCTCGTCCTTGAGCTTACGCGCCTCGTCGAGTTCCGCCTTGATGCGCGCCGCGCGGTCGTCCAGCGATCGCGCGACCATCCGGTGCACGCCGAGATAGCCGAGTCCGCCCAGAAACAGGACGAAGGCGAGAGCGACCCAGGTTTCTGCCTCCATCAGCATGCTACGAGCCTTTCAGCACGTCGGCGACTGCAGCCGCGACAGCCTTTTCGTTTGGTGTTTCACCGATCAGACGCTCGACGATGGCGCGAGTGGCATCTTCGGCGATCGTGCGCACGTTGCCCATGGCAGCCTGCTTGGTGGCGGCAATGGTTTTCTCGGCCTCGGCGAGCTTTGTGTTGAGCTCGTTCTCCAGTGCCTTGCGCCGCGCTTCCGCTTCGGCCGCCTGCCGTTCACGCGTCTCGTTGGCGATCGCCTGTGCGCGGGCGCGGGCATCGGCCAAAGCCTTTTCGTAAGCCGCGACCGCGGCATCCGATTCGGCCTTCAGGCGCGACGCATCGGCGAGATCATCGGCGATGCGCTTCTGCCGGTTCTCGATGATCGAGCCGACGCGCGGCAGCGCCACCTTGGCCATGAGCACGTAGAGCAGAACGAACGCAATTGCGAGCCATACCAGCTGCGAGGCAAAGGTCTGCGACTGGAACGGCGGAAATCCGCCGTGCCCGCCTTGCGCAGGATGCTCGGTGCTCGCGGTGTGCGTGGGCTCGGCCATCGTCGATCCGGATGCAGGCTGTCGATGAGCCTAGAGCGCGAACAACAGCAGCAGCGCGATCAGCAGCGAGAAGATGCCGAGCGCCTCGGTGATGGCGAACCCGAAGATCAGGTTGCCGAACTGGCCTTGCGCCGCCGACGGATTGCGCAAGGCAGCGGCGAGATAATTGCCGAAGATGATGCCGACGCCGACACCTGCGCCGCCCATGCCGATGCAAGCGATGCCCGCACCTATATATTTTGCTGCCACTGGATCCATAACGAACTCCTTCTTGTTTTGCGTCGGGCCGTCAGTGACCCGGGTGAATCGCATCGTTGAGATAGATGCAGGTGAGGATGGCGAAGACGTAAGCTTGCAGGAAGGCCACCAGCGTCTCGAGCGCGGTGAGAATGACGATCATCGCGAAAGGCAGGATGCCGCCGACCCAGCCAACGGCGCCAAGAGCGCCGCCCATCAGGATGATGAAGCCGGCGAAAACCTTCAGTGTGATGTGGCCGGCAAGCATGTTGGCGAACAGACGCACGCTGTGCGAGATCGGCCGCGACAGGAACGACAGGATTTCGATCGCCACGATCAGCGGCAGAATGTAGACGGGCACGCCCTTCGGCACGAACAGGTTGAAGAAGTGAAGCCCATGACGCCAGAGACCGTAGATCAGCACTGTCAAAAAGACCGTTATGGCCAGCGCTGCGGTGATGATGATGTGGCTGGTGACGGTGAAGGCGTAAGGGATGAGCCCGAACATGTTCAGCGTGAGCACGAACATGAAGATCGAGAAGACGAACGGGAAAAACTTCATCCCTTCCGCGCCGGCCGTCGAGCGGACGGTCGTGGCGACAAACTCGTAAGATAGCTCCGCTGCCGATTGCAGGCGGGACGGCACGAGGCTGCGCTTGGCCGTCGCGCCGACCAGGAAGGCGGTCAGGCCGACAACCGCGAGCATCATGAAGGCCGCGGAATTGGTGAAGGCGATCTCGACATTGCCGATCTTTGCGACCGGGAAAAGATCGATGATCTGGAATTGATGGATCGGATCGGCGGCCATGAGCACTAGTCGTCGGTCAGTTGCCTGTCGCGAACGACCCCCGCCGCCCGCATCACGTTGAGAACGCCGGCCGCAAAGCCGAGCAGAAGAAATACGATGAGCCCCCACGGCGAAATGCCCAGCCAGCGGTCAAGCAGCCAGCCAATCGCCGCCCCCACGAGCACGCCTGCCACCAACTCGGTCGACAGCCGGAAGCCGCGGGCAAATGCCGAAACATCGGCGGTCTGACGAGGACCGGAGCCGTTTTCGGATGGCCGGCTCGCCTGTGCGAGCCGTTTGCCGAGACGCTGGAGCCTCGCGGAGAGAGCAGCCTCGTCGTCCGGCGGTTCGTTACGATCACCAGTACCGCGCGTGCCGTCAGCCATGCTCGCGACTCGCGTGGACTTCAGGTTTCGCGTGTCCCGCCGCCCTAAAAGCCGCGCGGACCATACTTACGGCACCTATACGAGTCAAGGAAACGGGACTGCGGCATAAGTGTTTGATAACAGGGGGCAAACCTCAGATTTTGCTTTCCGTGAAGCGGCTGACTGTGCCCTGCATCTCCGGCTGGCCTGCGCGAGCAACACACACGGTTTGGCAGGTGCGGTGCCGGTGCTACGTTTGCCAATCCCCGGCGTTGGACTGAAGGAGAAACCATGCGTGCCTTGATGCTCGCTCTTGCAGGGATTCTCATTTGCGCGGCAGCTGCCGCGGCGCAGACCGTGATCGACGTCGAAAATCCGCGGTCTGCCGGGCCGCCGGTACAGGATCAGCCGCAGGCAGCGCCTCAGGTGCAGACCCAATCGGCGCCGGCGCGCGAGGCGCCTGCCCAGTCGAAAGACGATGAGCCGCTGCCGCCGGCAGGCGGCGGCCGGTTTACTTTCAACCGTATCGATAACGGCGTCCTGCGATTGGATACCCAAACCGGCGAGGTCGCCGTCTGCCGAGCGCAAAGCCCGGGCTGGATCTGTCAGGACGTGCCGGACAAGCGGTCCGAGCAGGAATTGGAGGCGGCACGTCGGCGCGCTGATCTTGCCGCCATCGAGGCGCTCACTTCCGAGGTTGCGCGCCTGCGGGACGAGATCGCGTCCCTCAAGCGCGAGGTCGCCGCACTGAAGGAGCCGCCACCTCCGCGGCCGCCGGCGGATCTCGCACCGCCCGGCAAGGATGGCGACGCGGTCATCAGGCTGCCGACCCAGCAAGATATCGCGCGCGCCCGCGACTTCATCGAGAAGGCGTGGCACAGGGTGGTCGACATGATCACCGCCGTGCAAAAGGACATGATGCAGAAGAGCTGACGTGTCGCACGCAGTGCAGGTTCATGCCGCGCCGAATGTCCACCATCGCCGAGGCCGTGCCGCAGCTGATCGCCAGCGCAACTTTGCATGTCGACACACCGGGCGCCGGCGTCATCGACATCACGGACAATGCCGCGAGTTTCGTCAATCAGGCACGCGCCGGCGACGGCATCTTGCTGATCTATCTTCGTCACACCTCGGCTTCGCTGACAATTCAGGAAAACGCCGATCCCGACGTGCAGGCGGATCTCATCGCCGCGCTTGATCGCCTCGCGCCCGAAGACGCGCCATGGATCCATGATGTAGAAGGCCCGGACGACATGCCGGCGCATGTCAAGGCCATGCTCAACGGTGTCTCGCTGCACGTGCCGGTCGTTGCCGGCAAGCTGGCACTTGGTACGTGGCAGGGCATCTATGTCGTGGAACACCGGCGCAGGCCGCACAGCCGGGAAGTCGTCTTCCAGTTTATCGGCGGCCGCAGGTCGGCATAGGTACGTGAAAAAAACGCCCTGCCGGGTGGCAGGGCGTTGCCGAGGGAAACGTGCGGGACCGCAGTCCCGCCCGCTTGCGTTGTCCAGTCTAGGCCCTGGCCTCTTTCCAGATGCTCATGTGCCGCGTTTCCGGCATCAGCATGAGTCCAAGGACGAAGCATACCGCTGGCACTGCGATCGGGTAGATGAGCGCTGAGCCAAGGCTGCCAGTGGCCTGAAAGGCCGCAGTCGTAATGAATGGCACGAGGCCGCCTCCCCAACCATTGCCGATATGGTAAGGCACCGACACCGACGTGTAACGAATGCGGGCGGGGAAGTACTCGGCAAGGTATGCGCCGATCGGCCCGTAGACCATGCCGACGTAGCATACGAGGATAGCGATGATGATGATCGCGACCGGGTAGTTAATGTTGCCGGGCTGTGTCACGGCCCCAAGCCAGGAGTAGAGCGGATAGTAGGTGACCGCCGCGAGCAGGAAGCCGCCGAGGATCACCGGCTTGCGGCCGATGATGTCGGATAACCAGCCGAATATGATCAGAGACGGTGTTCCGATCAGCAGCGCGGCTCCCACGATCCATGCGGTCGTCAACGGATCGACCTTCGAGACCTGCTGCAGGAAATACAGGGCCCAGAACTGGCCGCTGTACCAGACGACACCTTCGCCGATCACGATGATGCTGGCGATCACCACGAATTTGAAATTCGCGGTGAGAAAAGCTTCCTTCCAGGGATTTTTGGTTTTCTGTCCCTTGGCCTGGATCTCCTGGAAGATCGGTGTCTCCTGCAACTGCAGACGGATCCAGATGGCGATCGCAACCAGCAGGAAGGAGAAGAGGAACGGAATACGCCACGCCCAGGAGTCGAACACGGCGTTGCCGAAATACGAGCGCGTTGCGATGATGACGACCAGCGAAACCACGATGCCCAGCGTCGGCGAGGTCTGCAGCCAGCCGGTATAATAGCCGCGCCGCTCATCGGAGACGTGCTCCGCGACATATGTGATGGCGCCGCCATATTCGCCGCCAAGGCAGAGACCTTGAATCATGCGCAGGAAAAACAGGATGAACGCGGCCGCGAGGCCGATCTGGTCAATGGTCGGCAACAAGCCGATACATCCTGTACCGAGGCCCATGCCGCTCAACGTCACAAGGAATGTGTACTTGCGGCCGATGCGGTCACCCATCCATCCGAAGATGAATGCGCCCAAGGGTCGGACGAGGAAGCCGGCGGTGAAGAGCGCGATCGTGCTCAGCAAGGCGGCGACCGGATGTGTTTTATCGAAGAACTTGACCGACAAGACGGCAGCTAGGCTGCCGAAGATGTAGAAGTCGTACCACTCGATGACGTTTCCGACCGCGGCGGCGATGATCACTCGCCGGAAGTCCTTTGGAATTTGTGCAGCCATTGCAATTTCTCCTGCTGGGGCTAGCCGCTTCGCAGGGTGCAAGCTGGTCTCGATTGTCGCCCCACCGAAGCGTCCTCCTTGTTCAATTGACGTGACGCCGTGACTTGATGCGGCGTCTCGTTGCTCACACGGTTCTTGCGTGCCGTTTGCAGGTAAAAAACTACAACGCGATGGGTCGCGCGACTTATTGCACTTTCGACCTAAGATGATCGTATAAGGCGTTGACGCGTGGCCGAGATTCGGTAGACCGATCAAGCATCGAGAACAGTTTTGCGGCGCGAACTCGCCGCTGACAGCCGAAAATAAACTTTAGTCTTAATACGGACGCAGTGTGTGCGGCAGCCACGTGCCTGGGGCGCGACAGAATGCGTGGCCGCTCCACACTGCGGCGAGCGCAAAAGCCACTTTGCGCAAACGTCAGAGGCCGACGAAGTCGCGCAACTTTTTCACAGTTGCCGCAGCATCTTTGGCTTCCTCGGTCGTCAGGATGGTCGTCTCACCGGAGCGCCTGTGCAGCACGCTATGATGGATCAAGGCACCTGAAAGGCCGTCCTGGTCCGATTTCACCGCGATGTCATCGATCTCGGAGAGTGCGAACTCGACAGGCTTTTTGCTCCATAGCAAGAGTTTCTGCTGCAGCGTTGCCTTGCCGGAATCCTTATCGAGAGTCAGGACCGTTGAACCTTCCTTCAAGACGAGCTTGTGTGGGGTATTTTCGATTATGGCCATGGCTGGCCTCCCGCCCGATTTTTCCGTCCCGCAAATTGCTTGCGCTTAGCGGAGGTTACGGCGGGTAATAATACTAAAGTCTAATACCGCAGTCTAAGTGGAAAGTTCGCCGATCTATCAATTATTTGCCGACGAAAGCAAAAAGCAGCGCCAGCACCCACATCGCGATCGCGATTGCGGCGGTCCAGCGTGCGAACGTGAGGTAGGTTTCGTGCAACACGGTCGAGCTTGCCCATTGGGCATGCTCTTCCGGTGGTCTTTGCTCTTTCGGCAGGTAAAGCCACAGCTCGGTCTTGCGGTAGTTTTTTGTCCTGGCCTCGTGAGCCTTGAGGATCAGGATTGCCGACATCAGGGTGGTCAGGAATCCGCCGGCCTTGAATGCAAGCTGCGGCTCGAAAGACATGCCGATCATCACGCAAAAGATCGCCAGCGAACCAAAGCCGCATGCGCGCAGGACAATTTCGTACGCAATGCGGCGCATGTTTTCCATGCCGAAGTAACCTGCGTGCCTGATCGGCGTTCCGAATGCCGCCAATCTAGCGGAAAATCCGCGCGCCGTACTCACAAATGCGTGGGGCCGCGATGACGGGCCTTCAGAGGCCTGTTTTCAGGAAGTTTCCCATCGCCGGAAGAGTCAAAAGCCCGGTACCGGCCAGCCAGATCCACAGGGAGGCGTCGGTCGAATCGTCTTTGGCCCCGACCGCCCGTTCATAGATTGCCGCAGGAACGCCGGCGAGGATGATCGTGCCGGTGGAAACCATCAGCGACGAGAACATCAATGTGAGCGACACGCTGCCAAACAAAAGGGCAGGTGCGAGAATCTGTACATGGACCAACGTGAAAACCAGGGCCTCCTGATTGAAAAGGCCGTTGATCATTCCGAAGAATGCAATCGCAACGTAGTAGTAATTGCGATCCATGACTCAGCTCAGCCGCGGGACGATGCCCGCAATCAGGAATACATTGAGCAAGAGCACGCGCAACCAGAACAGCCAGACGACGCCGAGTAGCCAGACGACGACGGGGGCTGCCGCCTTGGGCGTGACGTAACTCGTCGCAACGACAACCGGATCGGTGAACCGGCAAAAAAAACGCCAGATATAGTTCGAGGAGTCAGGCTGGACGATCAGTGCAAGCAGCACGCGGCCGAGCAACGTGTACATCAGCGCAGCCAGAATAAAGTTCGGCAGGTGAAAGTACCAGTAGGTGAGAAACGATCCGGCCACGACAGCGACGACCTCCCGACGCGTTCACACAATGGCTGCTGTCACATTGCGCGGCAAGAGAAAAGCGGGGCCGTAAAGGCCCCGCTTTCCGTCCGACCTGATGTGCCGGTCAGACTTTCTCTTCGAGCACAGTCTTGCCACGCGGCTTGCGGATCTCGTCGATCAGCGCCTGCATTTCCCTGGACGGCTCTTTGCCCATGAGGCTGACCACGTAGATCACCAGGAAGCCGAGCGGCATGCCCAGCAGTCCGCAGTTGATGTTGTTGAGATCGAACCAGCCGACCTTGTTGGCCAGCGGATTCGCCGCGCTCGCCGGTACGTCGGCGATCCATTTCGGATCGGCCATGACCTGGGCGACATTGACGAGTGCCTTGCCCGTCTCCGGGTTCAGCAGTGACGACATGCCGAAATAGGTCACGCCCGCCTGCGGGAAGTACCTCGACGTTACGAGATAGAAGAGGCAGATGGCCCAGCCCGCAATGATCCCGCAGATCGCTCCGGTTGTAGTCGTACGCTTCCACCAGATACCGAGCACGATCGCCGGGAAATTGCCGGCCATGGCGAGCGAGAACGCCCAGCCGACCATCGCGAGAATGTCCGACGGTTTGGTCGACGCGAGATAGGCCGAGCACACGGCCACGAAGAACAGCAACACGCGAGCCACCGTCAGACGGCGGATGGTCGGCGCGTTCGGATCGATCATCTTGTAGTAGATGTCGTGGCTGAGTGCGTTGGCGATGGCCAGCAGCAGGCCGTCGGCGGTGGACAACGCCGCCGCCAGACCGCCGGCCGCAACGAGGCCGGATATCACGTAAGGAAGACCCGCGATCTCAGGCGTGGAGAGCACGATCACGTCTGTATTGATCACGAAGTCCTGGAATCGCAACACGCCGGGGTGGCCGGCAATGGTCTTACATGCATCGAGGACTGCCTGCAGACTTGCGGCATTCTTGCCGCAAATCTGAATCAGCCCGAGTTCGCCCCACTGGAAGAGCCAGGGCCGTATGGTGCCGAGGTCCCTGCCGATGATGTTCGTGTAGACCTCAAGCTTCGAGAACGCCGCGTAGGCCGGCGCCGAGAAGTAAAGCAGGAAGATGAACAGCAGCGACCAGGCCACCGAATCCCGCGCTTCCTTCACCGACGGAGTGGTGAAATAGCGCATCAGGATGTGGGGCAACGATGCGGTGCCCACCATCATGCAGAAGATGATGCCGAAGAAGTTCAGCGGCGTGTAGTTCATGAAGGGCTGAATGTGCGGCTTAAGCGTCGTAGGCGCACAGTTTGCCGCCGTGCACATCACAGCCAGCCCGTCCTTTATCAGTTGCTGCTCGCGCGCCGTGATCTCCGCGATCGCCCTGCCGTAGGTGAGTTCGGGGATCGGGATTCCGTAGTGCTTGGTGGACAGGATCACGATCGGCACGAGATAGGCGACGATCAGCACGATGTATTGGGCGATCTGCGTCCAGGTCACCGCCCGCATGCCGCCCAGCATGGCGCAAAGCAGGATGCCGACGAGGCCGGCAAACACCGCGATTTCGAACTTCATGCCGAGAAAGCGTGAGGCGATGATGCCGGTGCCATAGATCTGCGCCGTCACATAGGTAAAGGAGCAGCACACGAGCACGATGACGCCGAGGAAGCGCGCGAAATTGCCGCCGTACCGGAACGACAGGAAGTCGGGGACGGTATAGGCGCCGAATTTGCGCAGGTACGGTCCGACCAGGATCGACACCAGCACGAATCCGCCGGTCCAGCCGAGCACCCAGGCAAGTCCGTCATATCCGAGCAGGAAGAGTGAGCCGGCCATGCCGACGAAGGAAGCCGCCGACATCCAGTCGGCGCCGGTTGCCATGCCGTTGTAGAAAGCCGGGACGCGTCGGCCTGCAACGTAGTATTCGGAAATCTGTGCCGTCCGTGTCGCCACGCCGATGATGGCGTAGACCGCCAGCGTGAAGAACACGAATAGATAGCCAAGAATTTTGTTGGGCACGCCGATCTGCTCAAGGATCGCGAGCAGGATAATGAAGGCAACGAAACCGCCCGTGTACGTGCCGTACATCCGGCCGAGTTGCTTATAGAAGGTTTCTGCACTCGATGTGGTCTGAGTAGCCATGATCCGCTCCTGCCTCAATCTTCTTCGGCGTAGCCGTGTTCACGGTCGATGCGATTCTGCTGTCGCGCAAACACGAACAACATGACCACGAAAATGATCAATGACCCTTGCGCGGCCATGTAGAAGCCGAGCGGAAACCCGAGGATCGGGATGACGATTTTGTTAAGCGGGGTCACGAACATATGGATGATGTAACCAAAGAAGAACCAGATCCCGAGATGCGTGAGCATCAAGCGGGTTGTCTTGTTCCAATGGGCTTCTTGGTTGGCTTGAGTGTCGGATGGAGCCATGGGTCGATGCCTTCCCTGCGCTGACCGGTCCGCCATGGGACGGGTTTATAAAGGCGAGGGAACACCCTGACCGTAAGTGTTGAGCGCCCCCCGAAACGCACGGCCCGATCTTCTTGCTGCCGGGTCCGCTGCCTTGAACGTTAACAATGTGTAATTTTAGTCTATATACGACTTTAGTCGTAATTATTTCTCGTAAGATGCTAGAACGCTTGAAATTTCCGGTGCTGCACCGCGGTTAGTTGCCGCTTTGAGTGGCCGTCGCAGTGGCGCTTGTGGGATACGTGACTTATGGGACTGCTCGATCTTTTTCGCCGCAAGCCGCCAATTCGCGACGTGGCTGCGCTCGCCGAATTCATCGATGGCAATGCGGCCTTCGTCGCGCAAAAGGGAATCTACGAGTATTCGCGGGCGCGGGCCGGCCATTACGCGAAGGTCCTGTTTCGCGAGCCGGAATTCCAGGCGGCGGCGGAAAATTCGCGATGGAGTGCCTACCCGCTCGGCCTTGCGATGGTGAGCGAACTGGTCGAAGGAGTGTTGCGCCCGTATGCGGACGACCGACGGGCGGTCCTCGACAGGCTCAATGCGATTTCCCTGTCGGTATTCGACCGGTACCCGGCGCCCGCCGTGCTCGGCGCGGAACGGTGGTCGCGATTGCGCGAAGAACTTGCGCACAATCTCGACGTGATCGGAATCCACGCGGTCAAGCCGGCAAAAGACATTCCGATCCCGTTTGCCGAACGTTATTTCCAACTCATGCCGATCCACGAAAAGCTACGCGCGAGCGAATTTCCCACGATCCGGAATTACCTGAGAGTGACGATGTGTAATATCCATGATGAATTCAGCACGCGGATCGATGCGCCGACCCTGGCTCACGCGGTGCGTACGATCCCGATCTGAAAAACCGCATCGGGTGTCATGAGGACAGCATGGTTGTCTCCTATGCCACGCCTCTGATCGCCCTCGATGCCGTTGTCATAGACACTGAAACAACCGGCCTCGATCCGGCCGAAGCGAGAATCGTCGAAGTCGCCGCGGCGCGCATCGAAGGTGGGCGCATTCCGCAAGACTGCGTGCTCAATCGCGTCGTGCATCCCGGTATTACCATCCCGAAGGAGAGCACGAAAATCCATAACATCGATGACGCCAAAGTAGCAGGCGCGCCCACATTCGCCGAAATCTGGCCCGAGCTGAGAAGTCTTATCGGGGGTGCGGTCGTGATCGGGCACACCATCGGCTTCGATCTTGCGGTTCTCCGGCGTGAATGCGAACGCGCGGGTCACACGTTCGAAGGTCCGCACGTCCTCGATACTAGGCTCCTCGCTGAAATCGCCGAGCCCGCACTTGCCGACTACACCCTTGAAAGTCTCGCCGCATGGCTCGGCATCCAGTTGAGCAACCGCCACTCGGCGGCGGGCGACGCTCTCGCCACTGCCCGCATATTTTCCGCGTTGACGCCGAAGCTGCGCGACGGAGGTATTCGTACTCTCGCAGAGGCGACCCGCGCCTGCGCGTCGCTGACCAGGGTTCTTGAAGAGCAGCACCGTGCCGGCTGGGTGGAGGCGGCAAAGGCGCCGGCACGGCGCGATGCCGAGCGGACGCTTGACCGCATCGACAGCTATCCCTATCGGCACCGGGTGCGCGACGTCATGCGCGCGCCGCCGAAGTTCGCGGATGCCGATATGCCGCTCGGCCAGGCGATGAAAAAGATGATGGATGACCGCGTTTCATCGCTGTTCGTGCGTCCGCTGCAAAGCAGCGAAAGCGAGATGGTGGCCGGCAGTACGGGAATCGTCACCGAGCGGGACATTCTGCGCGCGATCTCGGCGCAGGGCGCCGGCGCGCTTGTTCGCCCTGTCCGCGATTTCATGAGCAAGCCGCTCGCGGTGGTGCCCGCCGACGCGTTCGTTTACCGCGCGATTGGCCGGATGAGTCGCCTCGCCATACGGCATCTGGGCGTTGTCGACGAAGATGGACACGTCATCGGGGCCTTGTCTGCCCGCGATCTGCTGCGGTTGCGGGCAAGCGAGGCCGTGTCGCTTGGCGACGAAATTGATGACGCACGCGACGTGGGAGCGCTCGCCGCGGCATGGGCGAAATTGCCCCATGTCGCAGCATCGCTCGCCGCTGAAGAAATAGGGGCTCGCGATATTGCCGCGGTCATCTCCCGCGAGCTTGGCGCTGCCACCCGCCAGGCGGCTGTCATCGCCGAGAAACGAATGAAAGAAGAAGGCCGGGGGGATTCTCCCTGCGCCTATGCGTTGGCCGTGCTCGGGTCGGCGGGGCGAGGGGAAAGTCTCCTGGCTATGGATCAGGACAATGCGCTGATCTTCGAAGATGACGGGCCTGAGGGCCGCAACGATGCCTGGTTTGCGCAATTTGCGGTCCATGTTGCCGACATTCTTCACGAAATCGGTGTGCCCTACTGCAAGGGCGGCGTCATGGCCAAAAATCCGGCATGGCGCGGATCGATGTCGACATGGCGTGGGCGCGTCAAGGAATGGATCGGCGTTGCGACGCCCGAGCAGCTGCTGTCGGTCGATATTTTTTTCGACATGCGCCCTGTGCACGGCGACGGAAGATTGTGTATTCGCATCTGGCGAGAGGCATTCGACCTCGCGCGCAACAATAATAGCTTCGCGAAGCTGCTGGCCGAATCCGCCGGCGCCGTTGAAGCAGGTCTTGGATTCTTCGGGCAGTTCAAGACCAGAGACGGCCGCATCAATCTGAAAAATGCCGGACTGTTCGGGATTGTCAGCGCGGCCCGGGCTCTTGCGATCTGTCATCATGTCGTGGAGCGTTCGACGCCTGCACGCTTGGCCGGTCTCAAGGCGCTCGCAATCGGCGGCGCGCACGATCTCGATGCCCTGACCAGGGCGCAGGATACTTTCCTGAACCTGTTGTTGGCCCAGCAGATCGATGACGTCGAGCACGGAATTCCGGCTTCGAACACCGTCGCCGTAAAGCGGCTTTCGCCGGATGAACGCGATGCCCTGCGCACCGCACTCAGATCGACCGGGCACCTTGATGATCTCAAGCGTGACCTGTTGTTCGGCGGGTGAGTCCGGTGAGTCCGGGGTTCCGCGCATTGCCACGGCGGAACGAGACTCAGGTTCGGCTCATACGACTTTTGGCTTAGTGCCTAATGCCCGAGAATATCGCAGCTTTTCGGCGAAAATCATGGCGGCCGGCCGGCGGCTGGGCAGGACCGCGCACGCCTTGCACTGGAGGCAAGGCGCGAAGAACATTAATTTGACTGGGCGTTGCGGCGGGTCCAGATCGTTCCACCGGCTGGAACAGCCTGAGGGTCACTCCGATTGTCTGAACTGATGCAGTATCGATTGGTGATTGCGGACGATCACCCGTTATTTCGCGGCGCGCTGCGCGAGGCAGTGGCGGGCCTGCTGGAGCGAGTGGACATCTCGGAAGCGGGAACGTTCGATGAGCTTGTCGGGTTGCTTGAGCGCAACAGCGACGTCGATCTCGTGCTTCTCGACCTCACGATGCCGGGTGCTCGCGGCTTTTCTGGCCTGATGTACATGCGCGCGCAGTTTCCAAGCGTGCCGGTGATTGTCGTGTCGGCCAATGACGATCCGGCGGCCATCCGTCGCTGCATGGAATTCGGGGCCTCGGGATTCATCCCGAAAACGCTTGGTGTCGAATCCATGCGCGCGGCGATCTCCCGCATTCTCGGCGGCGGCGTCTGGACGCCGCCGGATGTCGACCTCGCAGGCGGGGCCGATGCGGAAGCAGCCGAGCTGATGGCGCGGATGGCGACGTTGACGCCCCAGCAGGTCCGCGTGCTGATGATGCTCTCGGAAGGTCTGCTCAACAAGCAGATCGCCTTTCAGCTCGGCGTGTCCGAGGCGACGGTGAAGGCCCACGTCTCCGCGATCCTTCAGAAGCTCGGTGTTGAAAGCCGCACCCAGGCGGTGATCGCGGCGGCAAAAATCGAGGCGGGGCAGTGGCCGCAGGGCGTCGCGGCAGAAGGCTGAAGGCGGCTATTCGGCCGCCGCAACGCGCAGCACGCGCCACTGCGCAAGCAACGCGCGCAGCGCCGCCGGCTTGAGCGGCTTGTGCAGCACCTGAACGCCCTCGCTGCGGGCCAGTTCGCGCACACCGGGTGAACGGTCGGCAGTGATGAGAATGGCCGGCAATTCGCCGAAGCGGCGACGCAGCGCAATAATCGCTTCGATGCCGTTGCCCTCGTCGAGGTGATAGTCCACCAGCAGGCCGTTCGGAATTACCGACTTGTCGGAAACCGCACTCAACGCCAGCGCGAGACTCGACGCCTTGATCACGTCGCATCCCCAGCCGCGAAGAAGGGTTTCCATTCCGTCGAGCACGGCGGGCTCATTATCGATGCAGAGCGCGGTGATGCCGGCAAGCTGCCCGGAGTCGATGCTTGCGCTCTCGCGCGCCGGAAGATCCATAGGCGCGTCGCTCGAACGTGGCACGGTAATTGCGAAATGCGATCCGCGTCCGCTTTCCGATTCTAGCTCGATTTTCGATCCGAGCACGCGGGCAACGCGTTCCACAATCGAAAGTCCCAATCCGAGGCCGCGCGCGATCTTTGCACCCTGGTCGAGGCGGTGAAACTCGACGAAAATGTCGCGCCATTTCGATTGCGGAATGCCGACGCCGGTATCGTAGACATCGATGCGCACCACATCGTTGCGGCGCCGGCAGCCCACCAGAACGCGTCCTTCCGGCGTGTATTTGATCGCGTTGGACACGAGGTTCTGCAGCAGGCGGCGCAGCAGCCGGCGATCGGACCGTACAACCAAGGAGCAGGGCACGAAGGTGAGATCGAGACCTTTCGTGGCGGCGAGCGGAGCAAATTCGAGTTCGATCTGGCGCATCAACTCGTCAATGCGGAAACTCGCGAACTCCGGGCGCAGTGCGCCGGTATCGAGCCGCGACATGTCGAGCAACGCGCCGAAGATTTCCTCCACCGCCTCGAGCGAGGCGTCGATGTTGTCGATCAGGCGGCGATCTTCGCGGCCGCCGCGTTCGATGAGGCTTGTAACGTAGAGCCGTGCGGCGTTGAGCGGCTGCAGGATGTCGTGGCTCGCCGCCGCCAGGAACTTGGTCTTGGAAATATTGGCGGCGTCGGCTTCGCCCTTTGCCCGCGCCAGGGCGGCGTTGAGGCGCGTCAGCTCCTCGGTCCGCTCGCGGACGCGGCGCTCGAGCGTTTCGTTCGCCCGTTCCAGCGCTTCGGCGGCTTCGACGCTGGCCGTGATGTCGGTGAAAGTCGTGACGACGCCGCCATCCGGCATGCGGTTGGCGCGCACTTCAATGACCATGCCTTCGGCGAAGCGTTCCAGGAACGGTTCGTTGCTCGATATGTAGCGCTCGATCTGCGCACTCAGAAATTCCTCGGCCTGGTCGGAGGCCCGCGGTCCACGCCGGCTGTTGAAGCGCAGGATGTCGGCAAGCCCTACGCCGGCGCGCACGAGACTCGGCGGCAGGTCGAGAATCTCGCCGAACTGCCGGTTCCAGCAGATAAGCTGCAAATCCTTGTCGAAGACGGCGATGCCCTGCCGCACGTGGTCGAGCGCGGTCTGCAGGATCTCGCGATTGTACTGGATAGCCGCGTTGGCATCGTCGAGCAGCTTCAGCGCCGCTTTGGTGGAAACCGTCCGCTTGCGCAGCAGCAGCGACAGCACCAGCCGTGACGATGCGCCGCCGATTGCCGACGCGAGGATATGTTCGGCATGCCGCACCAGGCGGAAATCGGCATCGTCCTTGGGCTCAAGACTGATGCGCTGGGCCCCGGCGAAGCTTTCGAAGGCCGCACGCGTGCGCTCTTCGCCGAGGTAGCGTGCAACCGTCGTCGTGAGCTCCTCGACCGTCACCGACGAGCGCCACAGCCGGAAGCTCGGCGCGATCGGCGTCAGGTCCGAGGGGACAAAAGTATTTGCCTGCAGCCGCTCGATCGGTGACGGCTGGCGATGCAGGGAGAATCCGATGTAGCAGAGGACGTTGAACAGCAGACTCCAGACCACGCCGTGTACCAGCGGCGGCACCTCGAGACCGAAAAGGTGCTGCGGCCGCAACATGCCCAGGCCCCACGGCCCTTCGGTCAGGATGCGCTCGCCGACGATCCCGATGTCGGACAGCGTCGGCAGCAAAAGCGTGTAGGCCCAGACGAGAAATCCGGCGGTCATTCCGGCGATTGCGCCTGCCGCGGTCGCGCGCCGCCACAGCAAGCCGCCGAAGAAAGCCGGCGCCAGCTGCGCGATGGCGGCAAATGAGAGGAGGCCGATCGAGGCGAGCTGCGCCTCGCCGGCCGACCGGTAATACACATAGGCCAGCAGCAGGATCGAGAAGATCGCGAGCCGCCGGACTGCCAGCAGCAGCGATCCGATGTTTTCCCGCCCGCTGAGGAGACGCTCGCGCCGCTGCAGAACCAGCGGAATGATCAGGTCGTTGGAGACCATGATCGACAGCGCGACAGATTCGACGATCACCATGGCGGTTGCCGCCGAAAGGCCGCCGACAAAGGCGATGATGGTAAAGAGATTCGACCCGCTTTGCAGCGGCAATGCGAGAACGAACATGTCGCTGTCGACTTTTCCCGCCGGGAACGTCAGCAATCCGGCGAGCGCGATCGGAATGACGAACAGATTGATAAGCACCAGATAGACCGGGTAAAGCCACACCGCTCGCCTGATCTCATCTTCATTGTTGTTTTCGACCACGGCCACGTGGAACTGTCGCGGCAGCATGATGAAAGCGATGAAAGACAGCAGCGTCATTGCGAACAGTGTGTCGAAGCGCGGTTCGCGGCTGAAGATAGTGGCCGTCGACGGTCGCTGCATTGCTTCGCTGATGAGAGCGAGCGGTCCATCGAACATCCAGAACGTGACGAAAAATCCGACGGCGAGAAAGGCGACCAGCTTCACAATCGATTCCGCGGCAACGGCCAGCATCAACCCGTCCTGATGCTCGGTGGCATCGATGTGGCGGGTACCGAACAGCACGGCGAATGCGGCCATCGACAGCGCCACAAAGAGGGCAATATCACCCAACCAGGGCTGGCTGGCTTCGCTGCCCTCCGCGACATGGGCGAGGATCGTTTCAAGCGAGGCTGAGACCGCCTTGAGCTGCAATGCGATGTACGGAATGGTGCCGACGATAGCGATCAGCGCGACCGTTGCGGCGACGGCCTGTCCCTTTCCGTAGCGCGCGGCGATGAAATCGGCGATCGAAGTGATGTTGTGCGCCTTGGCAAGGCGGACGATGCGGATCAGCAGGGGACTGCACAGGCCGATCATGAGTGCCGGCCCGATGTAGATGGTGAGGAAATCGAAGCCCGTGCGCGAGGCAAGGCCGACCGAACCGAAGAATGTCCACGAGGTGCAATAGATCGCGAGCGAGAGCGGATAGATCAGCAGGCGTGCGCGGCCGTCGCGGCCGAGGCCGCGCGTGCGGTCGCCATAGCTCGCGATCAGGAACAGGAGCCCGATGTACGCAAGCGCGACCGCGATGACGGCCCAACCCTGGAGCATGAACTCTCCGGAACGCACCCAACCTTACCTGCAAACGATTTTACCGGTCCTGCGGGGCCGCGAACACCCCGCCCGCTGCACGGATTGCCCGGGCGAGCCCGGCCGCAATGGGACAAGGGGCTGCAAGCGCTGCATTTTCCGCAGGTTGACGGCATTTGACGCGGGCGTTCCCGCGCGGCATTGATCGCAATCGAACGAGCCGCGACGCAGGTGCGTCCGGTTCCCCGAAAGTCCTGTCTTGTCTGCACCGTCTCCCACCCGCCTCGTCACCCTGGGTCGTCTGTCCGAAACGCTGGTGACCGCCGCGCTCGGCGGCGGCGCGCTTGGGCTTATCGGCGTTCCTGCCGGCTGGCTGTCCGGCTCGATCCTCGCGGTTGCCGGTTCGGCCATCGCCGGCCGCCCGATGCTGATTCCGACGATGCTCATGCGGGCGATCTTCGTTCTGATCGGAACTTCGCTCGGTGCAGTGGTGACGCCGGAAACGCTGAACGGGATGGCGACCTATCCGCTCAGCATCGCGGTGTTGATCCTCGCCATGGCCGTCGTTTCGATCGCCGGCGCCGGATACCTGCGTCTGGTCCATCAATGGGACAGGGTCGACTCATATCTTGCGGCGGCACCGGGCGGCATGTCGCAGGTCCTGGCGCTCGGCGCCGAACTCGGCGGCGACCTGCGGGCGATCGCGATCGTGCAGAGTATCCGCGTCGTCGTGATCGCCGTCGGGCTGCCGGCCGGATTGGCGGTGCTGGGGCTCGTCGGGCAGGCGCCGCCGAGGATAAACGCGCCACTCGGGCTCGACACGGCTGGCGAGTTGGCGATTCTGCTCGCCGCATCGAGCATCGTGGCGATCATTGCCTATCGCATCCGCTTTCCAGGCGGGCTGCTCTTCGGTGCCATGCTGACGTCGGCGATTCTGCACGGCACCGGACTCATTCACGCAGTGATGCCCTGGTGGGTCGCGAATGCGGCGATGATCGCGATGGGCGCAATCACCGGCTCGCGCTTCGCCAATACCTCGCCGCGGATGCTGCTGAATTTCGTGGCGGCCGCCTTCGGCTCCTTCGCGGTGGCGGTTGCGATCTCAGCCCTGTTCGCGGCCGTCCTCATCGGCGTGCTGTCGCTGCGTGCCGCCGAAGTCATGATTGCTTTTGCCCC
>Ga0070741_10009784_pt1 | contig 18428 bp, 21 predicted proteins | sample Coa_R1_4_FD_66440 | JGI IMG/M metagenome (GOLD analysis project Ga0070741, IMG submission 66440) | Surface soil microbial communities from Centralia Pennsylvania, which are recovering from an underground coalmine fire - Coalmine... | ecosystem: Environmental > Terrestrial > Soil > Unclassified ...
CCCCATGGGCCCGCTCGCCCTCACCGACCTCATCGGGCTCGACACCACCATGGCCGTGGCCGAGTCGCTCTACGACGAGTTCAAGGAGCCGCTCTACGCGCCGCCGCCTCTCCTGTCGCGCATGGTCGACGCCGGCCTGCTCGGCCGCAAGAGCGGGCGCGGCTTCTACGACTACGCAGCCCGATGACCCCGCCCCAGGCCGACCTCCACAAGCCCGTCCACCCGGTGCGGTTCGTCACCGCCGCCAGCTTGTTCGACGGGCACGACGCGGCCATCAACATCATGCGTCGCCTGCTGCAGTCGCAGGGTGCCGAGGTCATCCACCTGGGCCACAACCGCTCGGTCGACGAGGTCGTCGCCGCGGTGGTCGAGGAGGACGTGCAGGGCGTGGCCGTGTCGTCCTACCAGGGCGGCCACCTCGAGTACTTCAAGTACCTCGTCGACCGCCTGCGCCAGGAAGGGCGCGGCCACGTGAAGGTGTACGGCGGGGGCGGCGGCGTGATCGTGCCGTCCGAGATCGCCGAGCTGCACGAGTACGGCGTGGCCCGCATCTTCACCCCGGAGGACGGCCAGCGCCTGGGCCTGCCCGCCATGGTGAACACCATGATCGCCGAGTGCGACGTCGACCCGACACAGGGCGACCCGCCCTCGTCCCTCGACGCCCTGCTCGGTGGCGACCACCGGGCCCTGGCCCGCGTCATCACCGCGGCCGAGGCCGGCGCGCTGGCACCCGCGCTGGTGGAGGAGCTGCGCGCTGCGGCCGCCCGCCGGGCCGTCCCCGTGCTGGGCATCACCGGGACGGGCGGGTCGGGCAAGTCCTCGCTCACCGACGAGCTGGTGCGCCGCTTCCGCCTGGACCAGGAGGACAAGCTGCGGGTCGCGGTGGTGGCCGTCGACCCCACCCGCCGGCGCGGCGGCGGCGCCCTCTTGGGCGACCGCATCCGCATGAACGCCATCGACTCGCCCCACGTGTTCTTCCGGTCGTTGGCCACCCGCCAGGCCGCGGCCGAGGTGCCCGAGTCCCTCGACCTGGTGATCGCCGCGTGCAAGGCGTCGGGCGCCGACCTGGTGCTCGTGGAGACGCCCGGCATCGGCCAGGGCGACGCCGGCATCGTGCCCTTCGTCGACTTCTCGCTGTACGTCATGACGCCGGAGTTCGGCGCCGCCTCGCAGTTGGAGAAGATCGACATGCTCGACTTCGCCGGCGCCGTGGCCATCAACAAGTTCGAGCGCCGGGGCGCCGAGGACGCCCTACGCGACGTGCGCCGCCAGCTGATGCGCAACCGGGAGGCGTTCGGGCAGCAGCCCGAGGACTTGCCCGTGTACGGCACCATCGCCGCCCGCTTCAACGATGATGGCGTGACCGCGCTGTACCAGTACCTGCGCGAGGAGCTGCGTGGGCACGGGCTGGTGGCGGGGCCGGGCACGCTGGCGCCCGTCGACCGCAAGACGTCGTCGGTGGCGGCCGTGATCGTGCCCCCCAACCGGTCGCGGTACCTGGCCGACGTGGCCGAGACCGTGCGGTCCTACCACCACACCACGGCCGAGCAGTCGGCCGCCGCCCGCCGCCGCCAGCAGGTCATCGAGACCCAGGCTCTGCTGGTCGCCCGGGACGGCGAGGCCAACGCCCTGGACGATCTCGCGTCCGAGGTCGACGGCGAGGTCCTGCCCGCCACCACGCAGCTGCTGGAGCAGTGGCCGGCCACGGTCGAGGAGTACGCGGCCGTGCCCAAGCGCACCTCGCTGTCGGGCAACGAGATCACCCGCGTGGCCCTGCCCCGCTTCACCGACCACGGCGAGCTGGTGCGCTGGCTGCGGTGCGAGAACGTGCCCGGCCGCTTCCCGTTCACGGCCGGCGTGTTCCCGTACAAGCGGGAGGAGGAGGACCCGGCCCGCATGTTCGCGGGGGAGGGCGACCCCTTCCGCACGAACCGGCGCTTCCACCTGCTGGCCGAGGGCCAGCCCGCCACCCGGCTGTCCACCGCGTTCGACTCCGTGACCCTCTACGGGTTCGACCCGGCCGAGCGCCCCGACATCTACGGCAAGGTCGGCAACTCGGGCGTGTCCATCGCCACCCTCGACGACATGAAGGCGTTGTACGACGGCTTCGACCTGTGCTCGCCCAGCACCTCGGTGTCGATGACGATCAACGGCCCCGCTCCCACCATCTTGGCCATGTTCCTCAACACGGCCATCGACCAGCATCCCGAGCTCGATCGCGAGGAGGTGCTCCGCCGGGTACGCGGCACCGTCCAGGCCGACATCCTCAAGGAGGACCAGGGCCAGAACACGTGCATCTTCTCCACCGAGTTCTCGCTGGGGATGATGGCCGACATCCAGGAGTGGTTCGTCGAGCACCAGGTGCGCAGCTTCTACTCGGTGTCCATCTCCGGCTACCACATCGCCGAGGCCGGCGCGAACCCCATCAGCCAGCTGGCGTTCACGTTGGCCAACGGGTTCACCTACGTAGAGGCGTACCTGGCCCGGGGCATGAAGGTGGACGACTTCGCGCCCAACCTGAGCTTCTTCTTCTCCAACGGCATGGACCCCGAGTACACGGTGATCGGCCGGGTCGCCCGCCGCATCTGGGCGGTGGCCATGAAGGAGCGGTACGGCGCCAACGAGCGCTCGCAGAAGCTGAAGTACCACGTGCAGACCAGCGGCCGTTCGCTGCACGCGCAGGAGATCGCCTTCAACGACATCCGCACCACGCTGCAGGCCCTGTGCGCCGTCTACGACAACGCCAACAGCCTGCACACCAACGCCTACGACGAGGCCATCACCACGCCCACGGCCGAGTCGGTGCGCCGCGCCCTCGCCATCCAGATGATCATCAACCGGGAGTGGGGCCTGGCCATGAACGAGAACCCCCTCCAGGGCTCGTTCATCGTCGAGGAGCTCACCGACCTGGTGGAGGAGGCGGTGCTGGCCGAGTTGGAGCGCATCAGCGAGCGGGGCGGCGTGCTGGGTGCCATGGAGACCGGGTACCAGCGCGGTCGCATCCAGGACGAGTCCATGCTGTACGAGCAGCGCAAGCACGACGGCTCGCTGCCCATCATCGGCGTGAACACGTTCCGCAATCCCAACGGCGATGCCGTGCCTGAGGCGCTGGAGCTGGCCCGGTCGAGCGACGACGAGAAGCAGAGCCAGCTGCAGCGGCTGCGCGACTTCCAGGCCCGCCACGCCGACGAACGCCCGGCGGCGTTGGAGCGCCTGCGGGCTGCGGCACTCGACGGCGAGAACCTCTTCGCCGTGCTCATGGACGTGGTGCGCAGCTGCTCGCTGGGGGAGATCACCGATGCCCTGTTCGAGGTCGGCGGTCGCTACAGAAGGAATGTGTGATGGACGCGTACGACGCGCCGGTGGCGGACATGATGGCCGCCCTGCGCCTGGCCGGGCTGGACGAACTGCTGGCCCTGCCCGCCTTTGCCGGAGCTCACGCCGATGCCGAGACGGTGGAGACCCTGGTCGGTGAGTTCGGCCGCCTGGCGTCCGAGGTCATCGCCCCCACCGACCGGGTGGGTGACACCGTGGGCAGCAAGCTCGACGTCACCACCGGCGACGTCACCGCGCCGCCCGGCTTCACCGCCGCCTACCGGCAGTACGTCGACGGTGGTTGGGCGGCACTTGCCGTCCCCGCCGAGCACGGTGGCGGCGGCTTCCCCACGGTGGTGGGCCTGGCCGTGCAGGAGCTGTTCACCACCGCCAACCTGGCCCTGTCGCTGAACCCCATGCTCACCCACGCGGCGGTCGAGTTGCTGGCCCGGTGGGGCGATCAGCGCCAGCGGTCGGTGTTCCTCCCCAAGCTCCTCACCGGCGAGTGGTGCGGCACCATGGACCTCACCGAGCCCGATGCCGGGTCCGACGTGGGTGCCCTGCGCACGCGTGCCGAGCAGGACGCCGGCGGGGTGTGGCGCCTCACGGGCAGCAAGATCTTCATCACGTGGGGCGAGCACGACATGGCCGGCAACATCGTGCACATGGTGCTGGCCCGCACCCCCGGCTCGGCGCCCGGCACCAAAGGGTTGTCGCTGTTCGCCGTCCCCAAGTTCCTGGTGAACGACGACGGCTCGCTGGGTGCCCGCAACGCCATGCGGGCGGCCAAGTTGGAGGAGAAGGTCGGTATTCACGCCAGCCCCACGTGCGTCATGGAGTTCGACGGCGCCGTGGGCGAGTTGGTGGGGGAGGAGCACGCCGGCATGCGGGGCATGTTCACCATGATGAACGCGGCCCGCGTGAGCATCGGCCTGCAGGGGCTGGCCGTGGCCGAACGGGCATGGCAGCAGTCGCTGGCCTACGCCCGGGAGCGGCGGCAGGGTCGGGCCGCCGGCGCACCTGCCAGCGCGGGCCGGGCCGCCATCATCGAGCACCCCGACGTGCAGCGCATGCTGCTCACCATGCGGGTGAGCTCACTGGCCATGCGCCACCTGCTCTACCTCACCGCCGCCCAGAGCGACGTTGCGTCGGCCCATCCGGACGAGGCGGTGCGGGCCCGTGCTGCCGCCCTGTCCGAACTGCTCACACCGGTGGCCAAGGCCTGGCCCACCGACCTGGGTGTGGCCGCCGCGTCCCTTGGCGTGCAGGTGCACGGGGGCATGGGGTACGTGGAGGAGACGGGCATCGCCCAGCGGTGGCGGGACAGCCGCATCGGCCCCATCTACGAGGGCACCAACGGCATCCAGGCCATCGACCTGGCGACGCGCAAGCTGCCCCGTGACGGCGGTGCGGCCATGCTGCGCCTGCTCGACGAGATCGACGCCACCGTGTCCGAGCTGGGCAAGGACGACGAGGCGTGGGGGCCGACGTACGAGGCCCTCGCGGCCGGGGCCGACGCCCTGCGCACGGCCACGCTCTGGGTGCTGGCCCGGCCGGCCGAGGAGATCGCCGACGTGCTGGCCGGGGCCACGTCGTACCTCGAACTGGTTGGCGTGGTGGTGGGTGGGTGGTTGCTGGCCCGGTCGGGCGACGCCGCCGCCAGCAACTTCTACGCCACCGAGCTGCTGCCCCGGGCGGCCGGACTGCTCACGCCGGTGACGGCCGGCGCCGCCCGCCTCCACGGCTTGACGTAAGCGCCCCGCCCCGCCCCGTCCCGTTCTCGTGCAACTGAGTTTCGGGGGCCGATACTCAGTTGCGACAGAACGGTGGGCGGCACCGTCGGGCGGCGGTCAGCGGGCCTGGTGGAGCTCGATGAGGTTGCCGTCGGGGTCGGACAGGAACGCCTGGCGGCTGGTGCCCACGGGGGCCGGGTCGGTGACCGGGGTGCCGGCGCCGCGCACGTCGGCCACGGCCTTGTCCAGGTCGGCCACCAGCACGGCGAAGTGCTGGCCCTTGGCCGGCGGGACGTCGGCCACGATCAGGTGCACCTGCTGGGCCCCGCCGCCGGGCGCGGTGTCGAGCCACACGCCGTCGACCCGCAGCTCGGGCCGGTCGGGCCGGACACTGAAGCCCAGCACGTCGGTGTAGAAGCGGACGGCCGCGTCGAGATCGGCCACGTTGATCGACACATGATGGACGCCGAGGGCCTGCATGGGGGGAAGTCTCTCATCACCTAGCGTCGCAACGCATGAGGCCGATCGGGATCTGGACGGGCGCGTTGGAGATGGTGCCTGCTTCGCAGGCGCAGGAGCTGGCCGCCGAGCTCGAAGAGCTGGGGTACGGCGCGGTATGGCTGCCGGAGGTGGCGGGGCGGGACGTGTTCGTGCACCTGGCCCTGCTGCTGTCTGCCACCCGCTCGATGATGGGGGCAACGGGCATCGCCAACATCTGGGGTCGTGACGCGGTGGCCATGAACGGCGCCGTCAACGGGCTCACCGAGGCCTTCCCCGACCGGGTGCTCCTCGGCCTGGGCGTGAGCCACCAGCCGCTGGTCGAGGACGTGCGCGGCCACCGGTACGAAAAGCCGCTGGCCGCCATGCGTGCGTACCTCGACCGGATGGACGCCGCGCCCTACCGGTCCCAGCGGCCCACCACGCCGGTGCGCCGGGTGCTGGCCGCGCTGGGCCCGAAGATGCTGGCGTTGTCGGCCGAGCGGGCCGACGGCGCCCACCCCTACTTCGTCCCGCCCGAACACACGGCTACGGCGCGGGCCGTGCTGGGCGAGGGGCCGCTGCTCTGCCCTGAGCAGGCCGTGCTGCTGGAGACCGATCCAGCCGTGGCCCGGGAGGTGGGGCGGGCCCACACGGCCACGTACGTCAGGTTGCCGAACTATGCGAACAACCTGCGGCGGCTGGGCTTCAGCGACGAGGACCTGGCCGGCGGGGGCAGCGACCGCTTGATCGACGCCATCGTGGCATGGGGCACGCCCGACCAAGTCGTCGACCGGGTGGCGGCCCACTTCGACGCCGGCGCCGACCACGTGGGCGTGCAGATGCTGCCGCGAGAGCCGCGGGGCGTACCCACCGACCAGTGGCGGGAGTTGGCCGCGCCCTTGCGGGAGCTGGGCGACCGGGTGGCCGCCGCTACTTGAACCAGATGCGCTGGTACTCCCGGCTCTGGGTGTGGAGCAGGAGGGCCACCAGCGCGATCTCGAACATCAGGTTGATGAGGTCGGTGCGCAGCAGGCCGTTGACGTCGCGGGAGTAGAGGACCCGGAAGACGAACGGGAACACGGCCATGGCCACGCCCAGCTGGTACCCCCACTTGCGCTCGCTGGCGATGCCCCGGCCGGCGAGTACGGCGCCGGGGATGCTCAGCGCCAGCAGCGTCCCCCACGGCACGGCGGTGATGGCGCTGATGATGCCCACCCGGAGCAGGTCGAGTGCGCCGAAGAACGCGGTGAAGTACAGCAAGAAGACGGCGATCTGCAGCGTCTGGGGTTGCGAGGGGTTCGTCCATCGCCCGGAGTCCATGGGCCGCAGTCTTTCAGACGGCGCGGGCTGCCAGTTGGCCACACGCGGCGTCGATCTCGGTGCCGCGTGTGCGGCGAACGGTCACGTTCACGCCACGGGCCTGGAGTTGGTCGCGAAACGCCCGCACGCCGGTCGGCGGCGTTCCCCGGGTGAGGAAGCCGGGCGTGGGGTTGAGGGGGATGAGGTTGACGTGGGCGCCGAGGGGGCGGGCCACGGCGGCCAGCTCGGCGGCGTCGGCCGGGCGGTCGTTGGTGGCGTCGATCAGGGCCCACTCGAACGACAGGCGTCGGCCCTTCGCGTCGAGGTAGTCGCGGCACGCCGCCATGAGCTCGGCCAGCGGGTAGCGCTTGTTGATGGGGACCAGGTCATCGCGCAGGGCGTCGTTGGCCGCGTGCAGCGACACGGCCAGGTTCACGGGCAGGCGCTCGCCCGCCAGGCGGCGGATGCCGGGCACGATGCCGACGGTCGAAAGGGTGAGGTGGCGGGCCGACAGGCCGAGGTCGTCGTGCAGGCGCTCGACCGCGGTCCACACCCGGTCGTAGTTGGCCAGGGGCTCGCCCATGCCCATGAACACCACGTTGGACAGCCGCCGCCCGCCCTGGCGGGCCTCGTGGGCCGCCCGCACGACCTGCTCGACGATCTCGCCGGCCGACAGGTGGCGGTCGAACCCGGCTTGGCCGGTGGCGCAGAACCCGCACGCCATGGCGCACCCGGCTTGGGTGGACACGCAGACCGTCGTGCGCTCGGGATAGTGCATGAGCACGGTCTCGACCTTGGCCCCGTGGTCGAGGGACCACAGCCACTTCACCGTCTGGCCGTCGTCGGACACCGAGCGGTGTACGGGGGTGAGGCCGGGCTGGAGGTCGGGGTGCTCGGCGAGGGTGGTGCGCAGCGCCCGCGGCAGGTTGGTCAGCTCGGCCGGTTCGGCGCCGGTGAGGAGGCCGTCCCACACCTGGTCGACGCGGTAGCGCGGCTCGCCCTCGAGGAGGCGCGCCACGTCGTCGCGGGCGAGATCGAACCGGGCCATGGGGCATAGGGTAGGACGGCATGGTGAAGCCTCCCCACGTCCCCCCGCATGTGAGCGAGTTCGTGATGGAGCACCACCACCGGGACGTGCGGGGTGGTGCGGCCCGCGCCGCGGTGTTCGGCATCAGCGACGGGCTGGTGTCCAACATCTCGCTCATCCTGGGCGTGGCCGGCGCCCACCCGGGGCCGGGCGTGGTGCGCCTGGCCGGGCTGGCGGGGATCATCGGCGGGGCGTTCTCCATGGCCGCGGGGGAGTACATCTCCATGCGGGCCCAGACCGAGCTGTTGGAGCGCGAGCTCACCATCGAGCGCATCGAGATCGGCCGCCGGCCCGAGAACGAGCGCCGGGAGCTGGCCCAGATCTACCGCAACCGGGGCATCGACGCCGACGTGGCCGACGACCTGGCCACCCAGGTCCACCGCGACCCCGAGCTGGCCCTGGAGACGCACGCCCGGGAGGAACTCGGCATCGACCCGGCCGAGCTGGGCTCGCCCCGGGCCGCCGCCCTCACGTCGTTCGCCACGTTCTCGGCCGGGGCGCTGCTCCCGCTGCTGCCGTGGTTCGTGGGCAGCGGCGTGGGCGCCGAGGTGGCGTCGGTCGTGCTCGGGTTGCTGGCCGCCATCGCCGTGGGCGTCGCCCTGGCCCGTTTCACCGCCCGCTCGCCGCTGCGCACGGCCAGCCGCCAGGTGCTGTTCACGGCGGTGCCCGCCGCCGTCACCTGGCTGATCGGCAACGCCGTGGGCGCCACCGGCATCTAGCCCCCGAGCCGTTTGGCCGCGCTCGCGTCGCGATCGAGGTGCCAGCGCGGCCGAACGGCGTTCAGTCGGCGGCGGTCGACCAGAGGCCGGTGTGCACGTCGAGCACCTCGTCCCGCCACGGGCGGTCGGGGTGGCCGAACAGGCGCACCCACTCGACGGCCTCGCCCGCCGAGTCCCGCAACGTGAGCACCACCATGAGCAACGGCGTCTCCAGGCTCACCCCCAAGTGGCGGGCCACGATGGGCGGCGGCGTGCTCACCCGGATGCGGCGGCGCATGGTGGCCACGTCCACGCCCTCGGACGTGAGGGATGGCCGTGCAGCGGGTCCTGGCCGACGCGCCCGACCGGGTGCGCACGCTGGTGGGGATCAGCCCGGTGCCGGCCAGCGGCGTGCCCTTCGACGACGAGGGCTGGGGACTGTTCAGCGCCGCGGCCGACAGCGTGGCGTACCGGCGGACGATCATCGATCTGTCCACCGGCAACCGCCTCACCGGCGTCTGGCTGGACCAGATGGCCAACCGCTCGATGGCCCACTCGGACCGGGACGCTTTCGCCGACTACCTCGTGGCGTGGGCCCGCACCGACTTCCACGAGCAGATCGAGGGGAACCCCGTGCCCGTGCTCGTCGTGGTGGGCGAGCACGACCCGGTGGTGACGGCCGACGTCATGGAGGCCACCTGGCTGCGCTGGTACCCGAACGCCACGCTCGAGGTCATGGCCAACGCCGGGCACTACGCCATGGACGAGACGCCCCTGGCCCTGGTGACCTCGGTCGAGCGCTTCCTCGCCGGCACTTAGCCCGAGCCGTCTGGCCGCGTGCACGTCCGCGCTCCTCGACCGCTGCCAGCGCGGCCGAACAGGTTTCAGGAGGGGGCGATGTCGCCGGTGTAGGCCCGGTCGACGTGATCGACGGTGAAGCCCATGTCCCGGTACAGCTTCACGGCGGGCTCGTTGCTGGCGTCGACGTACAGCATCCCGACGGTGAGGCCCTGGGCGGCCAGGTGGTCCAGCCCGGCCAGCACCAGCTGGCGGCCCAGGCCCTTGCCCTGGAAGTCCGGGTCGGTGGCGATGACGTAGATCTCGCCCAGGGCCGGGTCGTGGTGGGCGTGGACCTTGGTCCAGCAGAAGCCGGCCAGCCTGCCGCCCACCTCGTGGAGCAGGAAGCCGGCCGGGTCGAACCAGGGCTCGTGCTCTCGCTGCTCCAGCGTGTCCCGGTTCCAGCCGCCCTGCTCCGGGTGCCAGGAGAAGGCCCGGTTGTTGACCACCAGCCAGTCGTCCTCGTCCTGGCCGACCACGAAGGGCCGCACGTCGAGCTCCCACGGCTCACCCACGGGCAGGGGCCGGCGCATCTGCAGCAGGTCCCGGCCCTTGGCCAGCCCGTTGGCGGTGGCGATGGCGTCGTCGTCCTCGTCGGGCTTGTTGACCCACATGTGCACGTGGCCCCCGCCCTCACGGGCGACGACCTCCAGCGCAGCCCGCACCAGGTCGTGCCCGATGGGCCGGCCCTCGTCCCGGTGGTGGGGGTCGACAACGTATTCCAAGGCCCACGACCCGGCGCCCCGGGACACCTGGGCGTACCCCACGGGATGGGGGTGGCCGGGCTCCCAGGCCACCAGCCCGGCGAAGCCTTCGCGGCCGCCCTGCACCAGGTCGAGCCACTGGTGCTCGCCCAGGGGGGCGTGGTTGTCGGCCGCGGTGGCCACGTCCAGGAGCTCGGACACCGCCTCGATGTCACCACGTCCCATCTGCCGCTTGACCTCGACGTGGTGCACGAATGGCAGGGTAGTGGCCGACATGCCGAAACCCAGATCCCCGAGAGCCCGGGCTCGCGAGACCCTCGCCCGCCTGGCGAGCGAGTATCCGGGCACCGCCGCCGAGCTGTGTGCCCTGCGCCACGCCAACGCCTTCCAGCTCCTGGCCGCCACCATCCTGTCGGCCCAGACCACCGACGAACGGGTGAACATGGTCACCCCCGAGCTGTTCGAGCGCTGGCCCACGCCCGCCGACCTGGCCGCCGCCGACCCGGCCGACCTGGAAGAGGTTGTCCACACCACCGGCTTCTTCCGCAACAAGGCCAAGAGCCTGCTGGGCATGGCCCGGGCCCTGGAGGAGCGCTTCGGAGGCCAGGTGCCCACGGCCATCGAGGACCTCGTCACCATCCCGGGCGTGGGGCGCAAGACGGCCAACGTGGTGCGCAGCGTGGCCTTCGGCCTCCCCGGCCTGCCCGTCGACACCCACGTGGGTCGCCTGTCCCGGCGCCTGGCCCTCACCGAGGAGGACGATCCGGTCAAGGCCGAGCTCGAACTCAACGCCTTGGTGCCGGCGGCCGAGCGGGGGGCCTTCAGCCTCCGCCTCATCCTCCACGGCCGCCGGGTGTGCGACGCCCGCAAGCCCCGCTGCGAGGTCTGCGTCCTCAGCGATTTCTGCCCGTCGTCACGACTGCCCACGGGTCGTTAACAGTCTCCTCACATCCGCCGCCGATGCTGGCGGTGTCGAGAGGAGACAACGACGATGTTGAAGCGGAACCTGGCAGTGCTGCTGGTCGCGGGGCTGGTGGTCGCCGGTGGGGCGGTGGCGTGGGCCGAGGGCGGCGGGGCCCGGCCCAGCTTCCTGGCCGGCACCAGCGGTGACGCCACCACCAGGACGACGCTGGACGCCACCGCCAAGGCCCAGCTCAAGACCTGCCTCCAGCAGGCGCGGGCCGACAAGGACCGGGCCGCGGCCCAGAAGTGCCTCTCCGACGCCGGAATCACCCGTCGCCCGGGGCGGGGGGCAGCGCCGGCCGGCACGCTCGGCCGGGTGGTGCACGGCGACGTGATCGTGCGCACCAAGAACGGGTTCGAGAACCTGACCGTCGACCGGGGAACGCTCGACGCCAAGGACGCCAACTCCGTCACCGTCAAGCGGCCCGACGGCCCCAGCGTGACCGTCAAGGTCGACGACAAGACCCGCTACCGGGGCGCCGGGAGCCTGGCCAACCTGCAGACGGGCCAGCCCGTGTCGGTGGTGTCCAAGGACGGGACGGCGCTGATCGTGGCCCAGGGCCGGGGCCAGGCGGGCGCCGGGCCGGCCGGGCCGGGCGCCAAGGCCGGGCCGGGCGCGCACCCCTCCAGTGACACCAACCCGGGTGACGGCCTGGGCGACCTCACCACTATCTAACGAGCAGCTATCTAACGAGCAGCGGAGCGGCCCTCCGCCACCTTGCGCAGCCGGCGCTGGGCGCCGTTGAGGGACCGCTCCACCTCGAAGAGCTCCACGGCCAGGTCCTGCTGCTGGCCGGCCAGGCCCTCGGCCAGGCTGGTCACCCGCCTGGTCAGCTCTTCGAGGGCGGTGGCGAGGGAGCTCAACTCGGCGTTACTCACAGGGGAGATCATTGCCTGCCGAGTAGCATCCGTACCTCCGATGTTGCAGCGACTCGATCTCCGCGGGCCAGGGGGCAGGGCCGACGACGCCCATGCCCTGCGCACCACGCTCCCTCGCCCCGAAGCGGCCAAGGAGCCGCCCCTCGCTGCCGTCCAGGCCATCCTGGCCGACGTCAAGGCCCGAGGCGACGCCGCCGTGCGGGACGCCACCGCCCGCTTCGACCACGTCGAGCTGGACGACCTGCGGGTCTCCCAGGCCGACCTGGAAGCCGCCCTCAACGACATCCCGCCCCTGCTGCGCGAAGCCCTCGAAGCGGCTCGGGGGAACATCCTCGCCTTCCACCGGGAGCAGGTCGGCGAGGACGGCCGCTACGAGAAGGACGGCCTGGTGGTGCGGGAGCTGTACCGGCCGGTGGAGCGGGCCGGGTGCTACGTCCCCGGCGGTCGGGCCGTGTACCCCAGCACCGTGCTCATGACCGCCATCCCCGCCCGGGTGGCAGGCGTGCCCGAAGTCGTGCTGTGCGTGCCCCCCGGTCCCGACGGGCGGGTGCCCACCCCCACGCTGGCCGCCGCCGCCCTGGCCGGGGTGGACGAGGTGTACCGCGTCGGTGGGGCCCAGGCCATCGGCGCCATGGCGTACGGCACCGAGTCCATCCGCCCCGTCGACGTCATCGTGGGCCCCGGCAACATCTATGTGAGCGTGGCCAAGCGGGAGGTCGCCAACGAGGGCGTGGTGGGCGTGCCCTCCGCGTTCGCGGGGCCGTCCGAGGTGGTCGTCATCGCCGACGAGACCACGCCGGTCGACTACGCCGCCATCGACGTCATCGTCCAGGCCGAGCACGGGCCCGATGGCCTGGCCTGGTTGGTCACGTGGTCTGTCGAGGCGGCCGACGCCATCACCGAGGCGGTGACCCGCATGGTGGCGGCCAGCCCCCGGCGGGAGGAGATCGAGGCCACGCTGTCCGACGGCGGCTACTGCGTGGTGGTCGACGGGCCCGAGCAGGCCATGAACGTGGCCAACGCCATCGCCCCTGAGCACCTCGAACTGCTCAACGCCGACCCCGAGGCCCTCGTGCCCCTGGTGCGCCACGCCGGCGCCGTGTTCACCGGGCACTGGGCGCCTGCCTCGGTGGGCGACTACCTGGCCGGCCCCAGCCACGTGCTGCCCACCTACGGGTCGGCCCGCTTCGGCGGCGCCCTCCGGGTGGACGACTTCCGCAAGGTCGTGCACGTGGTGTCGCTCGACCAGCCGGCGCTGGCCCGCATTGCTCCCCACGTGGCCGCCATCGCCGAGGCCGAGGGCCTCGTGGCCCACGCCGAATCCGTCCGCCTGCGGTCGTCGCCCTGATGGGCGCCCTCATCCCCGTTCGCGACGACCTGGGGCTGTTCGAGGGCTACCACTCGCCCCAGGTCGACGTGGCCATACGCCTCAACACCAACGAGTCGCCCTACCCGCCGCCCGCGGCGTGGGTCGAGGCGCTGGCTGCCGGGGTCGGCGAGATCCCGTTCCACCGGTACCCGGAGCGGGCCGCCACCGACCTGCGGGCCGGGCTGGCCGGTCTCCACGGCGTGCGCCCGGGCCAGGTCTTCGCGGCCAACGGTTCCAACGAGGTGCTGCAGACGCTGCTGCTCGCCTACGGCGGGCCAGGGCGCCGGGCGGCCATGTTCGAGCCCACGTACGCGCTGCACTCGCACATCGCCAAGATCACGGGGACGGCGGTGGTCGCGGGGGAGCGCGAGCTCGACTTCACCATCGACCTGGACGGCGCCCGGCGCCTCCTTGCCGACCACCGGCCCGAGATCACGTTCCTCTGCTCGCCCAACAACCCCACGGGCCGGTCCGAGTCGCGTGAGGTGATCGAGGCCGTGCTCGACGCCGCCCCCGGCCTGGTGGTCGTGGACGAGGCCTACGGCCAGTTCGCTCGCTGGTCGGCTCTCGAACTGGTGGCCGACGACGTGCCCCTCGTGGTGGTGCGCACGTACTCCAAGACGTGGTCGATGGCGGCGGCGCGGTTGGGGTACCTCGTGGGCCCGGCGCCGGTGGTGGCCGCCCTCGAACAGGTCGCGTTGCCGTACCACCTCGATGCCATGAAGCAGCTGGCCGGGTCCCTGGCCCTGCGCTTCAAGCCGGAGATGGAGGCCCGCGTGGCCATCGTCAACGAGGAGCGGGGCCGCATCGCCGCCACCCTCGCCGGCCTGCCCGTCGAGACCTGGCCGTCCGACGCCAACTTCCTCCTCTTCCGCCCCCTGGCCAAGGACGCCGACGCCGTGTGGAAGGAACTGCTCGACCGCTCGGTGCTGGTGCGCAACTGCGCGTCGTGGCCCCGCCTGGCCGGGTGCCTGCGGGTCACCGTGGGAACGCCCGAAGAGAACACCGCCTTCCTCGACGCCCTGACGGAGATCCTCACGTGAGCCGCTCCCGCCGTACTGCCACGACCACCCGCACCACCAAGGAGACGTCGATCGAGATCACCCTCGACCTCGACGGCACGGGCCGGGCCGAGGCCGACACCGGCCTGCCCTTCTTCGACCACATGCTCTCGCAGCTGGGCAAGCACGGCGGGTTCGACCTCACGGTGGCGGCCAAGGGCGACCTCGAAGTGGACCAGCACCACACCGTGGAGGACGTGGCCATCGCCCTGGGCGAGACCCTGGGCGACGCCCTCGGCGACAAGGCGGGCATCCGTCGCTTCGCCTCCATCTCCCTGCCCCTCGACGAGGCGTTGGTGGACGTGGCCCTCGACCTCAGCGGCCGGCCCTTCCTCTACTACGACGTGCCCGTGCCCGCCGACGGCCCGGCGTCGCTTGGCTCGCCCCCCTTCGACCCCCAGATGGCCGACCACTTCTGGCAGTCCTTCGCCCACGCCGCCCAGATGACGCTGCACGTCTCGCTGGTGCGGGGGCGCAACACCCACCACATCCTCGAGGCGTCGTTCAAGGGCGTGGCCCGCTGCCTGCGCGACGCCGTGCGGGTGGAGGGCACGGGCGTGCCGTCCACCAAGGGCACGCTTTGACGGCGGCGCGCATCGCCGTGTTGGACTACGGCATCGGCAACCTGCGCTCGGCCGAGAAGGCATTGCAGAAGGTGGGGGCCGACGCCCGCCTGGTCACCGACGTGGACGAGGCGCTGGCGGCCGACGGCGTGGTGCTTCCCGGCGTGGGCGCCTTCGGCCGGTGCATGCAGGCCCTGCAGTCGTCGGGCCTGGACCGCGCCGCCCTCGGCGCCATCGAAGCGGGTACGCCCTTCTTGGGGATCTGCGTGGGGCTGCAGTTGTTGTACGCGGGCTCCGAGGAGGACCCGGGCGTGCCCGGGCTGGGCGTGTTCGGCGCCAAGGTGCGGACGCTGGCCGCCGACGTGAAGCGGCCCCAGATGCAGTGGAACGTGCTCGACGCCGTGCGGCCCTCGCCCCTGCTCGCCGGCCTGCCCGATCGGGCCTGGGCCTACTTCGTCCACTCCTACGCCCCCGAGCGCACCGACGACGTGGTGGTCACGTGCGACTACGGCGGACCGGTGGTGGCCGCGGTGGAGCGGGGCAACGTGTGGGCCACCCAGTTCCACCCCGAGAAGTCGGGCGCCGTGGGCCTCCGGTTGCTGCGCAACTTCGTGGACACGGTCGAGGCGGCGGCCTGATGCAGCTGTTCCCCGCCATCGACGTGCGCGACGGTAAGTGCGTGCGCCTGCAGCAGGGCGACTACTCCAAGGAGACCGTCTACGGCGGCGATCCGCTCGCCGTGGCCAAGGAGTTCGAGACCGACGGCGCCCCGTGGATCCACGTGGTCGATCTCGACGCCGCCCGCACGGGCCGGCCCGAGAACCGCGACGTCGTGGCCCAGATCGCGTTGTCCGTGGGCATCCCCGTGCAGTCGGGCGGCGGCATCCGCGACGAGTTCTCGGCCGAGGCGTTGCTGGAGGCGGGCGTCACCCGCATCGTCATCGGCACCGCCGCGCTGGAGCAGCCCCGGCTGGTTCGGCGGTTGGCCCAGCGCCATCCGGGCCGCATCGCCGTGGGTCTCGACGCCCGCTCGGGCGAGGCCGCCGTGCGGGGGTGGACCGAGGGGTCGGGTGTCACCGTGCTGGAGGCCATCGAGTGGTTCGCCGACGCCGGCGTGGCCGCCTTCATCGTCACCGACATCGCCAGGGACGGCATGCTCACCGGTCCCGACATCGAGGGCCTGGCTCGCGTGCTCGACGCCACCCGGGCCGACGTGGTGGCGTCCGGCGGCGTGGGATCGCTCGACGACCTGCGGGCCCTGCGAGCGCTGGAGGGATCGGGGGGCCGGGCGCTCGCTGGCGTGATCGTGGGCAAGGCCATCTACGAGGGCGTGTTCTCGGTGGCCGAGGCCCTCGGAGCGTTGGAGTAGCGATGCGCACGGTGCGGGTCATCCCCTGCCTCGACGTGGACGCCGGCCGCGTCGTCAAGGGTGTCAACTTTGTCAACCTGCGGGACGCCGGCGACCCGGTGGAACTGGCCGCGCGCTACGACGAGGAGGGCGCCGACGAGGTCGTGTTCCTCGACATCACCGCGTCCTCGGATGCCCGGGACACGATGGTCGACGTGGTCCGGCGCACGGCCGAGGAGGTGTTCATCCCCCTGACCGTGGGCGGCGGCGTGCGGTCGGTGGACGACGCCCGCAAGCTGCTGCGAGCCGGGGCCGACAAGGTCAGCGTCAACACGTCGGCCGTGTCCCGCCCCGAGCTGGTGTCGGAGCTGGCCAAGGAGTTCGGGGCCCAGTGCGTGGTCGTCGCCATCGACGCCCGCCGGTCCCAAGGCGGGTGGGAGGTCTTCACCCACGGCGGCCGCAAGCCCACCGGCCTCGACGCCATCTCGTGGGCGGGCGAGGTCGAGCACCTGGGCGCGGGCGAGATCCTGCTCACATCGATGGACAGGGACGGCACCCGGGACGGGTTCGACCTGGAGCTCACCCGCCGGGTGGCGGGCGGGTGCAACCTGCCCGTCATCGCGTCGGGCGGCGTGGGTTCGCTGGACCACCTGGTGCAGGGTGCACTGGAGGGGCGGGCCGACGCCGTGCTCGCCGCGTCGATCTTCCACTTCGGCGAGTACACCGTGCGCCAGGCCAAGGAGCACCTGGCCGCCGCCGGCGTCGTGGTCCGCCCCGCCTGACCCCCACCCCCCACTCATTCGACAGAGGTGCTTCAGGGGGTGAAGCGGTCCTGTCGGATGAAGGCGAGGACGAGGGGCGGGACCCGGTCCACCCGGCCCACGAAGAAGTGGTCGGAGCCGGGCACCACCTCGATCTGCGTGTTGGTCCAACCGGCCACCACCTCGCGGGCCGAGGCGGGCTTGCGGTACTGGTCGTTCTCGGGGACCACGAGCAGCTTGGGGCGGGGGTCGTGGGCGGCCACCAAGTCCTGCGCCTTCACCACCCGCAGGGGCGGGGCGATGGCGCACCAGCCAGCCAGGCGCTCGTCGCCCACGGCCAGGGCGGTGTCGCCGCCGAAGGACCAGCCGGCCACGACGAGGGGGAGGCCCTCGGTGATGGCGTGCAGCGTGTCGATGGCGGCGACGATGTCGGCCCGCTCACCCACACCCTCGTCGAAGGCGCCCTCGGAGCGGCCCACGCCTCGGAAGTTGAAGCGCAGGCACGCCACCCCCTGGCCCGGGAGGGCGTCGAACAGGGTGCCGGGGACGATGGAGCGCATGTTGCCCCCGTGCTGCGGATGGGGGTGGGCGAGGACGGCCGCGGCGGTCGGCTCGTCGGGCACGCGCAGCTCGCCTTCCAGGTGCAGCCCGTCGGCCGTTTCCAGGGTGACCGGTTCCGTGAACATGCGCTCGGCACGGTACCGTGCGGACGTGCCCTCGCATGACAACGGCAAGCAGCCCATCACCATGCTCGCCGACCGCGTGCTCGTGCAGATCCCCGCGTCCGAAGGGGAGCGCAAGTCCCGCTCCGGCATCCTCATCCCCGCCACCGCCCAGGTGTCCAAGCGGTTGGCGTGGGCCGAGGTGGTGGCCGTCGGCCCCCAGGTGCGCAACATCACCACCGGCGACACGGTCCTGTTCAACCCGGAGGACCGCTACGAGGTCGAGGTCCAGGGCGACGACTACCTGATCCTTCGGGAGCGGGACATCCACGCGGTGGCGTCCGACCGCATCGACGGGGGCACCGGGCTGTACCTCTGATTTGTCATTTGGCGATTTGTCATTTGGCCGTCAGCTTCGTTAGCTTCGTTTAGCAGTTGATCGAGCGGCCCTGGCATCTGGCGGCGTCGCTCCGATCTCACGCCGACCCCAGGAGGTCTGCCTTTCGCGTCCAATCCAGGGTTTTTCCGTCTGCACCTCGTTCGGACCAATGACTGTCCAGGGCGGTTGCCGGCTACACGCCAGCGCCGTCCGCGAGCCGAATGCTTCACGACGGTTTGCCCGCATTCCAGGCCACACCTGAAAGCCCCGCCCACCAGAGCGGGCTCCTT
>Ga0070741_10009785_pt1 | contig 18425 bp, 14 predicted proteins | sample Coa_R1_4_FD_66440 | JGI IMG/M metagenome (GOLD analysis project Ga0070741, IMG submission 66440) | Surface soil microbial communities from Centralia Pennsylvania, which are recovering from an underground coalmine fire - Coalmine... | ecosystem: Environmental > Terrestrial > Soil > Unclassified ...
CCTTGCCGAGCCGGTCGAGAGTTTCGAATGGAATATACAGAACAATTTGATGTGGTCGTGGCCGGCGCCGGGCATGCGGGCTGCGAGGCCGCCGTCGCCTGCGCCCGCATGGGTCTGAAGACCGGGCTTTATACGCTGAACCTCGACCTCATCGCGCAGATGTCCTGCAACCCCGCGGTCGGTGGGATCGCCAAGGGACATCTGGTGCGCGAGGTGGACGCGCTTGGCGGAATCATGGGCGAAGTGACGGACGCAGTCGGAATTCAGTTTCGCCTGCTGAATACCTCGCGGGGTCCGGCGGTCTGGTCGCCGCGCGCGCAGTGCGACAAGCAAGCCTACCGGCTGAAGATGCGCGAAGTGCTGGAAGCGCAGCCAAATCTGAAGATCAAGCAGGCGGAGGTGGCGGAACTGATTGTGGAGAGCAGTCAGCAATCAGCAGTCAGCATTCAGGAAAAAAGCTCGTGGGCCGCCGGTCTTTCGTCGTCGGCCGCAAATCGCGGTTCCGGACCCCATTCCCATTTCCCTGAGGAGACAGCAGAAGCTGAAAGTCCATCCGGTACAGGCCGCGCTGTTGCTGATGACCGACAACCGACGGCCGGCGACCCGCTTCCGCAAAGACGCGTCCTCGGCATCCGCCTGCGCGATGGCCGTACCGTCGGGGCAAAGGCCGTCATCATCACCACGGGCACGTTTCTGAACGGCCTGATCCACTGCGGCGAGCAGCAGTATCCGGCTGGGCGTTCGGGAGAACCTCCGGCTGTGCTGCTGGGAGAAAACCTGAAGCAACTCGGCCTGCGCGGATGCCGGCTCAAGACCGGAACGCCTCCACGCCTCGATGGCCGGACCATTGACTGGTCCAGGTTCCAGGTCCAGCCCGGCGATCCCGATCCTACACCGTTCAGCTTTCGTACGAAGCGTGTCGCGCACCACGACGCGCAGGTCCCGTGCTATATCGCGTGGACCACGCCGGAAACCCACCGCATCATCCGCGAAAACGTCCACCGCTCGCCCATGTACAGCGGGCAGATCCAGTCCATTGGGCCGCGTTACTGCCCTTCCATCGAGGACAAGATCGTCAAATTCCCCGACAAAACTATGCACCAGCTGTTCCTCGAGCCGGAGGGCCTGAACACCTACGAGATTTACGTCAACGGCATGAGCACGTCGCTTCCGGTGGAAGTGCAGGCCGCGATTCTGAAGTCCATCCCCGGGCTGGAGACCGCAGAGATGCTGCGTCCCGGCTACGCGATTGAATACGACGCCATTGATCCCACTGAACTGGAACGCACGCTGGAGACGAAGAAAATCTCCCGCCTGTTTCTTGCCGGCCAGATCAACGGTACTTCCGGCTACGAAGAAGCCGCGTGCCAGGGGCTGATGGCGGGAATCAACGCCGCGCTCCAAGTCAGAGGAGAGGCGCCGCTGATTCTAGACCGCACCGAGGCTTATACCGCGATCCTCATTGACGATCTCATTTCGAAGGGAACCAACGAGCCTTATCGGATGTTCACCTCGCGCGCGGAGTTCCGCCTGCATTTGCGGATTGACAATGCCGATCGCCGCCTGACGCCTCACGGGCGGCGGGTAGGCCTGATCACGGACCAGGCCTGGGACGATTTTCTTGGCAAGCAGGAACGCCAGGAACGCATGAAGAAGTTAATCCGGGAGACGAAGGTGACGAGGGCGATGGTTGAGTGCCTGCAGCCCTCAGCCCTCAGCAGTCAGCGGGGATTGTCCTGTTCCGTGACTCGTACGTCGAGCGCGGACCTCGACGGAGTTGAGGAACCTGCTTTGCCTGAACGAATGGACCTCTACTCTGCATTTGGCCAGTCGCTGGCGCAGCTGCTGAAGCGCCCGGAGATCACTGTCGAGCATCTGGTCCCGATTTTGCGCAGGCTCAACCCAGACTTTTTTGACAGAAGCGTTTCAGCCAGCGACCAACGGCCAACGAGCGGCGATGGTTCTGCCGAAAGCATCCCGTCCGCGGTCCGCAACGAGCTCAAGGCAGTCGAGACCGAGATCAAGTACGAAGGCTACCTGCAGCAGCAGCAGCGCGCGATTGAGCGCCTGAAGAAAGCCGAGCTGCGGCAGATCCCGGAATGGTTCGACTACCGTTCCGTGAGCGGCCTGTCGCGCGAAATGCAGGAGAAGCTGGGCAAGGTCCGCCCGCGCACCCTTGGTCAGGCCTCTCGCATACCGGGCGTCACCCCGGCTGCGGTGTCGCTGGTCAACGTGTATATCGAGATTCAGGCAAGGCGGCGCGAGCAGGTAGCGGCAATTTAAGGAAAGATGATGTTCTACGCGCATCTCGCGAGCCCAGTTGGACCACTGCTCCTGGTTGCGGATGGTGGCGGTCTGCGGGAAGTCAGATTCATCGCGATCGAAGGCGCGGCAATACCGGCTCATGACTGGCAGCACGATCCTTCGGCTCTGGGCGACCCCATTCGACAACTCAGTGCATACTTCGCCGGCAAACTGGAGACCTTCGATCTGCACCTCGCGCCCGAAGGCACGCCGTTCCAGAAGAAAGTATGGAATGAGCTCTGCCGAATTCCCTACGGCGAGACGATCTCCTACGGCGAACTTGCCCGCCGCATAGGCAATCCCAAAGCCAGCCGCGCCGTCGGGCTAGCCAACGGTTCCAATCCGATTCCGATCGTCATCCCCTGCCATCGCGTGCTCGGCTCAAACGGCAAGCTCACCGGCTACGGCGGAGGACTTTCGATCAAAGAAAAACTCCTCGCTCTCGAACGCAGGCAGCTCAGGCTGTTATGACCCGGGCCGCGCCATCGCGGCTTCCCCGTTTCATTCTGCTAAGATGGCGTGCAAATGACCGACTTCGCCCCATCGGGGCAATCCGTTTCCCACTACCGCGTCTTACACAAGCTCGGCGGTGGGGGCATGGGTGTGGTCTACAAAGCGGAGGACATCCAGCTAGGACGGTTTGTCGCGCTCAAGTTCTTGCCCGAGGAATTGTCCGGCAATGTTCAAGCCTTCGAACGCTTTCGCCGTGAGGCCCGCGCGGCATCGGCGCTGAACCATCCGAACATCTGCACCATTTACGAGATCGGAGAGCACCAGGGGCGGCCCTACATCGCAATGGAGTACCTGGAAGGCAGGACCCTGCGCGAGACGGTTTTGGGGAAGCCCCTCGCTTTTGAACGCCTCATTGATTTCAGTATCGAAGTGGCCGATGCTCTCGACGCCGCGCATGCAAAAGGGATTGTGCATCGCGACATCAAGCCCGCGAACCTGTTTGTGACGGATCGGGGTCATGCCAAAATCCTGGATTTCGGTTTGGCAAAGATCAGCTTGCCGGCCGCGCAGGAGGACGGGTCAACCATCCCCACCATTAGCGAAGAGCACCTCACCAGTCCCGGCAGCGCGCTCGGCACCGTTGCCTATATGTCTCCGGAACAGGCGCTAGGCAAGGATCTCGACGGCCGCTCCGACCTGTTTTCCTTTGGGGCAGTGCTGTACGAGATGGCGACGGGCACGCTGCCTTTTCGGGGAGACACGTCGGCCGCGCTGTTTGACGCCATTCTCAACAGGGTCCCGGTTTCGCCTTTGCGCATTAATCCCGAAATTCCGGAGGCACTGGACCTCATCATCAGCAAAGCTCTGGAAAAGGACCGTGATGTCCGCTACCAAAGTGCTGCCGAGATGCGTGCCGATTTGAAGCGGCTGAAGCGGGACACAAGTTCGGGGAAGCTGTTGGCGGTGTCCCCGGCGCCGGCACGATCGCAGCAGAAAAGGCGTACATGGCAGTGGGCCGCGGGTATGGCGGCGATAGCTGTGGCCGCATTTGTGGCCTGGCTGCTCTTGCCCAATGCCGTTCCCAGAGTCACGGGTTCGAGCCAGCTGACCCATGACGGCTTCACGGTCCAGACCATGGTTACCGACGGCTCCCGCATCTATCTGTCCCAGAGCCGTCCGGAGGGCCTGGTGCTGGCTCAAGTGTCCGTGCTCGGCGGAGAGAGTTCCGTTATTCAGACCGAAGTGAATAACCCCGTCGTGCTCGACATTTTCCCGGACCAGTCTCAACTATTGGTCACCAGCCAGCCGTCAACGTACCAGGACACGCCGCTGATGGCTTTGCCGCTGCCCGCAGGCTCGCCGCGTCGCTTATCGGACGTGGGCCACGCCGGCGCCTGGTCGCGAGACGGAAAGCTGCTCGCCTACGCGAAAGGTTCTGATTTGTACCTGGGCCGCTCTGACGCGTCGAATTCCCGCAAGCTCGCGTCCGTGGAAGGATCCGCCTTTGCAATTGCCTTTTCTGCGGATGGGCGGCGAATCCGGTTCACAGTTTCGAGCCCGCAAACCAACACGGTGGCCCTGTGGGAAGTGAATGCCGACGGAACCAATCTGCATCCGCTTCTGCCGAGATGGCATACCCCGCCCAACGAGTGCTGCGGGCGCTGGAGCCCGGATGGCCGTTATTACCTGTTTCAATCCGCTGATGCGACAGGGAGCGATATCTACGCCTTGAGCGATTCGGCTGGAATTTTCCGGAACGCTCGAACTCCGGTGCGCCTGACCACCGGCCCGCTCTTCTTCTTTACCCCGCTGCCCAGCCCGGACGGCAAAAGGCTGTTTGTGGGAGGCATTCAGGCGCGCAGCGAACTGGTCCGTTACGATAGAGTCTCGAAAACCTTCCAGCCGTTTTTCGGCGGCATTTCTGCGACGGACTTGGATTTCTCGCGCGACGGTAAATGGATCAGTTATGTCAGCGTGCCGGACGGCGCTTTGTGGCGCAGCCGTGCGGATGGCACCGACCGGCTGCAATTGACCTCAGCCCCGGTTAGCGCCAACTTTCCCCACTGGTCGCCCGATGGGACTCGCATTGCGTTCATTGCCGCAGAGGCGGGAAAGCCCTGGAAGATCCACCTGGTTTCAGCGCAGGGCGGCCTGCCCGAGGAACTGCTGCCCGAAACGGCAGGAGAGGTGGACCCCTCATGGTCGCCCGACGGCACACAGATCGCCTTTGGCCGCCCCGCCAACAGCCCCGATATTGAGATTCAGATTGCAGACATAGCGACCCGCAAAGCCACCACCGTACCAGGATCGAAGGGCCTGTTCAGCCCGCGATGGTCGCCGGATGGAAGGTATCTTGCCGCCCTCACCTACGGCTTGCAGAAGCTCATGCTCTATGACTTCCGGACCCGGGCCTGGTCTGAGTGGCTCACGGACCCCAATAACGCGGACTATCCTGCCTGGAGTTCCGACGGTAAGTACATTTACTACGACAACGTCAATACCACAGACCCAAAGTGCCGGCGGGTGAAGCTCGGCCAGCATACTCCGGAAGACCTGTTCTCGTTGCGAAGCTTGCGGCGCTACACCATAGGAGGCTGGGGCTCCTGGAGCGGCATGACGGCGGACAATTCAAGGCTGTTCGTGCGTGACGTCAGTTCGCAGGAAGTCTACGCGCTGGACGTGGCGTTGCCATAAAGAGCGGGACCCGGACAAGAGTGTCCGAGCTACACGGGCCCGCCGCTTCGGTTACCATAATTCGGGGGTGCTTCCCGCATCCAACATCCATATGAGGAACAAACTGCGGCTTTTCCCTGTTCTATTGCTTCTGAGTTCGCTGGCGCTTGCCCAGGACCCCGCACTGCTGCGCCCTCCGAAAGGCGCACCAGTGGCGCTGATTGTGTTTGAGGACCTGCAGTGTCCCAAGTGCCGCACCGATTCGCCGCTCGAAGAGCAGGCCGCCCGCGCACACAAGATCCCCCTGGTGCGGCACGACTTCCCGCTGCCCTCGCACAACTGGTCTTTCAATGCGGCGGTGATCGCGCGCTATTTCGACGCCAAGTCGAAAGACCTGGGCAACCAGTTCCGCGACTACGTCTTTCAGCACCAGCCCGAGATCACGCCCGACAATCTGCAGAGCTTCGCGCGGAAATTTGCCGCTGAGCACAGAGTTGATCTTCCGTTTGTGATTGACCCGCAAGGTAAGCTGGCCGCCGAAGTCAATGCCGACAAGGAGCTGGGCCGCAAGGTGGGCGTGCAGCACACGCCGACGATCTTCGTGGTCAGCAGCCGCAATCCTGCGAGACCGTTTGTCGAGGTCACCGACACCAGCCAGCTCTTCCAATTGATCGAGGCCATGCAGAGCGAGTAAGCTCTCTGCGACGTGACTTCTGACTTTCTCGCGGAGGATTCCTCATGGCATGCCGTCTGGCTAGGACAGCTGTGGCGTTGGTCCTGGTGGGTTTGCTTTCCCCCGTGTTAGCTGCAACGGCGGACCATTCCGCAGATCCCAGGCTGGCCAAGGCCTATCGCTTCGAGCAGGGCGGCTGGACCTACGTTCACCTCGAAGGCTCGCCATCTGAGATCGGCTTCCAGCACGGCTATCTTCTCGCGCCGGAGATTCAGGACGCCTTCGAGGCCGTCAAGCTTCGCGACATGCACGACACTAAGCGCGACTGGGAATTCTTCCGCAAGGCCGCGCACAACATGCTCTGGCCGCACATTGACGAGGAATACCGCCAGGAGCTGCAGGGCATCGCCGACGGCCTGAATGCCCACGGAGTCCGGCTTGATGTGGACGACGTGGTCGCGCTGAATGCGATGGAGGAGCTGGCGGACTACTACGTCCCCTGGCTCAACCAGCGCGAGAAGGTGGCAAATGCGCCGAAACTCGCAGCTCCGGGCAATTGCAGCGCGTTCATTGCTACCGGCAGCATGACCAAGGACGGCCGGATAGTCATCGCCCACAGCGCCTGGACCAGCTACATGATCGGTGAGCGCTGGACGGTCATCTTCGACATCGCCCCGCAACACGGGAACCGCATTCTGATGGACGGGTTCCCGGGGGTGATCACCAGCAACGACGACTTCGGCGTCAACTCCTCGGGAATCATGATTGCCGAAACCACCATTACCCAGTTCGAAGGCTGGGACCCGGACGCAAAACCCGAGTTCATGCGCTCGCGCAAGGCCCTGCAGTACGCCAACTCCATTGACGATTACGCCCGCATCATCAAGGAGGGCAATAACGGCGGGTACGCCAACGACTGGCTGATCGGCGATCGTAAGACGGGGGAAATCGCATATCTGGAGCTCGGTCTGAAGCACACGCCGATGTGGCGCGCCCGGGATGGATATTTTGTCAGTTCGAATTTCGCGCGCGATCCCGAAGTGCTCGCCGACGAGGCGCCCAAGTTTGACAGCCGGGACCTTTCTTCGTCACCCAACGCCCGCCGCGTTCGTGCAGAAGCGTTCATGCAGGAAAACAAAGGGAAGATTGACGTGGGGCTGGCCGAGCAGTTTTTGTCAGACCACCTCGACAGCTACGAAAAGAAAGTTCAGGCCAACGAGCGCCCGCTTTGCGGTCATGCGGACACATCGCCGCGCGGGGTTCCGCAGTGGGAGTGGGGAGCGTACTATCCCGGCGGCACGGTGCAAGGCAAGGCTACCGATAGCGCTCTTGCGGCGAAGATGAGCATTCGCGCACGCGCCGGACATCCTTGCGGCGGCGATTTTCGAGCCAGGGAGTTCCTGGAACAGCATCCGGAGTACAACTGGCAGAAGCCCTTATTGCGCGACATGGAGGCGGGACCGTGGATAACGTTCAATGCCGGACAGAGGAAGCCCGGCAAATAGAAGTTACTTGATCTGTTCCGCCACATAGCGACTGACCTGGACAAAAATGCTGCCCTGAAAAACTGAAGTCCCGTTCGCAAGCGCATTGATCCGAATCTCGGCAAAATGAGTGTTCTCCTGGGGCGGCGCAATTACCGGCACAGCAATCGTGGCTTGGCCTTCGGGCGGGACCGTCATTGGCCGTGCCTCGCCCTTCTGCTTCCATCCCGCGGGAAGGGTCAGCGCGACGCTCACGGTCGCAGGCTGCGGGCGGGGGTTCCGCACCAACAGCGGAACGGTCAGCGTGTCATTCGGCTGAACTGCCATCTCCGGCCTCAGGTCGCGCAGCGAGTCCAATTCATGCGCCCGCCAGAAATCACGATAGAAACCCCACGGCCCGCCGATGCCGGCCTGTAGCTGCGACGGCGCTTCACTTGCATGGGCCTTGGGCGGCTGATAGGAAACGGCTCCGGGACGCACTCCTTCAAAAACATCTGCCGTGGGTGCGCCCGCCACATGCGATTTCGCCAGCCAGAGCCGGACCGGCTCGGGGAAATAGCCGGCCTGCTGCATCCGACTCACGATCTCGTCCAGCTTCTGTCCCGCCTCGATCTGCCGGTTCAGACTTGGATCGGCGGATTGCGTGTAGTAAGCCGCTGCCGATTGCGCCGCCAGTTGCAGGTAGGAAACCCTGCGCGATGGCGAAACTTCTTTGCCGGAGTATTCGGGCCCGTGTCCGCCGAAGAAGCTGGCATCGAAGGCATCGGTGAAGTAATAGAGCTTCTTGGGTTGCCATGGGTCCAGTCCCTCCAACCCGTTTTCATACTGGCGTATGGGGGCCGCCAACTGCCAGGGGAATTGCGCGGGATCGCCCGCCAGATCGAACGCCTCCGTCGCGATGACGCCAGCGGCCTGATGGTCGCCATGGTTCTCTCCCGCCACACTGCTGGGCAGCCAGGTGAAAACCACTTCCGGACGGGTAAGGCGAACTATGCGCACCGTCTGTTCCAGCACCGATGCGCTTGGCCAGGCAGCCAGGGAAACCAGAACATTCTGGCTGGAAGTATCGCGCCCGTCGAGAAACCACACATTCGCGATTCCCAGGAAATTGAGCGCGCGGCGCCCTTCTATTTCCCGCACCAGCCCCAGAGCGCGCGCATGCTCCCGGGCTTCGGCGTTGCCGCCGGAATCTCCCCGGGTGCAGTAAACGACCGCGACCTTCTTGTGCTGATCGTATATGGCCCGCGCAAGATAGCTCGAAACCAGGGTGTCGTCGTCCGGATGCGCCACCACGACGAGGATGTCGGCTTTGTAGCGTTCGTCGGGAGTGAAGACCTGCGCGCACGCAGCGCAGGAAAACAACAGCAGAACAACCAGGCGGAATCCGGCGGGAGTGGCGTTCATGTGCTTCCTTCCTGTGCCTTGGTGTCCTTCGTGGTGGATCTTGAAAGCTGTAACGCGGAGCACACGAAAAGGCACGCCTTGGCTCTACCCTACTCTTCGCGCATCTTCAAAGGCATGTTTCTTCTCCAGCTCGGCCTGGGCGCGGCTGGCATCGGCTTCAAATTTCTCCGCCTGGGCCATCAGCGCAGCATTTGCCGACGCCCACTCGCCTTCAATTGTCATCAAGCCGGACTCGGCCAGGCCCCGCGCAATCTCCAGAACATGGGAGGTGGTGTTTTCGACATACAGCGCTTCGGTTGGATCCCCCACCCACACTTTCCCGCCGGCCAGCCGCGTGTGCCAGAAGACTTTTCGGGTGATCAGCAGCGCGATGTCCTCGTCGCTGGCGCGCCCGAAGACCCATTTGTTGCGTTTGAAATCGTAGTGCCGGCTGGAGAAGTGGACCGGCACCAGCTTGCCCGACTTCAGGAACTCCAACTGCCTGCGGTCTACCTCCTTGCGCAGCGAGTTGATAACCGGCCCCTCGGCCTCCTTCGGGTCGAGCGATGGCAGGACCTCGCGCACGGTGGCCGACAGATTCACCGCCACCAGCGCATGCAGACCATCGGAGTTGGCCAGCTTCACGTCACCATGCAACACCCAAAAGTCCGCGCCGGAGGTTGATTTGTGAAACGGCCACCGTAATTCAATGAAAAGCGGAAGTCCCGTCAGGGTGACGTACACCGTCGCATGCGAGTGCGAGTTGTTTGCTCCCGGGCTCATCCCGTAGATCTCCTGAGCACAATTGTTTAGGAGGAATTTTACGACCTCGACAGCGCAACCGAAAAGACCTTTGGTTCAAGAAGTCTCTGTGGGTGCCTCCCCGGTCGCGTTCTTTGCGACAGGGGTGGAATCTGACTTCTCCCGGTGAAGGTTTAAAGTCCCCGCCCAGGCCCTGTCTCGATCAAGGAATGACGAGACAACGACGGGGTCCCCCGGCTTGCCGATCATGCCGGATTTTGGGAGCGGTTATCGTCCGGCCACGGCAACCGCAGACTTGGGCTGGAAGGAGCGGATCTTCTCCAGCCAATGTTCCATATCGCTGCCGGTATCCGTGAATGCGTCCACGTAGGGGTGGCGGGATCCGTCGGTGTGCATGACCAGTACGCGGGTTGCGGGATTGGCTTTCTTGGCCATATAAGGCAGGTGATGCCGGTCGTCGCGGCTGAGGGTGGGCCCCAGCACGACCAGGTCGAAATCGGCTTGCTTCAGCGCCTGCTGCACCCCAGCGCGTCCAACAGCGGCTTGTACGTTAAAGCCGGCTTTTTGCAGGGTTTCCGCCTGCGCGGCCAGAACCTGCTCGTTTAACTCCCCATAAAGCACACGTATTTTCGCCATCTTTGGGGCCTCGCTCCCTGCACAAACCTTAGCAACCGGTATACGGCTTGAGAACGTAACCGAAGAACACGCCCGGAAGGTGGGTTCAGCCGCGGAGGAAGGCGGTCGAGAGGGGATGTTCGGGCTGGGCCGAGGCTAGCGCCGTTAATCGGCAATCTGCCACACGCTGCCCCAAAATGCAGCACGGGAGCCGGCGCTGATGGTACATTATTGCGGGAAAGGAATCCGGAAAATGCGCACACTTCCTCTGCTGTTGGCGGGGTTGCTTGTTTTGGGCGCGCAGAGTCCCGCACAGGATACATTAAGTACTTACTGCAATTTTGACGACGATAATCAGGTCAGCATCCAGTACAAGGCGGCGGTAAAGGAACAACCCCGAAACGGGCGCGTCTGGTCCCCCGGCATTACGCTGTTTGTGCAGACGCCGTTGATGCTGGGCCGCTCCGAAATTGGCCTGGGAGCTTACTCCGTGCATTTGATTCCGGACAAGAAGAACTGGACCATCATCGTCAATCGCGACGTGAGTCCCGGGACCTCCTACAATCCTTCGCAGGACGTGGCCAAGGGAGAGATGGAGGTCGGGGAAATTCCCGAGCCCACGAAGAACCTGCAACTCTCCTTTGCGCATATGTCCCCGAAGGAGTGCAGTCTGCGCGTGTATTATCAAAAGACCGGGGCCTTTGCTGATTTCAAGGAGAAGTAGTTGCCAGCTCCTCGCTGCTGGCAACCGCCGCTCTCTCCGTGAAACAGCGATTGCTGGAAGCCTGTAGCTGGAGTTTGCCAGCTCCTTTCCTGTGAGACTCCCTTGATCGGTTCGACGGTTTCGCATTTTCGTATACTGCGTGAGCTGGGCAGCGGCGGCATGGGAGTGGTCTATGAAGCTGAAGACCTCACCCTGGGCCGCCGGGTGGCATTGAAGTTCCTGCCGCGCGACGTTGCGCAAAGCCCGCAGTCGCTCGAGCGCTTCCGCATGGAAGCGCGTACAGCCTCCGCGCTGAACCACGAAGGCATCTGCACCATCTACGAAATCAATGAGCACGACGGGCAGCCCTTCATCGCCATGGAGTTGCTGGAAGGAGAATCGCTGGCGGAGCGGTTGCTCGCCCGTCCGCTGACCAACGACCAGCTTCTGGACATTGCCATTCAGGTAGCGGAGGCGCTCGACGCGGCGCATCGCAAGGGGATCATTCATCGCGACATCAAGCCGGCCAACATCTTTATTACCGCCCGCGGCCGCGCCAAGATACTGGATTTCGGGCTCGCCAAGCTGACCCACGAGCATGAACAGGCAGCGGTTGCAGCCGGCGCAACTTTGGACAGCCCGATGCTCACCAGTCCCGGCGCAACCGTCGGCACGGTGGCCTACATGTCGCCGGAGCAGGCGCGCGGTGAGGACTTGGACGCGCGCAGCGACCTGTTCAGTTTTGGGACTGTGCTCTACCAAATGGCGACGGGGCGTCTTCCCTTTGATGGCCCCACCTCAGCGGTGATATTCCACGCGATCCTCTCAGCCGATCCCTCGGCCCCCACCAGCATCAATCCGCTGCTGCCTCCCCAGCTCGATGAAGTCATCCTGAAGTGTCTCGAGAAGGACCGCGACCTGCGCTGCCAGTCAGCGGCAGAACTGCGTGCGGACCTGAAGCGGGTCAAGCGCGGATCAAGTGGTTCCTCGGGAAGTACAAGTGTGGCGCGGACGCGTTGGCCGGCTCCAGCGGCGGCCCGTTCCGATGCCCGCAGCTCAGACGGCTACGAAGTCGCAATCTCGACCCCGGGTGGGGTGTCGCGGCACCGGCTGGCGGCCGTCACTATCACCGTGGTGGCCATTATAGTCGCCGCCGGTTTCGGTATTTACCGGTGGCTTATCCCGGTCAGGCCGACGATCAACCCTTTGTCCATGCAGATTTCCAAGCTCACCGAGAATGGCGCCGCCGTGGCGGGCGCCATCTCCCCGGATGGCCGTTACGCCGCTTTCGTGAAACGGGGCGAACACGAGAGCTTGTGGGTCAAACAGATTGCCACCGGCAGCGAGGCCCAGGTCGTGTCTCCGGCGCCAGGTTTCTTTCGTGGACGCCCCACTTTCACCCCCGACGGCAACTACATTTACTTCCAGCACAGCGATCCTCAGAATGAAGACGCGACCGTCTTGTATTCCGTGCCCAGTCTTGGAGGCACGCCGCAGCGGGTCCTCAGCGACATCAATACCTCGGTCAGCTTCTCGCCCGACGGAAAACAGATCGTCTTTGCCCAGCTGGGCAGCAACAAGCCGCAGCTGGTGATTGCCGGCAGCGACGGGACCAACCGCCATGTCATCGCGGAACGTGAAGCCATGGCCGTGGAGAGTTCTTCGCTTTCCTGGTCCAGCGACGGAAAGCTTATCGCAGTCCCGCAGTACGAGCTCGCCAAACAGGGCCTCAGCAACGTGCTCATCTTTACCCCGAAGGGGGAGCAGGTGAAGCTGTTTTCGTTTCCTTTTCTGGTGGACGGTGTGGCCTGGCTTCCCGGCTCCAGTGGAATGTTTCTGCTGGTCCGCTCCCGCGAAAACAATTTCCGGCGGCAAATCAAGTTCCAGCCCTATCCTTCAGGCACGCCCCAGAATGTCACCAATGACTTGAACGAATACCGTAACGTCACGGTCACGGGAGATGGCAAAGCGCTGGTGACCGTGCAGGCGCAGAGTTCTTCTGCCATCTACATTGGAGAGTCGCCGGCCCGCTGGCCGGGAGAGGTCAAGTTAGATCCCACCCCGGTGACCTCGGGGCAGGCGGAAGGCGGGTGGGTGAATTGGGGAACCGACGGGAAGATTTACTTTACCGATTCGGACTTTCATGCCTTTCGCATGAACCCTGACGGAAGTTCCCGGGTGCGAATTCCAGATCGCAATACCAACGCTGCCTACCCGATTTCCTGCGGCCCACAGGCTTTCGTGTTTGCCACCCTGGGCGATAACATGCTGAATCTTTTTCGCCAAGACCTGGGAACCGGAGAGATCAAGCAACTCACTTTCGAGCGAGACACCGAGTGGCCGAGCTGCACTCGGGACGGAACGAGCGTGTATTACAACGACAATTTTGAGGGACCTGCCCTGAAGCGGGTCTTAACCAGCGGCGGCAAGCCGGAGATGGTCGCGCGTAACGCGGCCAACGGCGCGGCCATTTCTCCTGACGGCAAGCGGATCGCATTCTTCCAGCTTGCCGGCGCCAGCAGCGGTCACAGAGTGCTGATCGTCGTTCAGAATGTGGACGGTTTGAATCGAACGGAGTTGTCCTCTGCCGGGGTCATCACTCGGCCCGAATGGGCCCCCGACGGACGCGCCCTGCTTCTCGGCAAGCGCACCGGCACAGGTTCGAACCTGTTCTACCAGCCTCTTGATGGAAGCAAACCGGCCGAGGTGACGCACTTCAGCAGTGAGCCGCTCTCGATTTCCTCCTACTCCGTCTCCCCTGACGGCAAGCGGATCGCAGTTGGACGCGCCCGCGTCAACGATTCCAATGTGGTGATGTTCAGCAACTTCCGCTGAGGTAGTTGTACCTTGAGTGTGTGGGCAGGCATCGTCCTGCATTCAACTTCTGCGCATAGAATTGACGCATGAAGGCCGCAGTCCTGACCACGCCTGCGCCAGTCTCCGAATCTCCGCTCAAGATAGAAGATGTCCCTGCGCCCGAACCGAGGCCAGGACGCGTATTGGTCCGCGTCCGCGCATGCGGTGTCTGCCGCACGGACCTGCACATAGTGGAGGGCGAGCTGCCGCCGCGCAATCCTCGAATCATTCCGGGTCACCAGATTGTTGGCGAAATCATTGCCGGCGACTTGGAGTCCAGTAAAGAACAGCCGGGCACGGGGGCCCTCGCCCGTCCGGTCGAGCGAAGCTCGACAGGAAAGAATGGACTGACAATCGCCCGGCGTGTTGGCATTTCCTGGATCGGCGGCACCGACGGCACCTGCTCCTACTGCCTCCGCGACATGGAGAATCTGTGCGACTTCCCTGCTTTTACAGGCTACAGCGTGGATGGCGGCTACGCGGAATATGCCCTCGCCCGGAGTGATTTCTGTTTTCCCATCCCGGCGCAGCTCGATGACCTTCACGCCGCGCCGCTGCTCTGCGCCGGCATCATCGGTTTTCGCGGGCTTCGGGTTGCCGGAGTTGAGAAGGGTGATCGGGTGGGACTCTTTGGTTTTGGCGCTTCCGCCCATCTCGCGATTCATGTGCTCCATGCATGGAACTGCGAAGTGTACGTTTCCACTCGCGGCCAATCGCATCGCAAACTGGCGGAGTCACTGGGAGCGAAATGGGTAGGCAGCGAGAAAGAAAAGCCGCCGGTCGCGCTCGATCGCGCCATCACCTTCGCCCCCAGCGGGGACGTGGTCATGGCTGCGCTCTCCAGCCTGCGCAAAGGAGGCGTAGTGGCAATCAACGCCATCCACCTTGATCGTATTCCGCAATTCGATTACGACCGCCTGCTCTGGGGCGAGCGCCAACTGCGCAGTGTGGCCAACATGACTCGCGCCGATGCCCGCGACTTTCTCGCTTTGGCCGCGGAGATCAAACTGAAACCCAGGGTAACTTCATTTCCGCTGGAGAAGGCCAACGAGGCGCTGCTTGCGGTAAAGAGCGACTCGATTGACGGGGCTGCGGTGCTTGTTCCTTAGCTGGATTGTGGGGGCGCCCTCCCTCGCCCGTGAATGTGTTCGGGCGCCCCCCCCGCCCGTGAATGTGTGGGGGCGCCCCTCCGGCCCGTGAATGTGTTCGGGCGGCCCCCCCGCCCGTGAATGTGTGGGGGCGGCCCTGCGGCCCGCCCCCGCGAGCGGCCCGGAGGGCCGCTCCTACACATTCCATGCCCGGGCAATGCTCAGCCGCTTTGCGGCTAGAACCAGAACGATGCTGCTCGGCTCTTTCCGTTCTGCGATCGTTGGAACGTACTCCACTTTTCGGTGGGTAATGGCCCTCCAACCCTAGCGTGAGGGCAGGACCAGCTGACCGGAGGATGTTTCCGTTCCACTATTACGGTCTTGATTCTTGCTCGGCAGGGAACCGGGGCTTCTTTGCCCGCACGAACGCGCTCATGAACTTTCCCTCCGCCTCCGCGATGAGGCTGGTGTCTACGTCGGTGCCGGCCAGAAACTCGCGCGCGTCTTCCGCCCGATAGACCCGAGTAGGTTCGATCCCGATCTCAACAAAGCCGGCTGCCCTGAGCTTGGCGCGGTATTCGTTCTCGTCCAGGGCTCCGGCCACGCAACCCGCCCAGAGCATCATGTTTCTCCGGACCGCCTCGCCCATCGGCCCGCGCGTTACCACGTCGGAAACCGCGAACCGCCCGCCAGGCTTCAACACGCGGAAGGCCTCGCGGAGAACGGCGTCCTTGTCCGCCGACAGATTAATCACGCAGTTGGAGATGATGACATCCACTGAATTGTCGGGAAGCGGAATGTGCTCGATCTCGCCTTTGAGGAATTCCACATTCTTCGCGCCGGCTTTGTGCTTGTTCTCATTCGCGAGCGCGAGCATTTCGTCGGTCATGTCCAGGCCGTAAACCTTGCCGGCCGGTCCGACTCGCTGCGCTGAGAGCAGAACATCAATGCCGCCGCCTGAGCCTAAATCGAGCACGGTTTCTCCCGGCCCCAGTGTGGCCATCGCCGTGGGGTTGCCGCAGCCCAGGGAGGCCAGCACGGCTTCCTGGGGCAGACTGCTGGTCTGCGAAACATCGTAAAGATTCGAAGTGATTGGATCGCATTGTGTGGTTCCAGGGACTGATGGGCCGCAGCAACTCGTGCCTGAGCTCACGCCCAGGGCCGCCCGGCCATATTTCTCCTTCACGATCTTTCTTACATTCTGAAGATCCATCGCATGCCTCCACGGGAAACAACTTCGAGCGGACCAGAGTTACGGACAAGAACACACCCGGACGAGCGCCTCCGGGCTGCGCCTCTCAACCGAGGACGCCGGCACCGTCCAGACCGGGTTCAACCATTGCGCAGTCCTCTAGCTGCGGAGTTGCACAATCTGTTCAGGTCTCACCGCCTGACTGCGGGTGCAGCACTCCGCATACAAGAACTTCAGCAATTCCTCCAGCGCATCGGTGTTCGCGGTATAGCGCAGAAACGTACCCTCGCGGCGAACATTGATCAGGCCGTCATTCCGCAGCTTGTCCAGATGGTGCGATAGTGTCGAGCCAGGGATTCCCAGTTCCCTCTGAATCTCGCCCACTACCAGTCCCTCTGGGTGGGCGGTGAGTAGAAGCTGCATAATTCGCAGCCGCGCTTCCGTTCCCATAGCGGACAGCATTTCAGCAAAGCGGGTAACCTTCGCCAGATCGGTCGCCATATTTCTATTATTGCAGAACTACAGAATAAGTTTCAAGCAAGAACGTTACAGGAACCAGTGCCCACAATGTCGCGAACTCCGAATCCCACTTTCATGGTCAGAACGGGCAATGTTGCATCCCTAGGGTGCATGGTTGGACCAGGAGAACGACCTCCTTTTCCCACCTATTAACCAGGTGTATGCCCGCGGGAAGCTTGAGCCGGAACTTCTGAAACCCTGGTTGCGTTCGGCTACAATCAGCCGCAATGACTAACCAGAGAATTGCCGAGCTTGTCGCGCCATTTCTGGGAGGCCATGCCTTGTCCTCTGAGCAGCTCACAACCCTGTCCAGGTATCTGGATCTGCTCTTGCAGTGGAACGCCAAGATCAATCTGACCGCAGTTCGCGATCCGGAAGAGATCGCTACCCGTCACTTTGGCGAGTCTCTGTTCGCGGCCCGTCATCTTTTGTCGAATCCGGGACCGCAGAATCCCGTAGTGGATGTCGGAGCCGGGGCCGGGTTCCCCGGACTTCCGATGAAGATCTGGGCGCCGACGGTCGAGCTGACGCTGATCGAATCGAACCACAAGAAGGCGGTTTTCCTGCGCGACGCAGTCCGGACTTTGGGATTGCAGGGGGTCACAGTTGTTCCACAGCGGGCGGAGAAGGTTCAGCTCAAAGCCGGCCTGGTGGTCATGCGCGCGGTGGAGCGGTTTGAGGACAGCCTTCCAATCGCGAGGACGCTCTTGGGCCCCGGCCGCAGGCTTGCGCTTCTGATTGGCGCAGCACAGGTAGAGATGGCCAAGTCGCTGGTGAGGGATCTTCGGTGGGAACATGCGCTCTCTGTTCCGCTCTCCAGGAACCGCGTCCTGTTGACCGGAGTTTCGGAAGCCTGATCTGGAGTGCCGGAGGCCTACGCTCGAGGATCCGGCACTCCCCCGTATCTGATTGAAGACGGTCGCAGCAACCCCGAATCTGTGATGAAACTCGGCCCCGGCCTGGGTGAGAGCAGGCCCGATTATCTCCGGCTGGCTCATCAAGGCGAGGGACTCAAAACTGCCGCGCGAAACTATGGTGCATGCGATGTAGTGTTCCACGTGGAACACTCGGCGTGAGGTCAGGCTCCGATGTTCCACGTGGAACATCCTTCCGTGTGGAAAGCCCAGTTCTTACTTCCGGCAAACCTCGATGACTCAGCAGAATAAAATCCACTGGTACCTGCCCCGCAATCCGGCGTTGCAATCCGGCGGTTTCGGCACTATGCTGGCGTTCAAGTCTCTGGTTTCTCCAAGAAAACTCCATGGCCCGCATTATCGCTGTCGCCAACCAGAAGGGCGGCGTAGGGAAAACTACGACTGCCATCAACCTTTCGGCCTCGCTCGCGGCCGCCAAATTGAATACCCTGCTGGTAGACTGCGACCCGCAGTCGAATGCCACCAGCGGGTTAGGCCTCGGCAAGGATCCTGACCGCCACAACACCTACAAGGTCCTGGTGGGGGAGTGCGAGGCTGCCAGCGCACTGCAGCAGACGGATCTCGATCGTCTCTTCGTGCTGCCGGCGCACAAGAATCTGATCGGCGCCAACTTCGAACTGGTGGATGCCGAAAACAGGGAATTTCGCCTGCGCAATGCGCTGGCTTCCCTGCGCGAGAAATTCAACTTCATTGTTGTGGATTGTCCGCCGGCGCTCGATCTGCTCACCCTCAATGCGCTCACGGCCGCAGATTCCGTCCTGATCACGATGCAGGCGGAGTACTTC
>Ga0070741_10009787_pt1 | contig 18423 bp, 22 predicted proteins | sample Coa_R1_4_FD_66440 | JGI IMG/M metagenome (GOLD analysis project Ga0070741, IMG submission 66440) | Surface soil microbial communities from Centralia Pennsylvania, which are recovering from an underground coalmine fire - Coalmine... | ecosystem: Environmental > Terrestrial > Soil > Unclassified ...
GATTGCCTATGACCGCATTGGCCAGCCCTTCAACCTGGGGCCGTGGTTCGGCATGACCGTGGGGCGTCCTATCATTGAATTTGGAATGATCTACGCACGCTCGAAATACAAAGTCAACATGGAAGAAGCCTCGCCGACGGCAGCGCTGCGGAACAGTTCAGTTCCGGTGTTGCTGATTGCCGGCTTGGCGGATGACAATATTCCTATCCGCCACTCACGCATGATCCATGAGCAGAACCCCAGGGTGATTTTATGGGAAGTTCCCGGTGTGGGCCACGGCAGCGCCATCACCGATGCGCCCGAAGACTATGAGCGGCATGTGCTGGAATTCGTAAACTCGATCGCCGGCTCAAACAGAGGGGCCAATAAAGTCCGGCAGTTGCACAATAGCATTTCTCTGCCAACTACTTTCGAAGACGGCGCGAGCGCCAGCGATCAATCAAGAAACCGAGGCCATACCAGAAAAGCGGAATGCCAATCAGCATGGTTGAGTAAAAAAGGGCGACCTGACTTACGTCCAGGCGAGCGGATTGCTCTATCAAGAGAATCGCAAGCATGGTAACGGGTAAGTTTATGACCGCAACTCGTTCCGGATTACCGCCAGAGCATTCATAGGCGAAAGGGTCGTACACCGGCGGGCTATGGGAATGTCTGTCGAGTTTGATGCATCCGAAGGGCTCGAAATTCGATTGCGGATTCTTGGCTACGCTCTCCTGATGCTCGGGTATGGCAGCCGCCAGAAAAATCAGTAGCTGTAACGGCGGCAGAATGTAGCGGAAGGTAAGTCTAGGCATTGGCAAATGCAATCAGCACCAATGCATTTAGACGCTACGTAAGTGTGAGAAGTTCCCGATCGGAGCAGGTTGGCCGACTTTGTTCAGTACTTTGGCACTTTGGGATCCACTTTATCTGACCACGCCGTAATCCCGCCCGCAAGATTCAACACATTCTTGAATCCTGCCTGCTTGAGGAATTCGACCGCTTTGGCGCTGCGTCCGCCCATCTTGCAGTGGGCCACGATCTGGCGGCTGGAATCGAGTTCATTGACGCGTTTAGGCAGATCATTGACGGGGATCAGATATCCACCCAGGTTGCAGATCTGGTACTCGTGCGGTTCGCGCACATCGAGAATAAAAATGTCTTCACCCGCATCGAGCCGGCGCTTGAGCTCTTCCGGTTGGATTTGGGGAATGGCTTCGTTGCTCACTTTTTGCTCCTCACCGCGAATGCCGCAAAACTGCTGGTAGTCTATCAGCTTGGTCACCGTGGGATGGGTGCCGCACACCGGGCAATCCGGATTCTTGCGCAGCTTGAGTTCGCGGAACTTCATGCCCAGGGCGTCCACCAGCAACAGGCGTCCGATGAGCGGGTCGCCCGCGCCTAGAATCAGTTTGACCGCTTCGGTGGCCTGGATCACGCCAACCAATCCCGGCAAAATTCCCAGTACTCCGCCTTCAGCGCACGAGGGCACCAGCCCCGGCGGTGGCGGCTCTGGATACAGGCAACGGTAGCACGGCCCTTCTTTGGTCGCGAACACGCTGGCTTGGCCTTCAAAGCGGAAAATCGAGCCGTAAACGTTGGGCTTGCCGGTGAGCACGCAGGCATCGTTGACCAGATAACGGGTAGGAAAATTATCGGTGCCATCCACGATCACGTCAAAGTCGCGAAACAATCCGAGCGCGTTTTCGCTGTTGAGCAGTGTCTCAAACTTTTTGACTTCCACAAACGGATTAATCTCGTGAATGGTCTGCTCGGCAGAGTCAAGCTTCTTGCGTCCTACATCGGCGGTGGAATGGATGATCTGGCGCTGCAGGTTGGTGAAATCTACGATGTCAAAATCCACGATTCCCAGCGTGCCTACGCCGGCAGCGGCAAGATACATGATGAGCGGCGAACCCAGACCACCGGCGCCGATGCAAAGCACCTTGGCCGCTTTCAGCTTGAGCTGGCCTTCCATGCCGACCTCGGGCATGATGAGGTGGCGCGAATAACGCAGGATCTCGTCTTTGTTCAACGTCGGGGTCGCATTCGCGATAACGGGTTTTTCTGCGATGGTTACCATAAAGCCTTGTTTAGTTATAACGGATATTGTCTTTTCCAGTTCCGCATTGCATCCTGCGTTTTGTCATCCTTGGCGCCCGTTTGGGCCGATCTAAATCTACTCAGCAACGATGGCCAAAAACACTTACACTCCTCCCGCGATGGAGGGAACGATGGAAATCGAATCCCCTTCTTTCGTGGGGGTATTTTCCTTCTGCAAATAGCGGATATCTTCGTCATTCACATAAACATTCACGAAAGCGCGCAGCTTGCCATCATCGGTATAAAGATGGCGGCGCAAGTCGCCATATTGCGCTGTCAGGTTGGCCAAAGCTTCGGCGACGGTGCCGCCTTTGACGTCTACCGTCGAATTCTTACCGGCATACTGCCGTAAAGGAGTAGGGATATGGATCTTCATAATCGCATTCAATAATAACAAGGATGCGCTCAGCCAGCCTATGGATACAAGAAATTGCTCCTGGACAGTTCCCGGAAGGAACGAGAATTTGATACTTTACTTCTGCACCCCGGAAATAGCTAAGTTCGCCAATTTGACAACTTTGTCATTCCGAGGAGCGCAGCGACGAGGAATCCCTTTACCTTCATGAATTCATGCTTCAAATTACAGAACTTCAATCTTCTCATCCACAAATTTCTTGTCCTCTTCCGTGCTTCCATCGAGCAAAAACGAATTCGTGATCTCGGCCTTGCCCCTGGCGACGGCGGTAATCACGTAGGAGCAGCCCATCCAGTGCGCCTCGGCGAAGTCGGTCTGCGACCACTCGGCCGGATGATCAGGATGCGAGTGATAAAAACCCACAATATCTTCGCCGCGCTCGCGCGCCGTCTTTTGCGCCGCAATCAGCTCCTTGGGATCGATATGGTAGCGATTATGCGCGGAATCGGTGCGGGTATTGCCGCAGCGGATGGCAAGGGAGACCCGGCGCTCGTTGGCATCTAAATCCATCTGCCCCAGCAACACGCCGCAGCACTCATTGGGATAAGTTTCTTCGCCGTGATGCCGAATTTCATTAAAAAGACTTGCGGGGATTTTGAGCATAGGAACAAATACTTATAGCATTTTTAGACTGCTTCTCGCATAAGCGCATCTTTCAGGACCGACGGGCTCGCCTCCGGCGTGCAGTTATTGCAACGCTTTCGCCCGGGCTGATCACTCGTGCAGACAAAAGCTGCTGCGGGAAATCTTTCGGATTCAGTGTCACTATAAAGTCGGCCTTACCCCATTCAGCACAGATGCAGAAGCGATCATCGCCGGGATCGGGAGAGATACTTGTGAGAGTAGGAGGACAGATGTACTCCGCCTCTTCGCGCAGCAGATTGATTACTTTGCCAATCGTCGCACGGCGGACGCCCAACCGAGCCAGTATTTGTTTGTACTCAACAAGAATTTCGTCACTTACAAGCCAGACAAACGTGTCTTCTTCAATCCAGTCGCGCAGGAGTTTGGCGCTTGGATTCTTAGGTGTTATATCCAGGAATTTAACCCCGGCGATTCCAGCAACCAGGACGGATGTGTCAACAACGCCTCTAGGCCGTTTTCTTTTTGGCGCGGGCAACGACTGTGATCTCCGGCAGCTTCTTTCGGTTTGAGCGGTATTCGCGCAAGGTTTTCAGCATTTGCTCTTCTGGGATATCAACCAGATCAGCGGCCGCTTTTTGCACACTCCGCAGAAAATCCGCCTTCCACCCTACCCGTTTTCGGCCTTTGGGAAGGTCCTTGTACGCCGAAGCGAGCGGAAGCCGGCTCTCTAATTCCTGCGCCAGGGAACGAACTGGAATCTTGATTTCCACGGCCTCGGTGGCGTTCAGCGGACGAGAACATAGACAAATGTCTTTCAAATCTTTCATTTCTCCCTGACCAAGATTCTGCGGAAGAGCTTCAGTAAACTTGGCCAGCAGATCACTCGAACTGCCGAGGGATTCCTTCAGATAAAATGCCACTTTTGTTTTTAGAAGAAGACCGATATCAAACCAGCACACATTATTCCGCCTGGCTGGACGGATGACTCCTAGCTGTACCAGGTTTTGCAGGTCCTTCGGAGGAACTCCCAATATAGCGCTGGCTTGTTTGAGCTTGAGCCTGACATTTCGCATTTGATTACCATCTAAAGTTTAGATGGGTATTAGGGAAAAGACAAGATAATTAAACAATGAAGTTAAATCTTCTTGAGGCAAGCGCCGAGAATACTTCTTCTTAAGCCCTTATTCTGAACTATTCCGGACATAAAGGTAAAATAACATCTGTGAAGAAGTACTGGGATATCCCTGCCGGCCCGCGCGAGCAAGCTCCTGAACAGGTGCGCCTGCCGGATTCCGTCTTGATCGGCAATGCCCGGATTTCGCCCGCTACGATCCTCGCTCCTATGGCTGGCGTGACGGATACTGTCTTCCGCCGCTTCATCAAAAATCTTGGCGGCTGCGGACTCATCATGACCGAGTTCACCTCGGCCGACGGCCTGTTCCGCTGCCGCGAATCCAAGCGCAAACGCTATCTGCATTTTTACGATGATGAGCATCCCATCTCGGCGCAACTTTTCGGCAGCGATGCCGACGTACTGGCCGGCGCCGCAAAAATTGTGGAAGAGCTGGGCTTCGACCTGGTGGACCTGAACCTGGGCTGCCCCGCCAAACGCGTTGTGAAATGCAACGGCGGCTCGGGGCTATTGCGCGACCTGCCGCACATCCGCGTGATTTTCGAGAAGGTGCGCGCCGCGGTAAAAATTCCGTTCACGGTAAAATTCCGCGCCGGGTGGGACGAAAAACAACTGGTATGCGTAGAGCTGGCCAAGCTTGCGGAAAATTGCGGCCTGCAGGCTGTGGCTTTGCATGCGCGCACGCGCGAACAGGGCTACAGCGGCAATGCCCGCTGGGAATGGATCGCCGCGGTCAAAGACGCGGTCACCATTCCCGTAATAGGAAACGGCGATATCCGTTCTCCGCAGGACGCCGCTGCCATGATGGCGCAGACGCGTTGCGATGCAGTGATGATCGGACGCATGGCCCCCTCGAATCCGTGGATCTTCCGGCAGATCGAGCAATACAAGCAGACCGGCAGTTACGACGAGCCCACCCATGCCGACCGTTATGCCATGATCCACACTTACTTCCGGATGCTGCTGGAAGAAGACATTCCCGGCGCCGAAGGCAAGATGAAGCAGTTTGCCTCATGGTTCACGCATGGCATCCCCGGCGGCAGCACTCTGCGCAAAGCCGTGCACAACGCCAAAAGCGGAAGTGAGATTCTGGAAAACGTAGAGCAGTTCTTTGCAAAGCAGCCGCCGGTTGCCGCCAGCCAGTTGCCAGAAGAAGCAGTCAGCGTTTCGGCAGAATTCGCAGTAGAGATGTAATGCTACGTCTCTACCGCGGCGGCCACAACTTTTTGTTCCTTATTTAGCTGCACATACCCCCAAGGCATCTTCGGATCATGGGTAAAAATCGTCAGCCATTTTTGCGGAATGGCCTGCCGGTAATATCGCTTCTTGCTCTCAATGGTCTCCAGTGGAAACAGATCGTAGCCCATGCCCCAAACCAGGTCGAGATGCGCCGTGGTAGGAATAAGGTCGGAGATATAGCAGGCCTTCTTGCCGCCGCTCTCAACCATGATGGCCATCATGGCGCGGGTATGGCCAGGATAGTTGCAGACTGAAATCCCGGGCGTGGTCTCACAATCGTGTTGCAGCAATTGCATCTGCCCGCTGCGGATGAGCGGATCGTAATTGTTGCTGATATAACTCACCGCATCGCGCTCACGCTGTTCATTTGCGACCTGCCATTCGCCTTCCGGAGCGTAGTAGCGCGCATTGGGAAAGGTGGGTACCGCAGCGCCATCTTCAATTATGGTATTCCAGCCGCAATGGTCGAAGTGCAGATGCGAGTTGATGACAATATCAATCTGCTCGGGCCTCACGCCGGCCGCCTGCAGGCTTTCCAGCAGCCGGGCTTGCGGCTGGTAGATGCGTGCCTGTTTCTCGCCCAGCTTATTTCCGATGCCGGTTTCCACCAGGATGTTCTGCTTACCGGTGCGAATCAGCAACGAATTCAGGCCGGTGGAGATGCGGTTGCGCTCGTCGGCAGGCATTTTCTTTTCCCATAACGGTTTGGGAATGATTCCAAAGATAGCGCCACCGTCGGAATAGTAGGCGCCATCGGAAAGAATGGAAAGCTCAAAATCGCCAAAGAGAAGACGGTAAGCAGGAAGATGAACGGTGGGCAACATGGAAGAGCCAGACACCAATTATCGTCTAAATTTCCAACCCGAGTTCAACTGAGTACCGATTTACTAAATTCCCACCGCCGGATAATCCGTCGTTCCGCGATCTTTCGCGTCAGGAGTTTCAAATACGTAGCGATCATATGGATTGCGAGGGGACATCCGCCGCCGGCGCAACGCGCGGCCTGCGAAGATGGCGGCAGCTACTACGCCAACGCCCAGGGCCGCGGTAGCCACGATTTTTCCGGGATTTTCAACCACTTTTTCCACCACCGGACCGGCGATGCGGCTGCTGGCTACCAGCATTTTTCCTGGAAGACCCATGGCCGTTTCAAAATCCAGGATTGCCTGCCGGCCGCCGCGGTGCAGGGCACGATAGCTGTAAAGCACAGGATACGACACCGGCAGGGAACGATCTTCACCGCCCAGCACTACGGCATGATCGAGGCCGCGCTCATGCTGAATTTTGAGCAACTGTCGCAGGGCTTCTTCAATGGCGCCAGCCTGGACCCACTGGCTGCGAAAGGCGATGCGGCCTGATTTGTCGACTAAGAATGCCGGGTTGGGCAGGCTTCCATATTTGCGATGAACCGTGCCGCGCAGATCATCCACCAGAATCGGCATCTCCACATTTTCCTGCTCTTGCAGAATTTCAGCCGCACAGACTTTTTCTGCCATGGATTCGTGCGCCGGAATTTCATCTCCAGGATGCGCCTCGCGCACGTATACAAAAAAGAATTCGACGTCATCGTCGCCGTAGCGATCGAACAAATCGTTCATGCCGCCAATCGAGCCCGCTGTCATGGGACAGGTCGCCGAACCAAAGGTCAAAACCACGTTTTTGCGGCCGCGGTAATCGCTCAGGCGGATGGAATCGCCGGTCAGGCTCCTGACTGTGAAATCAGGAGCGCGCTCGCCTGGCTTCGGGGCCCGGTCAAAGGCGCGACGTAATATCTCGCGGGTTACCTGGTCGCGAGTGAACTGGCTGTAGTTGTATGGGCGGCTGATGATTCCGAACATGCGCTTCTCCTCAAGATCAAAAATTCCGCAGGAACACCCGTTTAGCTACGATGCGGCCGCCAGCTCAGGTGTTGGCGAGCTTCCGGCGCGAATAAAGCCGAGCTGTTGGGGGCAATGAAAGGCACCCGTGACAGCGAATCTTCATTGTAGAGACGCAGCTCGCTACGTCTCTGCCAGCAGTAGCAACGGCTTCCCATTGATCCGATGATTCAGTGATCCGATGACCCGATGGCCCAATGACAAGCCGGCCATATATAATCTTTGGTTCGCTTCACCAATAGGGTTTTTTCTGGAGAGTTCCTTGTCCGTACAAATTGGAGACGTCGCCCCCGATTTTGAATTAGCAGCAGCCACGGGGACCGAGCGGCATAAGTTCAAATTAAGCGACTACCGCGGCAAGAAAAATGTCGTGCTGGCTTTCTATGCCCTGGATTGGAGCCCCACTTGAACCGCGCAGATGCCGGCGCTTAATTCCGTCCTGGAAAAATTTGCCGGCTACAATGCCCAGGTCGTGGGCATTAGCATCGATTCCATCTTCAGCCACATTGCCTGGCAGGAGAAGGCAATCGGGATGTTGCGTTATCCTCTGGCCAGCGACTTTTACCCGCACGGTGGCGTGGCCAAAGCTTATGGGGTTTTTCGGGAAGGGCCTCCCCTGCCCGGAATCAGCGAGCGTTCCGTCTTCATCGTCGATAAGCAGGGCAAGATCGCCTTCGCCAAGGTCTACGAGCTGGGCGAAGAGCCTCCCCACGAAGATTACTTCGAGGTGCTGCGCACGCTGAAGTAACAAAGTCTTTAATTCTATGTCTTTCGTCCGCTTTGCAATTGGGCCGTTTCGATTATCCACGGCGCTGGGAACAGGACGGGAGATTGGGCACTTCGTGCCCCTTTGTGGTAAGACTTACTTCGGCGCAAATGCCTTGAGCACAATCGGGAAAATCTTCTTGATATCTTCCGCCGTGTAGCGGGCGGGAAAATTCATGCGTTCGGCCATGACCTGGTCGCGGATCAGAGATTCAAACATCCCTAGCAGGGCAGAGCGCACCGCCTGCAGTGAAAGGTCGTTGCGCAGTTCCCCGGAAGCCCGCATCTCGGCCAGTATGCTGTCGGCCAGTTGCACGACTTTCATGTAGGGCCCGGTCGTCCTCACCACCGATCCTTCCCGCCGGATGCGCCGGCCTTCGAGCATCATGATGTGCTTGAGCTGCTGGTCGCGATCGACGGTGGCCAGCACCAGTTCCAGCAACCACTGCAGTTTCTCACGCCCTGAAGGAATCTTGTGGATGAACAGCAGCGAATCGGTCATCGGGGTCCAGCCCTTGTCGAACAAAGCTTCCAGCAGGCCTTCTTTGTTGCCGAAATGCTTCATGAGCTGCGATTCGCTGGTGCCGGCGGCGCGGGCGATCTCCACCGTGCTGGTCTTGTCAAAGCCATGCTTGGCAAAGAGCATTTTTCCGGCGTTGAGCAATCGCTCCCGAGAAGAAACTTTCGCTTCAGGGACGCGGGCGGGCTTAGTAAGCGTTTTTTTAATGGGGATAGGAGGCATGATCATTACTTTGTTCCATTATGGGCGAAAAAAATCGTTTACCTTACCGGAACCGAAACTTTTATTTTAAAAGTTTGCTTAAAACATGGATGCATTTTCATAAAATCGAAGTAGAATAGTCAGAGTAGTAGTACGACTATTGCTTGGCAATATTACTTAAGTACCCAGGCTTGGTAACCAAGATGAGTACCAAAGGGTTTTAAAGCTGCTCTCCTTAAGACTTAGGTTCTGAAGTGGGGGAAGAGTGGCATCTGTGGAGGGAAGCAAAGCCCGCCGATTAAAGGCGGGCTTTGCTTTTGTGTCTAAATTTCCAACTTTTAAACTGCACCACGCCGCGCTGCTCGCGCCTTCAAACACAGTCTGGTACAACCGCGCAAGCACGATGTCGTCCACTTAATCTTTTGTCGTATCCCATTGAGACGTAGCAAGCTATGTCTCTACCCGAGAGCCATTGGGCGGAGAAACTTCGAGCACCATGTGTTCCTGGTCTACATACTCGCCATCGACTTTCAGCGAGCGCGGTTCGATGCCGAAGGAGCGGAAGCCCAGGCTGCGGTAGAGACGGCGGGCAGGCTCCTGCGTGGTGGCGACGGTTAGAAAAATACAGTCCAGGTCAGTCAGGGCCTGTGCGCTTTCGAGGATGCTGACCAGCAGCGCCCGGCCGATGCTCTTGCCACGATAAGGCGGTGAAACAAACACACCCCACACCCAGCCTTTGTGGCGTTTCTTGGCGACCTGCTCACGGTAAAACCCGGCCATGCCGACCAGGGCGCCGTTATCGAAGGCGCCCATTACGAAATTCTCGTTGCCACCGGAGCGCAGCCGCTCGACGAAGGTCTCAGGAGTGGACTGCAGAAGCTCATCAAGCGACTCGGCAAAGGTAGCGGGTTCGGTCTGGAGGGCGCTGAGCCGCAATCTCCATAATGGCTCGGCATCGGCGTCGGTCAGACGGCGAATCTGCATTGGGTTCGAATTCATCTCAGGTCAGAAATCTGATTCTGATGCTTCACTCCGCACACACCGGCGGGATACGATTATGGCACAGTGCCGATCGCTCTTCTCATCTTTGCGTTGCTGTTTTGCATTGGGCTAATCGTCCCCATTGTGCTGCTCGTGCAAGGAACTGTTAGCAAGAACAAATTGGGCATTAATCTTAGTCCGATGCAATGCTCTCGCTGTCATGCGGCCATGCCTACCTTCCGCGCTCCCAAGTCACTCAAGCAAGCGATGTGGGGAGGATGGAGCTGCCCAAATTGCGGATGCGAGATCGACAAATGGGGCCGCGAGATTTGAATTTAGACCGTTTTAGCTTTAGTGTGCTTCCTGGCCCGCTGCTTCCCTATTGTCATGCTGGAGCATTGGACTCATGAGGGACCCGGGGAACCCCAGGTCCCTCCGCTCCGCCGCAAAGTGCGCGGCTCTGGTCGGGAAAGCCGTAGAACCAATATGCAGTTTTGCGCATTGCAGGTCCTAACTCGTGCCCAGATAGGATTCATTCTGATATGAACTCACCCATGATCGCTCCACCGCTTGCCGGGCAAACCATTGGCTCAGTGAATGACGCGTTTGTAATCGCCGAGTGGCGGGATGCCGGCAGCCCGGCGGGACCTCCACGGTTTATCGCTCCGTTGCATCTTCACCACCATGACGACGAAGCCTGGTACGTGCTCGAAGGCGCGCTGTGTGTCCGCGTTGGAGACAAAGACGTCGAGGCGCGCGCGGGCTCGGCGGTGTTTGTGCCACGAGGCACGCCGCATACATACTGGAATCCGGGACCTGGGCCGGTCCGCTATTTACTGGTTATGACAGCGAACGTCTTTCAACTGATTCAGGCCATCCACACGATGGCAGAGCGCACGCCCGTCGCCATGCAGGCCTTGTTCAAGAAACACGACTCGGAGCTGCTGTGATAAGTAAGTAATTATTGCCGAGCCATGGGGAGCGGCATATAATTCCTCAGCCGAAGATAATCATCGGGCCGCTGATAGGAGTGCTGCCATGGTAATCAGAGTCGTGGGGCTGGTCGGGTTCCTGATTGTGACGACCGTCTCAGCGTGGATAACGGCGTTTCAGATGCGCCGAAAAATCAAAAAATCACTCGGGAGAAATGTCTCAGACACCGAGCTTGTCTCGATTAACACCTGGATGAAGGTAGAAGAAGCAGAGCAACGGAACGAACAAAGCAAACCGATCAATCCACGCTAAAATATCATGGATTCACACATTCATCTTCCCGTTTGACGGGGGGTATCTTCTACCGAGGGCGTTTCGCTACCTCCGGCGTACTTGCTTCTATTTTCGCTTTATTTTGAGCGAATTCACCATTGAAGTCATTTCCGAAAGAACGGAAGTTCGCTCTGCGCTGCCTTTTCAGTCCTAACCCTCTGCGAAAACCCAGCTGGCACGCTGAAAGTCATGGCTGGTAGTTTTCCCAGTTGCCTCACAGACTTAGCCCACATTAGGATGGCCATATTCAGCCAGTTCCTCCCGCACTCATAATCAACCAAGACGATCAACAACCAATCAAAGGAGACTTTCAATGCCAATCAAGAATCCGAAAGAGATTTTCGTGCTCATGCTCAGCGATCTACGACAGGGCAGTGAAAAAACGACGAGGATTTTCCAGAACCTGGCACAACTCGCAGAAGATAACGATATTAAGCAGGCCCTGGAGGCTCGCACCTTTGTCTCGCAAAAAGTGCTCGAGACCCTCGATCAATGTTTCAAGCTTATCGGTGAGGAGCCGGTGCAACTGAGTGAAACGAGGACTCGAATTTACGATGCGCTTGCCGAGGACTTCCGCAAAGAAGTAGCTGAAATCAAAGATACGACGACGCGGCGTTTCTACATCCTGGCGAAACTTAACAACCTTGCTCATGTCCGCGCTGCCGAGTTCAAGACGCTCATCGCGGCTGCCGACATCTCTGGCAATTATGGAGTCGCCGCACTCCTGGAAACCTGCCTCGCGGATAAGCTTGCGTTAGCTGAGCGGACGCAGCGCTGGCTGCGCAGGATTGGTGAACTTGAGATGGCGGAGAGAATTGGCGCCAAGAGAGCAGCATAGATCTGAACCGTAGGAAATTCGCCATTCGGCGATTGCCAAAACAGTGCGCCGGGTTAGAATGCGACCATTGCATCCTGCCCGGCGCTGCCAGTCAATGCAGCTGGGACTCAGTAACCAAACCACAATTACTCGGCTGCTCATTTTGCCAGTATCCCGCCGGGGCAGGGGTTTCCTGGCATTTATACGTTGCCTCCCAATGAAAAATTGGCTTGTCTCTTACCGGAAAGAGTGGCTGCGACCCGATGTCATCGCTGGTTTGACCACTGCTGCGGTGGTCATTCCCAAAGCGATGGCGTATGCAGCAATCGCCGGCCTGCCGGTGCAGGTGGGACTCTATACGGCCTTTCTGCCAATGGTGATCTATGCAGCGCTGGGCACCTCGCGCGTGCTCAGCGTAAGCACAACCACAACGATCGCGATATTGACGGCCTACGAACTGGGCGAAGTGGTACCGGGAGGAGATCCAGAATCGCTAGTGACCGCCACTGCCATGCTGACGTTGTTAGTCGGATTGGCACTCGTAGTCGCTGCGATCCTGCGGCTGGGCTTCGTTGCCAATTTCATTTCCGAGCCGGTCTTGATCGGTTTCAAAGCGGGTATTGGCGTCGTCATCGTTCTGGATCAGGTACCCAAAATTCTCGGCATTCATTTTGCAAAGGGTTCGTTCGTCCAGAACCTGCTTGCAATGGTCCATGGCCTGCCCAGGACATCGCTGACAACGCTGGCTGTAGGCGTCTCGATCCTCGTTCTGTTGGTTGCCGTCGAACGAATTATGCCCCACGCTCCTGCTCCACTCCTTGCGGTGGCTGCAGGCATTACGGGCGCTTACCTGCTGAGGTTGCATGCCCACGGGGTTGAGTTGGTCGGCCACATTCCGCAGGGCCTGCCGTCGTTTACCTATCCAGCCTTCTCCCTGGCAGTTCAACTGTGGCCCGGCGCCTTGGGTATAGCTCTGATGAGCTTTACTGAGACAATCGCGGTCGGGCGTGCTTTCGTACGCACTGATGAACCCACGCCGCAAGCTAACAGGGAGTTACTGGCTACCGGACTGGCGAATGTCGGCGGCGCGTTTCTCGGCGCCATGCCCGGTGGCGGGGGTACCAGCCAAACAGCGGTGAATCGTCTGGCCGGTGCTCGCACACAGCTGGCAGAGATCGTGACAGCGACTGTCACACTGGTGACCATGATGCTGCTGGCTCCGCTCATTGCTCTGTTGCCGCAAGCCACTCTTGCGGCAGTAATTATTGTCTACTCGGTCGGCCTGATACAGCCGGTGGAGTTTCGTGAGATTCTCAGGGTACGTCGAACCGAGTTCTGGTGGGCTCTGATCGCATTTGCCGGTGTGGTTCTGGTGGGAACACTGAAGGGTATCGTCGTGGCTATCATTGTCTCCCTTGTGGCTCTTGCCTACCAGGTGGCTGATCCGCCGGTGCACGTGCTTGGACGCAAGCCAGGCACGAATGTATTCCGGCCCCGCTCCAAGGAACATCCCGAAGATGAGACATATATCGGCTTATTGCTGCTGAGACTTGAGGGCCGGGTTTTCTTCGCCAATGCTCAGCAAATTGCGCAGAAGATAAGACTCTTGGTTGAAGAAGCGCAACCGAAAGTTGTTGCCTGTGATCTCAGTGCTGTTTTCGATCTTGAGTACACAGCCCTGAAGATGTTGACTGAAGGTGAGAAGCGACAGCGTGAGCGTGGGGTCAGACTCTGGCTGGTAGGGATGAACCCAGGCGTGCTTGGCATGCTGCAGAGATCGCAGTTGGGCGAAGCACTCGGACGCGAGGCCATGCACTACAATCTAGAGATTGCGGTTGCCAAGTACCTGAATAAAACTGCGGGCAATAAAACTGCGGACATCGATGCAGCCGCAAGCTGAAAATTTCAATCTCCGGCGGTTTCTTGCTTCAGTTAAGATCGTTGTCTTTGTAGTACTTGGTGCTCTTGGCGGTAATCTCGGCGGCTAGGCCCTTCTCTGTCATTTGATACATCCATACCCCATCGGAAACCGAGGCCGCTCCCGCCATCGCTCCGCCCTGGTTCTTGGTCTTGGCAGCGGCGGTGGCTTGCCCCCCGAACTGCCAGCCGGAATTGATGAAACTGTTCAAGACCTTGTCATTGTCAAAGACAAAGACAACGTTGAACTTCTTCACGCCGATTCCAAGCCCCGCCTGTAGTTCGACCATCTTCATGAAGGTTTCCTTCTTAGTCTTGTTGTCGACGGCGATGCCCTTGCCTTTCCCGGAACCTGCAAGCAGGATCTTCACGCCCGTGTTATTGAAGACAGCGTACCCGGCGGCATTTTCGACTGCTGCCTTGGCCTCGGGCTCCGCTTTGTAAAGCTGCTGCAGGACCTTCTGGGCAACATTCCGGACGTCCTTCTGCTTCTTTAGCTTTTTGTCGTCGGCTGCGTGTGCCATCAAGACAAACGTAAACACGAAGGCAAGCATGACGACTTTCGATTTCGTGAGTCCAGTGAGCGTGTTTTTCATAGAAGGCATAATCTGTCGCAAATCCCAACCGGGTACCCACGGCGAGACGTGCGGCAACTATTGTTCCAGCGCAGCGCCGCCGCTATCACTGGCAGAAGTGTCAGTCCAAACGGAGCGGGAGAACGAGAATGGCTGCCGAGTCACCGGCAAACTGGAAGTAACTGTTGTTAACAGGCGATTGCACTCAGTTCCTTATTGTCTTACGTACTTCTACTATCTTCACCACCTACTGACAAAAATTGTGAAAATAAATAAGGCCGGCAATCGTTCCAGGCCCGGACAAAAACGTCGCCTCGTTCCCCCTAAAACCTCTGTCCGGCTGGCTAACATCTAACATCGTAGAAATGTGGGGCGTGCCATGACGGACGAGCAACTCGCCGCCATACAGGACCGGATCAAATCACCATTTCTGGAGGGGCTGGCCCCACCGGAGCTGAACGTCATATTGGCTGCCGCCAGGCAATGCCGGTTCCAGGCTGGGACCGTCGTCACCTGGCGGGGAACACCCGCTGACCGTGTGTTTCTGCTGGTCACGGGAAGGGCCCGCTTCTTCGTGCTGACGCCGGAAGGCCGCAAGATCCTGCTCTTATGGCTGGCCGAAGGTGAAATATTCGGGGCTGCGGCCACGCTACGCCGGCCTTCCGACTACATCGTCAGTACGGAGACGGTGAAAGACAGTACCGTGCTGGCGTGGAACCGGTCGACCATCCGCCGCCTCGGCATGCGCTACCCGCGGTTACTGGAAAACCTGCTGCTCACCTCCGCGGAGTATCTGTCGTTTTATGTTGCCACCCACATGGCACTGACCTGCCGCACGGCAGCACAGCGGCTGGCCTCGGTTTTGCTCAGCCTTACACAAGGCATCGGACGCACCGTCCGCAGCGGGGTTGAGATTGACGTGAGCAACGAAGAATTGGCGCAGGCAGCCAATGTCACCCATTTCACGGCCAGCCGCCTGATCAGCACGTGGCAGAAGCAGGGCGCTCTGGCAAAAACCCGCGGCAAGATTCTGCTGCATTCATCGGGAAAGCTCCTCCTCGCCAAGATCTGAATCAGATTCCACGCCGGCGCCTTGCGGCCGCTCTCCGCTGGTTGTTGGCCGCGCAATCATGAAGTTGCTCCAGAGCAACGACACAAAAAGCTGCGGCTGCGAACCTTAAAGTGCACAATTACGGACTAGTACAGGGCCGTCAGCAGTAAGGCCCGCGCTCCAAACGGTCTGTTGGAAGGGTTGCAAGTCGTTTGGTTCGAATTCTTGTCGTAGACAACTACGAGCTCTGGCCGCGCTTTGTCATTCTGGCGCTCGCAGGAAGACCCGATGTCGAGATTGTGGGTGAGGTGCAGACTGGATTGGCTGCGATCCAAATGGCAACGGAGCTGCAACCTGACGTCGTCGTGCTCGATATCGGCCTCCCCGACTTGGGGGGAATTGAAGCGGCTCGGCAGATCCTGAAGCTGGCGCCCAAAACTAAGATACTGTTTCTGACGCAGAACACCTCCGAGGACTTCGTCCACGTGGCCATGGACGCCGGCGCCCACGGTTACGTGGTGAAGGCCAGTGCTGCCCAGGATTTTTTGCCCGCGCTGGAGGCTGTGCTGCTCGGCAATCGTTTTGTCAGCCCCAGCGCCATCGACCCTAGCGGCAAGCGCCGGGAAGATGACTAGATCGCGCCTTTTGGGAGAATCGGAAACCGAACAACCTAGACAATCTGAAAATTCAGTCACGAGCTGCGGCAATGGGGCCTTAATTCGTAGTGGCGAGACGTCTCTGGCGATGAAAGTAGCTTTCAGGAATTCCAGTAATTCCTTTTCGTGATCTATCTTTCCGTAAAACTCCGCACTTCCACCCCAATCCCCTATTCGAAACATACCCATTCCACTTTCTTTAATAGCGGCACGCAAGCGACGAATGGCCTCGTCCTGAACTAGCGGCAAAACGCCCTCGGTAGGAGATACCCCTCGACCGGTTTGACGGGGTAGCACTCTTCCGGCAAAATTCGGCTACCCCCCGTGAGGCGACGGACGAACGACACCCTACCCTTTCCAGCCACGAAGACGTGGCAGCCATCGAGGCACGTTCGCGGAGTACGCCTCGTACTCCGCACCGAAGGTCGCCCTCAGCTCGGGCTCCTCGTGGCCGAAGACGGCGAGGTTGAAGACGAAGACCCAGATCGCCGCGTACCCGAAGAGGACGACGTTCCCGAAGAGCAGCGCCTGCCCGACGATGATCGACGTGAGGGCCACGTAAATCGGGTTCCGCACGTGCCGGTACACGCCAGTCACCACGAGGTGACGCGGAGGGGCCACGGGTGCGGGCGTCCCCAGCCCCTCAAGCGCGAACCGCGCGAACGACTCCAGAAGGATCGGGACGCCTGCCAGGATCAAGACGGCGCCCACGACACGTAGGGGGAGCGCTTCCCACGCGGGCGACTCGAACCGCCACCGCGTGATCCACCACGGCCCCAGACCAAGGATTGTCCCCGGAGCAATTACCAGGAAGAGGGCGGACCCGAGAACGGCGATCAGGCGCATGGTTACCCCATAACCAACTATCTCTAAATCTTATCAATGTTATGTTGAGGATTTCTACCGGATCTGCACGGGTCTCGTTGTCGAGACAATCTTTCGTTTCTCTTCAACCGACCATTGCCGACGCCGAGCCGTGGAGTCTTCATGACTCTCTGGACTTGCGTGTGTGTCTGTCGGTTGGAAGTGTCCATTCTCGCTCATAAGTGGAAACTAGCACCTTGTGTCCACTTAGTGAGAATGGATGTGGTTTTGGCTGAAAGTCTAGACGGCGACTACAGGACGCTTACACTCTACCAAAAACGCTACCGCTGATTAAGTCTCTGCCTTCGCGCTGGCTTCTAAAAAATCTATTTGGGTATCCAAACAAAAGGTCGTGATTCAGTGTCCTTAGAGACGTTTATGTCCTTTTGAATCATTCGCTCAGGCGGCCTGGATTGGTAACAGTCGGTTTCTTAACGGACTGCTCAGGGTCAATCTTGGGGAGTCCAATCAGAAACAAGCCTGAAAGAAGGCGCGAGAGTAAGGGATGAAACTCAGTGGATTGGCTGGTACCGAAGCGAGCCGACAAGAAAGCTGCCAGCGAATAAGTCGAGGTGCGAACCAGAGGAACGGTAAGAATAGTAAATTGGACACAGAAAATACTTCGCCCTTGCATACACGTTAGCCCGGAGAACGTGAGCCAGGGATTTCCGACCGGCCAGCCGAGCCCTCCTGCGAGCGCCAACAAGAACACTAAGAAGAAGGGTATCCATATCCATCTAGCCGTACGTGTGTTCCAGCGCCGTTGAACTGAGACCCCGAGCAAAGCAGCAAAAACGATGCTGCCAATCCACTCTGTGACGATTATCGAGGTCCTCGAATGGGTGAACAATTTTACTGAATAACTAAAGACGAGGACTCTAAGTATGCCGACCCCAATAACAGCGGCCACAGCGTTTCCAAGAAAGGCGCCACACCAACGCAGGATTTGAGTTACAGGGTTTGACAACATGGCGAAGAGCTTGCCTCTGGAGGGGAGCAATGTCAAGCGGCGTGGCGGATTAGCAGGCTACCTGGGCTTGGACGCGGGGACGGAGGGCTTAGGGAAGCACGGTCACAATGATCGTATTGGATTTCACAACTTTGCCGTGAGTGCCAGGCATATACTTCTGCAGCTGAATGGAGTATTGACCAGGACGGCCGACATCGTAAGATCGGGCAATATCCAATTCAGATTCTTGCGTATACCCCGAAACCATAGTGTGGCTCCAGGACTGCTCTTTTCCCAATCCCAATCCATGACAGAGTTTGGTTTCAAGAGGAACCGGTTTCCCGTCGTGATCGCGAACATCCTCGATGAAATATATTGGGTAAGGATCACCAACGTAAGGTCCAAACCGCAGGGCCCTCTTTGTGGTATTTGTCATTGCGATCTTAATGCGCAACCCCAACCCAACTTTCACAGTGTCTTGTGCCGCACTGATATGGATCGAAAATGATGGATTCGTGGGCTGAACCCGTT
>Ga0070741_10009788_pt1 | contig 18422 bp, 15 predicted proteins | sample Coa_R1_4_FD_66440 | JGI IMG/M metagenome (GOLD analysis project Ga0070741, IMG submission 66440) | Surface soil microbial communities from Centralia Pennsylvania, which are recovering from an underground coalmine fire - Coalmine... | ecosystem: Environmental > Terrestrial > Soil > Unclassified ...
CGCTGGGACGGCCGCGGCTATCCGGACCGGCTGGCGGGGGAGGATATTCCCTACATGGCTCGCCTGCTGGCCATCGCCGATAGCTACGACGCCATGACGAGCACGCGGGTGTATCGCCAGGCGCTGCTCTTCGACGACGTGCTGCGTATCCTGGCGACGGGTGCCGGGCGGCAGTGGGATCCAGAGCTCACCGCAGCCTGGCTGCGCTACCTGCGCGACCATGGGCCACCGGAAGGGGGCACCACCGGCCACCGCTAGAGCGCCAGACGGAGGACCAGACAAACGACGAAGGATGAAGGATGAAAGATACGAGCCGCTCTGTCCTTCGTCGTTCGTCCTCCATCCTCCGTCCTCGTGTCAGTCGTCAAGCGACTCCAGCACCCACGGCACGTCGTAGATCGATTCGTAGCTCCGAACGATCAGGTCCATCGGCCCTCTGCCGGCCCGCACCTGCTCGCGCTCGGCGAGCGCCCTCGCCCGTTCGGCGGAGAGGACGGAGAGCGATTGCAGGCGCCAGCGGCCGCTGCCGTCTGATCGACCGAACGTGGCCCAGATCTTCATCGATTTCTGCTGTTCCATAACGGTATACGTGGTTTCTCCATCTCACTGGATGAGTAACGCAAGCGGCTTGCCAGCGTCCCGCTTGGGAGCCGGGTGGTGGGTGGCCCTTGCCTCGCGAAGAGCCTGTGTGGTCCAGGTGCTGGGTAGCGCCTGGCACGGCGTGTGCACTGCGAGCCGGCAGAGGAACTGTCGCACGGCAGGGCGACGAGTTGCTGAGGGAAGAGAACATGAACGCTCACAATGCGCAAGAGCGCCTGCTTGAGGCCAAGGCGAATCTCGATCGGGCCCTGCAGCGCCTGAACGTGTTGCGTCGCGCCGCACTCTACGGCCGCTACGATCCGGCCGAGTTCGACGAGGCGGTGATGGCGTACCGGCAGGCCGAACGGGAAGCACAGGCGGCGCGCGAGGCGCTGGCGCTGGCCGGTGTGGCCAGAGGCGGGACGGCTATCGCGGCGCCGGCCGGCTTCCAGGATGAACCGAGTACTCCCATGCAGCCGACTCCACGCCTGCTCTTCGCCAGGTGGCTGGTGGAGACGGGCCGGCTCTCCGACTGGAGGTAGCCGCCCAGGTGAGCCGTGGGCACAGGGTGCCGGTGCTGCGCGCTCATCGGTGATCTCCAGTCGCGTAGACGCTCGACGGCCTCGGCCCACTCGCGCGTGTGCCGGTGCTGTGCGCTCATCGGTGATCTCCAGTGCCTTCATCATGGCTGCCCGCGCTGCTTCTCCGGCTGCGCCCCATCTCCGGCCCGGCTGCTCCTCTGGCTCCTGCTTGAGGAGCTGCAACTGGAGGCCACTTGTGTATCGACACGCCAGGCGCGCTTCCATAGGCCCGTGTCGCGACGAGGTGCGCTTGGTGGGGGCAGCACGGGGCGATGACCGTTTCTTGGTTTTTCAGATCGTTATCCACGGCCGCGGTTAGGCTCGGGTGGTGCTGCGGTCGAGACGCCGTTGCACTGGCGAATGGGCGGCGGTAGGTGAGCCGGCTTCAGGGGGCTGCCGGAGTACGTCTCACCCTCGGAGCGGCACCGGCGGATGGGCGGCGGGTGAGCCGGCTGGCGCTTGCAGGCTCTGGCTTGCGGGAGCGAGGAGCAGCATCCACCGGCGTCTCCATCGGCGTCTCCATGATGGAGCTTGCTTCAGCCGGCACCTGCAGCAGGGCATCGATCGCCGCCGCTACGTCCGGCGAGGGCTGCGCCACGGCGGCGGCATCCTGTGCCTGGAGGGCGGCCGCGGCCGCCGGCGGGCCGGCGAAGCAGAGCAGGCCCGCCGCCACCCGTCCGAGCGGCGCCAGGCGGGCCGCCTGCGCCGCCGATCGGACGATGCATAACCAGCGCTGCTGCTCACCTCGCTGCACCAGCAGCTCGGGCAGCGCGACGCCGGCCTCCCAGACCTGCGCGTCGAACGTGCGGCGCACCACGGCACCGCGTGCGCCGGCCCGCCGAGCGATCGCGGCCGTAACGTCATCCTCCGTCCAGCCCGACTCCTCGTGCCAGTCGAGCGCCGGGCCGGCACCGCCGAGCACGCGCATCGCCTCCTCGTCGAGCACGAGCAGCGCCCGGCGGTCGCGTAGCGCCACCACCGCCGTGCCGTTGAGCCGTGCCGGCGGTACCTGCTGGGCCACCTCCATCACCAGCCGCGCGATGCGTCGTCCATGCCGGGCCCATGAGCCAAGGGAGTCCTGGCGTCCGGCCAGTGCCAGCCGCAGCGCCGGGCCGCCGGTCTCGATGCGAGCCTCGATTCCCCGCAGCGCGCAGCGCCGGCGGAGGAACACCGGCGCGCCGGCGGCCGGCCCTTCCACCGCCAGATCGATCCGCTCGGCGTGGCGTAGCAGCGTCTCGAGCACACCGGCGTTGTACTGCGCCACCACGTCTTCGGGCCGCGGCGGTGTGCCGGTACGGATCAGCACCGCCTGCTCAGGAGCGTCGAGATACAGCAGCGGCTCCAGCTGGCCCGCCCGCAGCCCCAGCTCGCGCTCGATTGACGCGTACGTCGCGTCGCGAGCGCTGCCGGCGAGAAAGCCGGTGCCAGACTCGTTGATGCGGTCGAAGAGCGCCAGGCGCAGCGCGAGCGGCGAATCGAGTCCGGCGCGCCGAAGGCGCCGCTGCGCGGCCGGCGGCACCAGCTCGCCAATGGTGCGCCGCCGGAAGTGGTAGCTGCGCCCGAGGCAGGCGACCAGGCAGCGCGCGACCTTATGGTCGCCAAAGAGCTGCACCAGCGCCTCCACGTCGAAGGCGCCCCGCTCGCGGCCGAGCATCGATTCGAAGTACTCGACGGCAATGGCGATCCTGGGTAGGAGCGCGCGGTCGCGAATCAGGCGCGGATACAGCTTTGGCAGCTCGGCGCCACCCAGCCGCCGCGCAGTGAACCGTAGGTCCTTGAGGGGAAAGGCCATGAGCGGGTCCCTTGCACCTACGCGGCGCGCGGCCGGCGCGCCCGGGCAGCACGGGCTTCGGTCGTGCCGCGGCTCACCAGCTCATAGAGCACCGCCTCGCGCGGCTTGGGGCGGAGCACCCGGCCCAGGCGCTGGATGTATTCGCGGCTGGCGGCGCTGCCACTGACCACGATCGCCACATTCGCATCCGGCACATCGACCCCCTCGTTGAGCACGCGCCCGGTCGCCAGCTTGGTGTAGCGTCCGGCCCGGAAGCGCTCGAGGATCAGGCGGCGCTCGGCGGGCTCGGTGCGATAGGTGATCGCCGGCAGCGCCAGCCGCCGGCTGATGGCGTGCACCATCGCGTTGTATTCGGAGAAGATCAGCACGTGCTCGTCGCGATGCTGCTCGAGTAGCGCGGCCACACGCTCGATCTTGCCAGTGGCATTGAGCGCGATCATCCGCGCCTGGTGGTGCGCCTGCAGGGCCTGGCGCGCTGCCGGATCGTGCGCGCTGCGCTGGATGAGCTGCTCGAAGAAGGTGCCGCCGGCCGCGCCGCCGCGGAGCAGGCGGCTCCGCTGGCCAGCCAGGTACCACCGGTATTCGGCCATCAGCGCATCGTAGCGATAGCGTTCTTCGGGCGTGAGGTCGACGAAGATCCGCCGCTCACGATACTGGGCGATATGCCCGCTGCGGGCAAGCTCGGCCGGCAGGCGACGATAGACCTCGGGCCCAATGAGCTCGACCAGCTGGGTGTGGCCGCCGTCGATGCGCTCGGGCGTGGCTGAGAGCCCAAGCCGCCAGGGCGCTTCGGCTTTGGCCGCAATCGCGCGGTAGGTCGGCGCCGGCAGGTGATGCACCTCGTCGACGATGAGCAGGCCATAGCCGGCCAGCGAGCGTCGAGGCATCGCCGCCGAGTCGAAGGTCATGACCGTGATGGCCTCCGGCTTCTGCTGGCCGCCGCCCACCAGTCCCACCTGGCCGGACGGCACGCCGGCACGCTCCACCAGCCCGGCTCGCCACTGGTGCAGCAGATCGATGGTCGGCACGACGATGAGCGTGCGCACGGGCACCTGCTCAAGGGCCATGTAGGCGACCACCGTCTTGCCCGCGCCGGTAGGCAGCACAACGACACCCCGCCCGCCGTGAGCCAGCCAGCAGCGCAGCGCCTCGCGCTGGTACGGCCGGGGCTGTAGACTGAGACGCGGCATAAACGGCAGCGCGTATCGCTCGAGCGCGACCTCGTCCGGCCCCTCACGCTCTCCCAGCGCATCGAGCAGCGCTTCCCCCTCCGCTTCGTCGGAGTCCCCCTCCGCTGGGACGGCGGCTTCGAGCGCCTCCAGCAGCGCGGCCGGCGCTTCCATTGGCCCTTGCTCCTTCCTGCAGGGAGCTGCCTGCATCGCTCGATTTAGAACTTCTGTTCCATTATAGCGCGTCCGTTATGTCATGCGCACACGGGAACGATGAAAGCACCGAGCCGGCCCACGCGCCCGTCAAGGCACCTACGCGGCCCGCGCCTGGCGCGCCAGGCTGACGGATGAAAGCACCGAGCCGGCCCACGCGCCCGTCAAGAGCAGGGCGGACTACGGACAGAAAAGAGCAAGCCCGCCGGTGGAGGGCGGGCCGTCAGATGGACCACACCGCCGCTCTCCGGCGCCGGGGAGCGGCGGCCGCTGCCGCTAGATTGCAGGCCGGGGGAGTGGCTTAGGCGGCGCCGATCGGCTGGCCGCTGGCGTCGTACTTGGGATCTTTGATGGTGAGCTCGGTGCCGGGGAGGAGCTTATCCGAACCGCTTTGCACCTCCTCTTTGAGGCGCCATTCGTTCGGCTTGTAGATCTTCTCCCACTGCGACTCGTCACCATAGAACTTCTTGGCCAGGCTCCGGCAGGTGTCGTCCGGCCCGGTGCGGTAGGTGATGGTCACGCCGCCCGACGACTTCTTGCCGCCGCCGAACAGCTTATCGAGCAAGCCCATGGTGCCCCTCCGCTGTGCTCTGAAGTGGTGCCATCGGATGAAACGAGCGTGTGATGGCGGGTTCGCCGTCAGTATAGCATCGCCTTGGATCAGTGGGCCCGCTCGAACGACCTGCCCGTGCCTCTGAGGTGCTAGCCAGTGATTGCGCGATGATGTCGATCATGTGAGCACGCGAGCACGATGGCCGGCCATTCAGAGGATCAGGGAGCGGTCTCCAGCGACACACGATTCAGGCGCAGCTCGTGCGAGCCGTCGGCACGGGCATATTCGTAGTAGTAGAACAGCTCGCGCTCGAGCTGGACGGCATCCAGGTAGCGGAGGCTACCGCTGGCGTACGGGCTGGTCAGAACCGGCGCCGCCTCGCTCACCCGCTCGAAGCGGCGCAGATCGAAGCTTACCGCCAGGCCGGTGCGCTCCTCGTAGTTCTCGGCCACGCTGGCCGAGCCGTCGTAGAAGGCCGTCCAGACCGGCGGCAGGTAGACGAGCGTCCCGATGCGGGCGGCATACGCATCCCACGCCTCGGTGCCCGCGCGCGGCGCGAAGCAGTCGCCCAGCCAGCGCCAGTGCAGCCCGTCGCTCGAGATGGCTAGCCCCGTGTTCGAGGTGGTCTTGCCCGTGGCGTAGATATCGGCCGTGCCGTGCTTCTCCTGCTCGCTCACGTTGCCGGCGGGGTGCGTGGCGTAGGAGGCGAGCATGTAGTAGAGCCCGCCGAAGACGGCAACGTACGGGTCCTTGACGCCTTCGGCATCGCAATCTTCGGCGACAAAGACCTTCTGGCGTGCTGCCAGCCGGAACTCTGAGGGGTGGCGCGCCTCGACGACGTCGATACGCCATTTGGCGGTGGCGGGATCGACGTAGCTGAGGTAGAGCAGCCAGCCTGCGCCGGGGCGCTTGACCAGCGCGGCCCGCTCCATCGAATCGGTGGGAAACTCATCCTTCCGTGCCGACCAGATGGTGGAGAAGTGCACGCCACCGGCACTCTCGGCGATGCGGCACTCGATGCCGCGCCCCAGCTCGCGCGGCACGCGCAGGCGGTAATAGAGATAGAAGCGGCGCGTCTCGGCGTCGTAGATGGCGCTGGGCGCGCCGGCCCAGTAGCCGTGGCCGTGGCCGAGCGGCTCGATGATAGTAATCCCCTCGGCGGGGTCGAAGAGCGGGGCGAGGCCCCAGTGGCGGGACGATGGGCGACTGATCACGCTTGCTCCTTCTCCTCTCGTACTACTCCGCCAGTGACAGGTGCTACGCGGTCCCAGGTTGGACTCGCCGGACGCGTTCAGGAGTGGCTGCGTCAGTCCTGTCAGTCCTGTCAGTCCTGTCAGTGAGCGGCAGTGGTATCGAAGATATCCCACAAGATCGCGCCGGTGGCCTGCGCTGGCGGGTGGATGCCCAGCACGTGGCAGACAGTCGGCACGACGTCGGTCAGGCGCATCAGGCCGAGCCGCTCGCGGTCGCGCTCGTAGCCGGCGCGGATGCCGGGGCCGCGGGCCATGAGCACAGCAAGATTGCTCGACATGGCGGTCCGCGCGGTGGGAAGCTGCGGCCCGTGGTTGGCCCCGCCGCGCGCCACCTCGATCGTCTCCTCGCGCGGCTGCGCCCACGAGAAGCCGCTGTTGTAGACGAAGATCACATCGCCAACGGTATCGCCGAAGAAGCCGATCAGCTGCGCGTCGCGCTTCTTGAGCGCCAGCGCCACGGCGCGCTTGCCGGTTCGGGGCTCCTTCCACTCGTACAGCGCATCGATGATCTCGTCCTGCACGCGCTCGTAGTCGGCCGGCTCGACCGTCCCCTGCGGGTCGCGGCCTTTGAGGTTCACGCACACCTGCAGGCCACCGTGCATGTAGACCTTGGAACGGCCAAGATCGACCCGCCGCACGCCACGCGGTGTCGTCTCTTCCGAGAGGGCAATCAGGCCGCGCTCGGCCAGATAGGCCTGGATATTGCAGGCATACATGTTGGGGGAGTTGCCGTGGTCGGAGACGACGAAGACGTAGCCGTCGTCGCCCACCAGCTCCATGAAGCCGGCCAGCATCTCATCGGCCAGCTGGAGCGTGCGCCGCAGCACCTGTAGCGCGAAGCGCCCCTGCTCTGGATCGTAGTGCGGTGCCTCGGGATCGGCCTTGGCCAGAAAGGCATGGATGGCTGAATCGGGCCAGTGCCAGTGGGCCTGGTAGAGATCCCATGGCCGCTGGCCGCGCGCCAGGTCACGCTCCTGGAGATAGCGGGCGGCACGCACGTGCCACTGGGCCTGATAGCGCATCTCCTCCATCACCGTCTCCAGGTCGCCCTCGGTGGTGATGTCCTTGAGCGCGGGGTGCTCGAAGTACGGCCCCACGTGCTCGATCAGCTCGGCCGCGAGCTCCGGCGGGAAGGCAATGCCCTCGCACGGATACACCTCCGAGCGCAGCAGGCGCGCGCGGGTGCCGTCGAGCGCGAGGAGCTTGAACCGGCATGAGGCACGCACCGGCCCCTGCCGGCCGGCAAACGAGCCGAAGAGCCAGTCCGACCATTGCCCTGGCCGCAGCGTCGCCAGGGGGCGGCTGCCGCCGGTCTCGTCGTGCAGCCGGAGCGTGCTGCCGTCGAGCGTGGCGCGCAGGCGCAGCCCGAGCGGCCGCCGCGCTTCGCCGGTCTCGCCCTGCCGTTCCAGGGGCGGCTGGCCTTCGCGCCGCGCCACCGGTGCGCCGAACTCGGCGCCGTCCTCGAGCGCGCGCACCTCGCCCTCGCGCTCAGGGCGCGTGCTGGGGGCGATCGTCCGGCGGGCGACCTCGACCGCGCTCTCGCCCCCCGGCACGACGACGGCGGCACTCCCGGCGGAGAGGTCGAGCTCCAGTGCCTCACCCGGCAGGATGACGAACGAGGTGAGCCCGCGATCGAGTGGCGCCAGCACGTAGCCGTTGCGGATGCGTGGTGGCCAGGCGGCCGGGTGCGCGATGACCAGGCACTTCAGGCCGGCACGCTCGGCCGCCTCCCAGATCGTCTCGGCCATGATCGTGGTGGAGCTGAAGGTGGAGGTAGCCGGCTGCGAGCGATCCTGGCCCGGACGCCGGTCGTCCCAGTTGGCCGCGCCATGTGCGCCGGGCACAGCGCCGGTGGCCAGCGTCGCCCAGTTGGTGGGGGTGTAGCAGGGAAGGCACGGCATCGCCTCGTTGGCCGTGCCTTCTTTGAAGAGGCGCGCAAACGCCGGCAGCGCGCCTTCGGCCGCGAAGCGCTTGTAGAGGGGCAGGAAGGTCGAATCGAGCCCCAGGATGGCGACGCGGGCGCCGGTGGGGCGCGGCTGGACGGCCTGGCGTGGTGCAGTGGTAGACATACCCTCTCCTCTCGACCCGTGGCTATGGGTGGTGTGTACGCATCAGCATACCGGTCGAGCGGGACTTCGTGGCTAGCCCGTCGCCGGCTGGCGCCGTACGCCAACGTGTGCGGACGAGGTAATGCGGGCTAAGTATCCGCCGGTAGGTTCGTGCCGAGCCACACCGCCAAGCTTCGACGGGCCAAGAGCACGAACCTACCAGCGGTGACTTAGGTGGGGCGCGGCAGCTCCATGATGGCCTGGAGCTGATTGTTCAGCTCGCGCAGGTAGCCCGGCTCGGCCTTGGCCTCGCCGGTGGTGATCTTCGTCGTCGCCGGGTCGCGCACCCTGGCAATGTCGGCAGCGCGGAAGTTGGCCGGCGCGCTGAATGGCTCCTTGATCTCCTTCACCGAGTTGAGCTGCGCCAGCTGCGTCTGCTTGGGGTATTGCGGGTGGTTGAGGATGCGCTCGTCGGCGTAGACGTCCGGCCGCCCGCCGGGCGTGGTCGAGCCCTTGGTCTGGAGCGCCAGCTGCACGCCGAACTCCTTGTCGGTAATCCACTTGAGGAGTTCGAACGCAGCGTCGACAGCCTTGCTGTCGCGCGTGATGGAGTGCGCATCGCCGGCAAACATGCCGCCGCGCTTTCCCGTCTTGGGATGCCTGGGCATCATCATGCTATCCCACTTGAACTTATTGCCGGCATTGGTCAGAATGCCGGTCTTGAAGTTGAAATAGGTGCGGCCAATCATGGCAATCTTGCCTTCGTAGAAGTCGTTGGCCGCGTTATCGAGCGGATGCATGATGCGCTCTTTGGTAAACATCATCTCGTACCACTGGAGTGCCTCCAGTACCTGCGGCGAGTCGAGTGTTGCCTTCTTGCCGTCCTTGGAATAGGTATCGCCGCCCCAGTGGCGCAGGTGCGCGTTGAAATTCTCGCCGCCCCAGGTCTGCACGGCATAGCCCCATTGCACCGTGTCGCTCCCAGAGCGTTCGGTGAGCAGCTGCGCCGCCTTGGCCAGGTCGTCGAGCGTCCAGCTATCGGTCGGCGGCTGCAGGCCCCGCTTCTCGAAGAGGCTGAGGTTGAAGAAGAAGCCACCGCCGAGGATCTGCCCCTTGAACGGCAGGCCGTGAAGCTTACCGTCGATGCGCATGATGTCGATCATCTCCGGGAACCACTGCTTGAGGTCTACCTTGTCGCGAGCGATCAGGCTATCGATCTCGCGAAAGGCGCCGGTGACGGAGAAGGTGTGGTACTCGTTGCCGCCAGTATACGAATGGGCGTTGTCGGGCAGGGTGCCGCTCACCGCCATCGTTTGCAGGGCGGCGATCATATCGCCGGTGATGACATCGCGCACGACGGTAATGTAGGGGAAGCGCTCTTTGAAGACCGGCAGGCGATTGTCGAATGCCTGCTCCTCGGTGCCAGCGCGCTCGCCGAGATGGATGGTGGCCGGCGCCTTGGACCGACTGGCCTCGCTGCCGGTGCCACTCCCAGCCGGTGCTGCCGGCCCGCAGGCGGCGAGCGCCGCGCCCCCGAGCGTAATGCTCCCCGCGAGCCACGCGCGCCGCGTCACGATACCCTCTGGACGAAGCTTGCTGCCGTCTCTTGTACTCATCGCGTGTGCTCCTCTGGGCCACCTGGGCCCGTGCGCGCAATGCCGGGCCGGTGGAGCCGGGTGGCGCCAGCGCGGGCCCGCACCCGCACGCTCTCCGGCCCGTGCGCGCAGTGTATAACTGGTGCCACGAACGGGCAATTGGGGAAGGCCGCCCCAGGAGCATCGGTTATGGTGGAACCAGCGCCAGCTCGGGTAGCGGTGGTCGGTAGTCTCAACCTGGACCTGGTGTTCAGCGCGCCACGCCGCCCCCAGGCCGGTGAGACGGTGGTGGGCAGCGCGTTCGGCATGTTTGTCGGCGGCAAAGGCAGCAACCAGGCAGTGGCGGCGGCACGCGCCGGAGCGCACGTCGAGCTGGTCGGCCGGCTGGGGGCGGATTCCTTTGGGCGCGATCTCGCTGCCGCGCTCGAGGCGGACGGCGTGGGGCTGCGACACGTGCTACGCGATCACGCCAACGGCACCGGCGTGGCCGGGATCATCGTCGAGGCCGATGGGACGAACAGCATTGTGGTTGTGCCCCGGGCCAACGGGGCCCTAGCGGTGCGCGACGTGCAACGGGCGCGTGGCGCCATCGGCAGCGCGGCGGTGCTGCTCCTGCAGCTGGAGACGCCGCTCGAGCCTTCGATCGCCGCCGCGCGGATCGCACGGCAGGCGGGGGCGATGGTGGTGCTCAACCCGGCCCCGGCGCGCCCGCTGCCGGCTGAGCTGCTCGCGCTCGTCGACGTGCTGGTGCCGAACGAGCCCGAGACGGAGACGCTCACTGGCCTGGAGGTGAAGACGCTCGCTGGCGCCGAGCGCGCCGCGCGGGCGCTGCTCGACCGTGGAGTCGGTGCCGTCGTGCTCACGCTGGGCGAGCGGGGCGCGCTGGTGGTTGATACCGCCGGGGCAGAGGCGGTGCCGTCGTTCCCGGTGCGGGTGGTGGATACCACGGCGGCTGGCGATGCCTTCTGCGGTGCGCTGGCGGTGGCGCTGGCGGAGGGCCGGCCGCTCCGCGCGGCAGCGCGCTTCGCCTGCGCTGCGGGCGCGCTGGCGTGTACCGTGCTAGGCGCCGGCCCATCACTGCCTCGACGGGACGAGATCGAGCGCCTGCTCGGCGGAGGCTAGCGCAGGCCGGCGAAGAGCTGGCTCCCCCGGCAGGAGAAGCCGGGGAGCAAAGGAGACTCGAGCAGGTCCTGCGCATAGAGGGTGGCGCCATGATTGAGCGCTGCGCGCTCGCCGCGGCGGTAGACGTCGAGTGTGCGCTGCCGCCAGTCCACGATCCAGTACTCCAGGACGCCGCGGCGCCCATAGAGCGCTCGCTTGACCTCCCGATCTCGCTCCTCGTCTATCGCGCCCCTACCGGACAAGCCTAGAGCAGGCGGTTGGCAAGCAGGGCCTCGGCCGGCGGCGCCGCTACACGCGGCCTTGAACGGCCGCCTCCTGGCGGGCCTCGGCCGCTGTTTCGGCGGCGCGGCGCCGCGCACCGCCGCGCCAGCGCAGGTCCGGCTGGCGGGCGGCGCGAACCTCGTCGAGACGCGAGACGGGCGTGACGTGCGGCGCCTCGCGCAGCAGCTCCGGCTGCTCGCGCGCCTCGCGCGCGATGGCCAGCATTGCTTCGGCAAAGGCATCGAGGGTCTCACGCGATTCGGTCTCCGTCGGCTCGATCATGATCGCCTCAGGGACAATCAGCGGGAAGTAGATCGTCGGCGGATGGAAGCCGTAGTCGATCAGCCGCTTGGCCAGGTCGAGCGTGCGCACACCGTGGTCGCGCAGGCTACGGCCATCGAGCACGAACTCGTGCATGCACGGCCGGTCGACGTAGAGCTGGTAAGCCCCTCTGAGCCGGCTCATCAGGTAGTTGGCGTTGAGCACCGCCGTGGCGCCGACGTCGTAGAGCCCTTCCTTGCCCAGCGAGAGGATGTAGGTGTACGACCGCAGCGCGGCGTTGAAGTTGCCGTGGAAGCCATGCACGCGGCCGATGCTCTCTGGGCGGTCGTGGTCGAACGCATAGCTCCCATCGCCCCGCCGGACGGCGACCGGCGCGGGCAGAAATGGCTCTAGCTCGGCGGTGACGCAGATGGCGCCGCCCCCGGGGCCGCCGCCGCCGTGCGGCACGGCGAACGTCTTGTGCAGGTTGGTGTGCAGCAGGTCGACGCCCAGATCGCCCGGTCGCACCTGGCCGACCAGCGCATTCAGGTTGGCGCCATCGCAGTAGACGTAGCAGCCGGCCGCGTGTGCCAGCTGGCAGATCTCGACGATCTGACGCTCGAAGAGGCCGAGCGTGTTGGGCACCGTCATCATGATGGCGGCGCAGTCCTCGTCGAGCTTGGCCCGCAGGTCGTGCAGATCCAGCTCGCCCGTCTGCCGGTCGTGGCCGACGGTGACGGCCTCGTAGCCGGCCATGGAGGCAGTGGCCGGGTTGGTGCCGTGCGCCGAATCCGGGATCAGCACTTTCTTCCGCACGCGGCCATGCTTAATGTGGGCCGCCCGCACCATCAGAATGCCGGTCAGCTCCCCGTGCGCGCCGGCCACCGGCTGCAGCGAGACGCCCGGCAGGCCGGTGATTGCCCCCAGAAGCTGCTGCAGCTCGTAGAGGACGCGCAGCGCGCCCTGCACCGTCTCCTCCGGCTGCAGGGGATGGAGCTGGCGGAAGCCGGGCAGAGCGGCAACGTCCTCGTCAAGCTTCGGGTTGTACTTCATCGTGCACGACCCGAGCGGGTAGAACTCGCTGTCGACGGCGAAGTTGCGCTTGGAGAGGCGCGTGAAGTGCCGCACGATGTCCAGCTCGCTCACCTCAGGAAGCGCCAGCTCTGCTCGTAGCTCGCTCTCGGGCAGCAGCTCGCGCACCGGCCGCTCGGGCACGTCGCATGGTGGGAGCGCCGCCGCGCGCCGCCCCGGGACGCTGCGCTCGAAGATCAGCGGCTCCGGCTGCTGCCGGCCGGCAAAGATGCCGGGACTATCCATGGGATGGTCCTCCCTGCTCTAGGGCAGCGATAAGCCGATCGATCTGCTGCCGGGTGGTGAGCTCGGTGCAGCAGAGCAGGAGACAATCGGCCAGGTCAGGCGAGTAGCGCCCGAGATCGAACCCGCCGATGATGCCCTGGTCGAGCAGCATGGCGTTGATCTCCCCGGCCGGCCGCGGACAGCGGACGACGAACTCATTGAAAAACGGGGCGGTGGTGGCCAGCGCATAGCCCGGGAGCGCGGCAATCTGCTCGGCGGCGTAGTGCGCCTTCTGGAGGCAGAGCTCAGCCACCTGGCGCAGCCCCTGCTTGCCGAGATGGCAGAAGTAGATGGTGCTGCAGAGCGCGACGAGCGCCTCGCTGGTGCAGATGTTCGACGTTGCCTTTTCGCGCCGGATATGCTGCTCGCGCGTGGCGAGCGTAAGCACGAAGCCCCGCCGCCCCTGGCCATCGACGGTGGCGCCGACGATGCGCCCCGGCATCTGGCGCACATACTCCTGCCGGCAGGCGAACATGCCCACCAGCGGGCCGCCAAAGTCCAGCGGGCCGCCGGTCCACTTCCCCTCGCCAACGACGATGCCGGCGCCGTAGCTGCCGGGCGGCCGCAGCAGGCCGAGTGTTACCGCGTCGGGCACGGCCACCACCAGCAGGGCGCCCACCGCCGCCAGGCGCTCGGCCAGCCCGTCGACGCGCTCGAGCCAGCCCAGAAAGCTGGGCTGCTGGATAATGAGACAGGCGACCGATTCGTCGACCCCTTCGGCCAGCGATTCGCAGCGCACGAGCCGGTCGCCGTCACGCTGCCAGGCAGAGATGGTGGCGACCTCGATCTCAGGGCCGCCGGCATAGGTATGGAGCACCTGCCGGTAGAGCGGATTGACCGTATCGGCCACCAGCACGCGCTTGCGCCGCGTAAGCGCGCAGGCCATGCGCGCCGCCTCGGCCACGCCGGTGGCGGCGTCGTAGACCGAGGCATTGGCCACGTCCATGCCGGTCAGCTCACACACTAGGCTCTGCCATTCGTAGATGGCCTGCAGCGTCCCCTGCGAAGCCTCGGGCTGGTAGGGCGTGTACGAGGTGAGAAACTCGCCCCGCGATACAAGGTGGCTGATCACGCTGGGCACGAAGTGCCGGTAGGCGCCGGCACCGAGAAACGACGGGTGATGGTCGAGATCCAGGTTCGCCTCGGCCAGCGATTGCAGGTGCTGCCGGACCTCCAGCTCGCTCCTGCCGGAAGGCAGATCAAGATCCGGCTTGTAGTAGCGGGCGGGGATATCGCGAAAGAGGTCGCCGATCGTCTCGACCCCAATCGCCTGGAGCATCGCGCGTCGTTCTTCGCTCGTGGTTGGAACGTAGGTCGTCATAGCTCTCCCGAAGACTGCCTGGGAGCTGTACTAGCCAACACTGGATCGGCCGGTGGGTCTTCCCCTGGCGCTGGTTTCGTGATCATCAATGCCGGTTTGGCTAAGGCTGCCGGTGTGGAGACCAACCTGGCGCTCTTCCCTTCACTCGCTCCGTGCCCTCTAGTGCATAGCTCGGCCGGCTTCAGCTTGCGCACCGCACGCAAGCTCTTCCCTTCACTCGTTCCGTGCCCTCTAGTGCAGGCTCGCCGTCAGCTGGTCATAGGCGGCAGCATCCAGGAGCTGGCTCAGCTCTGAAAGGTCGGCCGGGCGTACCTTGATCATCCAGCCGGCGCCGTAGGGATCCCGGTTGATCAGCTCCGGCGACTGCTCCAAGGCTTCGTTGCGCTCGATCACCTCGCCGGAGAGCGGCGCGTAGAGATCGGAAGCAGCCTTGACCGACTCGACGACGCCAAATGTCTCGCCCTGTTTCACCTGCGTGCCGGGCGCGGGGAGCTCGACAAAGACGACGTCGCCGAGCGAATCCTGCGCGTAGTCGGTGATGCCGAAGATAGCTGTACCGTCCTCCGCGAGGCGTACCCATTCGTGCTCCTTGGTGAATCTGCAGTCGGCCGGTGTGGGAATCGCCATCGGATTATCCTGCCTTGCGCCCAATCCTCAGTGGTGGCGGCGCGCTGATGACAGACTTGGTGGGAATCGCCATCGCTTATCCTGCCTTGCGCGGTTGCTCAGAGGCGGCTGCGGTAGCCCGCCGGTAGAAAGGCAAAGTGACCACCCGCGCCGCGTGTGGTCGACCGCGGATCTCCACGCCCACCTCTGTCCCGGGCGTGGCGAACTGCAGCGGCACATACCCCATACCAATCGACTTCCGGAGCGTCGGCGACGGCGCGCCACTGGTCAGCCGGCCAATCACTGCGCCGCCGGTGGCATGCTCCAGAATCGGATACTCGGGCCGCAGCACGCCCGGCCCGAGCAGCTCGATCCCTACCAGGCGGCGTGTCGGCCCGGCAGCGTGAATCGCCCGCAGTGCCGCGGCGCCGACGAACTCGCCCTTCTCGAGATGTACCACCCGCTCCAGCCCTGCTTCGTATGGGTTCGTCTCCACCGTTAGCTCATGGGAATAGAGCGCCATCCCCGCCTCCAGGCGCAGCGTGTCGCGGGCGCCCAGGCCGCACGGAATCACGCCAACATCCTTGCCTGCTTCGAGCAGCGCATGCCACACATGCACCGCCTGCGCGCCGTCGAACGAGAGCTCATAGCCCCGCTCACCGGTGTAGCCGGTGCGCGCGATGGCGGTCGGCACCGCGGCCACCGTCGATTCGAGCGCGTGGTAATAGCGAAGGGAGCCGAGCGGTACCGGAGTGAGCCGCTGCAGCACCTCCAGCGAGCGTGGCCCTTGCAGCGCCAGCAGCGTGCGCGGCGGCGAGAGGCGCTCGAACGCCACGCGCTCCGGCTGCACCCCCCGCCCCGGCCGTTGCAGCTGCTGCTCGATCCACGCCTGGTCGGAATCCGTATTTGCGGCGTTGACCACCATCATGTAGCGCGTCTCGGCCAGGCGATAGACGATGACATCGTCGAGAATGCCGCCGGCCTCGTTGCAGAGCAGCGAGTACTGCGCGGCGCCGACCTCCAGCCGGGCGACGTCGTTGGTAGTAATCCATTGCAGGAATTCGCGCGCATCGGGCCCTTCGAAGCGCAGCTGCCCCATGTGGCCGATGTCGAAGAGCCCGGCCCGCTCGCGCACCGCGTGGTGCTCGGCCAGCACGCCGGTGGGGTACTGCACCGGCATCTCCCAGCCGCCGAAAGGCACCATGCGCGCACCCAGGTGGAGGTGGACCTGATAGAGCGGCGTGCGCTTGAGCGCTGGCGGTGCCGGCGGCGGCGCGGTTTGCGTCATAGAGCCGCTCGATGATAGCAAGTGGCTACGGCGCCTTCCGGGTGTGGTGGCCTACGCGCCACCTGGAGGATGAAGCCGCCTGCTGGTGCCATCGGCTGCTCTCCAACCTGGCCGGGGGGCGATACCCTACCTGCTATCCTAGACGCGGGCCTCGCCAATCTGTTGCTGACTGTCTGTATCGTGAGCGCGGCATGACATCGATCGTCGTGGTTGGGCTGGGGCCCGGCGCGCTGGCCCACCTCACGAGCCAGGCGCGGGAGCTCCTGGAGACGGCGCTGCGCGAGGGGCGCGTGCTGCTGCGCACGCGGGTACATCCAACGGTAGAAGCGTGGCCGGCACTGGCGGCCGCGCCCTCGCTCGACCATCACTACGAGCAAGCGGCGGCATTCGAGCAGGTCTATGAGTGCATCACGGCCGACGTGATTGCCGCTGCCGAGCGGCTTGGTGAGGCAGGCGAGCTCGTCTATGCCGTGCCGGGCAACCCGGCGGTTGGTGAAGCTACGGTCGCACGCCTGCGCCGGGTGGCCAGCGAGCGAGGCATGCGCCTGTGGCTCGTGCCGGGCCTGAGCTTCATCGACGTCGTGGCGGCGGCGGTGGGTGGCGATGCTGGAGAGGGCGTGCGTGTGGCCGACGCGCTGGCGCTCGGGCGGATCGATCCCACCGTGCCGCTCCTCGTCTGCCAGGTCTACTCGCGGCGCGTCGCGTCGCAGGTGAAGCTGGCACTCGCCGAGCACTATCCAGATGAGCATGAGGTGCTTCTGGTGCGCGCGGCCGGCGTGCCGGGGCGCGAGGAGGTGCGGCGGCTGGCGCTCTTCGAGCTCGACCGCGGCGACTGGGTCGACCATCTCACCTCGCTGTGGGTGCCGCCGCTGGCACCGCTCCAGGCGGTGCGCGAGCCCCAGACGCTGGTGGAGATCATGGCTCGCCTGCGCGCGCCGGATGGCTGCCCCTGGGATCGCGAGCAGACGCACCAGTCGCTGCGCAAGTACCTGCTCGAAGAGACGTACGAGGCGCTGAGCGCACTCGATGCTGGCGACCTTGCCGCCCTGGAGGAAGAGCTCGGCGATCTGCTGCTCCAGATCGTCTTTCACGCGCAGGTGGCAGATGAAGAAGGCTATTTCAGCTTTGGCGACGTGGTGGCCGGGATTGCCTCCAAGATGATCCGGCGCCACCCGCACGTCTTTGGCGAGGCGACAGCACGCGACGCCGAGACGGTGCTGCGCAACTGGGAGGCGCTCAAGCGCGCCGAGCGCGAGCAGAAGTCGCAGCCGGAGCGGTCGATGCTGGAGGGCGTGCCGGCGGCGATGCCGGCGCTGGCCTATGCCCAGGCCATCCAGGCACGGGCGGCGCGGGTGGGCTTCGATTGGCCCGACATCACCGGCGTGCTGGAGAAGGTGGCCGAAGAGGCGCGCGAGGTGGCCATGGCCAGGTCGCAGGAGGAGCGCGCGGAGGAGTTCGGCGATCTCCTGTTCGTGCTGGTGCGGCTGGCCGACCGGCTGGGGGTGGATGCCGAAGACGCGCTGCGCGCGGCGAGCGCCAAGTTCCGTGCGCGCTTCGCGCGTATGGAGGCGGCGGCGCGGATGCAGGGAAAGACGCTGGAGACCTACGACGCCGCCGGCCTGGATGCGCTGTGGAATGCCGCCAAGCACGAAGCATAACGCCGGGCGCCACCCCTCGCCGGCTTCACACCCCTCACGCCACCTCCCTACCGAGCTATCGGGCCCTGCTATACTTCGCGCCGGATAGCGAGATGCAGAGCGTCGAGGCCCCACCCCGCACGGTTGAGGAGATCAAGCCGGTTGCCGATCGGATCATCGCCAACGTCGAGCGCGTCATCGTCGGCAAGCACGCCGAGGTCGAGCTGGCGCTGATCGCGCTGCTGTGCCAGGGGCACATCCTCATCGAGGATGTGCCGGGCGTGGGCAAGACGATGCTTGCCAAGTCGCTCGCCAAGAGTGTGGGGTGCACCTTCAAGCGCATCCAGTTCACCCCGGACCTGCTGCCGTCGGATGTGACCGGCGTGACGATCTATAACCAGAAGAGCGGCGAGTTCGAGTTCCGCTCCGGGCCGGTGATGGCGCAGATCGTGCTGGCCGATGAGATCAACCGCGCCACGCCCAAGACCCAGTCGGCGCTGCTCGAGGCGATGGAGGAGCGGCAGGTGACCGTCGACGGGGTGACGTACTCGCTGCCGTCGCCATTCATGGTCATGGCGACGCAGAACCCGATCGAATACGAGGGCACCTTCCCGCTGCCTGAAGCGCAGCTCGATCGCTTCATGATGCGCATCAGCCTCGGCTATCCGTCGCGCGGCGACGAGATGACCATTCTGGCCTCGCAGCAGCAGCAGCACCCGATCGAAGAGATCGGGCAGGTCATCTCGGTGGAGGAGCTGGCCGAGCTGCAGCTACGCATTCGCGGTGA
>Ga0070741_10009789_pt1 | contig 18419 bp, 14 predicted proteins | sample Coa_R1_4_FD_66440 | JGI IMG/M metagenome (GOLD analysis project Ga0070741, IMG submission 66440) | Surface soil microbial communities from Centralia Pennsylvania, which are recovering from an underground coalmine fire - Coalmine... | ecosystem: Environmental > Terrestrial > Soil > Unclassified ...
AAAAGTTCTCGCAGTTTACCATCTCGTCAACAGTCCTTGGCGAATAGTTCGGGCTGGCAATCGTTTCGGCCACTTGTCGCGACATCCTGTAGTGCTCTACGACTGCTATCGCGATTCCATCGCCAGTACCGACGTCGTGGAGCAGGAAGTCTGAATATGGATGAAACTGCTTGTTACCCAACGAGTCGGGAACCGTGAATTTGCCTCCATTCATCAGAGTGCCCGCCTTGGCTGTCACGAGCGTCGATACGTGACAGATTCCACAGCCAATTTTCTTGAACAACTGCGATCCATGTTTGGCCGCATCAGTGGCCGCCAACAGATCGTCTCGAGGAGGCGCCTTCGACGCCCGCATGAAGCGCGCGAAGTGGTCGATGTCTTCAAGAGCATCTTTGGGGTCAGGTTGGCTATTCGGTTCGGTGACAGTCTTGGGATTGCAGAGCGTCGTCACCTCATCGGGAAACAGAGTATTTGTGACGCCCATTTCATTGAGGTATGCATCGCCGGCAAACGATAACAGGCTCGCATGTTGGTCTTTCCATCCAAAGCGCCCGATGCCAGTTTTTCCTGGAGCTTCCAGAATTGGCACCGGAAGCGCCTGTCCACAAATCTTTCTATGCGTTGTGCTGCACTGATCTCTCGCGAGATCAATTAGTGTTTGATCCGCGACGGCTTCGATGAAGCCGTCGCCTAGCACGTTGAGCGAGAGCCGGTTCGTCCGGATCCTCTCCGTATCAGGCATGTGCTCTTGAAGTTGAACAGCCGGATTCGCTGCGTCAGGGCAAATCGCGCGATCATTGATTAGAGTTCGCCCGACAATTACCTGCTGACCGCCATTGATCGGAACACTCGCACTTACAAATTGATCGTTTGGGCCACGATGTCCAGCGCGGCGTTCCACCACCTGACTTGCCCCGCCTGAGGTCGGATTTTGATGACACTCACGGCAGGATTGAGCGTTGTACAACGGGCCAAGGCCATCTTTATCAGCATTTTCAATTTCGTCAAAAAATGTCTTATCGGCGTCGTGAACCGCCTGCGTAACAAACGCCGGATCGATCGTCTGGTCGTCGAATCCAGCTGGCGCTTCGGACGGCGAGGACGCCTTGGACTGAACATCGGATTGAATAAAGGAGGGGCGTGTAACGAACAGTGAGCCGGAAAACGCGACGAACAGAATCAAGGTCTTCATAGATTCTCCGTTCTTCGGCCAGATTGGCTGATTGCCAATTTGGTCCGCAGTTTATAACTTTCGCGGTGTTTTGGAAAACCTAATTATGCGGCTGCACTGCCACTCTTTAATTGCCTTACTGCGTGAGGAGAGCCTCGGCATTGGGTCCCGGTTCGCTTCATGTTAGCTCTAGCCACGCGCAACTAGGATTACCTCCGCTGCATGTCAGCGGCGTTCCACCGACAAAAGCTGTTGCAAGACACAGCATTGATCGCGAACTCGGCCAAAATCTTCGCTTACTTAAGAAAGTGCTGTTTTCGCTAACGGTAGGGCCGTACGTTGAACATCGACAGGATTACGATGGGTGCAGAATCCATTTCGGGAACGAAAGCCCTAGGCTCGTGAGCTCGAGCGAGTTGAGAGCAATCTCATAGGCGGATGGCAGTTCAACGGGATCGTCACGTTACGGACGGCAACTCCGTTCACAGTAACGACGCCGGAGGTGAGCTTCACCGGCTCAAACCACGCTTCTTACCCAAATTGCGTCGGCGATCCATTCGCGGGTGCCACCTCGCATCCTGCAAAGCTATACCACGACAGGTTTCTTCCTCAATGCCACAGCATTCGCGTTTCCCGCCAAGGGAACATTCGGAACGTGCAGACCCCGCACCTTTCACGGACCCGGAATTCAAATGACGGACCTCAGCCTGTTCAAGATGTTCCGAATGACTGAGCGATTCCAATGGCAATTCCGCGCTGAATTTTTCAACGCGTTCAACCATCCGAACTTCGCGAATCCAAACGCTTCGTTCACCGCTGCCAACAGCTCGTTTGGCAAAGTCTCGAATATACTGAATCCTATTTTGGGAACTGGTTCAGGAGGACCGGGAGATCCTCGCGAGATCCAACTGGCATTGAAGTTGTATTTCTAGCAGTGCGGCAAGGAAGCGCAATCGAGAAAACAATAGCCGCGAGAATCGCAGAGCGAGTTCGGCCAATGGAGATGTCAGATCCGCGAGGTATGAGCGGGTGCGGCGTTTTTCGGTTCTTCTCCCAACTACTCCTACCGTGAAGCAGCGCGAGGTGGCATAAAGAGCTAAAGCGTGCGTCGAGGATGAAAACTGATGAAGAGGGACTCTCAGATGTGAGAAGAATTCAGTATTGATTAGAGCAGAGAAGGGAAGTGGCGGGGACGATGGGACTCGAACCCGCGGCCTCCTGCGTGACAGGCAGGCGTTCTAACCAACTGAACTACGCCCCCGCATAACTCGGGTTTCCTTGTGTTACCGCTGCTGCCCTGTAATGCCCTCCCGTTTCCGCAGACCGTGAATGCCGTGACAGGGAAACCACGAGTTGTAATTACTTGAAATCAAACGGTATCGGCAGGCACAGTTTGGGAAAAAAAGAATCCTGAGTCACTGGTATCGTCCCCTTAATGTACCCAGATTTTGCGTGATAAAGAGAATCATTCATCAGAACTTACTAGTGCTCTTCGTGGGGAACCCCGGTTGGCGTAAGGTTTCTTCTGGGATTCACTTTGAAGGTCGCCATCGGCTAATACACTGTTCGTCTAGCCGCTAGGAGAACCGTCGAATGCTTCTCGGACAATTGCTTCGATTGCGATAACTTCCCCGTCTGTGAGCTTAGCAAACTGACCCTCGCGGCGTGTTTTCCCTAGCTTGCCGTTATTCTCGCGTATGAACATCAGCAGATCCTCCGCCATTTGATCCGGCATTTCGACCAGCTCCATCGTACGTCGCATTGCCTCATCGTGCCGTTTGAGGTAGTCAATTTCCTGAGGCAAATCTTGTTCCACCGTCCGTTCGACACAGCCGTACAGAAATTCGGCATTGTTGGTGCAGTCGAAGAATCGATAAAAGTCCGCAGTCTCGTTTAACACTTCGACATTGCGATCAGGTGTGGGACGCCATTCGATGAAGTTCATCAGTGGGCCTGAATGTTCCTGTAGTGATTTTCGATACTCATCGATTCGCGACAACATCACGGAAGAAACAGGAAATACCATTCCGGGCGGCGTGAACTTACGTTCCGCGAGAACATGATGTATCAAGCAGCGATGGAGTCTGCCATTTCCATCTTGGAACGGGTGGATGTAAACGAATCCGAAGGACGTCGCTGCCGCTTTCAATACCGGATCGAGCGCGGCTTCGCGGATACGGTCATTTGTATCAAGAAGGCCACGCATAAGATCTTCGAGATCCTGCGCGCGCGCGCCAATGAATTCCGGCAGCGGATCGCCTTGATCGTCGCGTTCTCCCAGAAAAACCCCTTCTGTTCTGAGTCCCGCGCGCACGAAGCGCCGATCTTCGATCAATATTCCATGCAGTCGAATAATCTCCTCCAGCGTAAGTGGAACTTTGCCCGCCTGCATCACTGCGCGCGCCCATCTTTCAAGGCGTCCTCGTGGCGGGCGTTCGCCTTCAATAGCGAAGCTGGCCCGGCTATCAGCTAGCAGGAGAAAGCTCGCGGCGCGAGCGACCACATTAGCGCCGGCACGACCGACGATCTCATTCGCCTTTGGGCCGAGCTTGCGTTCCATGAATTCGGTAAGGCGCTTCGTACGCCGAATATTTGGAGAAAACCGTGTCGTGCCCAGCAGGTTGTCTCGAACTTTGTGTCGCCTTGAAAGATTAGGAGTTCCAGTGAAGTATTTTTCTTCGTCCAGCAGATCGACTGCTGCCAAGGTCGACGGCAACTCGGGAATGTCAAGCGTGCTCGTTGTGAACTGTTCGTGCAAGTACCACGACCGGCGAGTCGGAACTCCCGTCGGCGCGGAGCGCACGAATTGTTGAACGGCTTGAGCTGGCACTGTTTGAAAGACCCGCTTAGCAACAAGCAAATCGAGGTCTTCGTAGCGAAGAGCAAAATTCAAGTGAGCGCCGAAATCCTCTCCGGGCCAATATCGTTTATCGAAGACAATCCAATCACCTTCCTCTTTACGGCTTCCTCGCACGTGCTGATTGGAAATCGCACATGGTCTTCGGACCGGTGCTTCTATCTCAAGAGCACGCACAAGCGCTGACCACCCAACTAGCCGCGAATCAGCGGGAACGGTCTTCTCTTGAAAGACACGGATTGGATCTGTGTTTATTTGCATTGTCGAAACTTGATGTAGCACGTCGAAAATAGCGCTATTTATGAATCTTATGTCGAAAGAGTAAGCATGAGGATGTCGAAAGTCAAAGTAATTTGTCGAAAACACATATAATAGGCCACGTTATGTCGAATTGGCTCCGCCAATTTACGGGTTCCCCATGGAATTGGAGTTCTTGACATAAGGATTAAAAAGGACTGAAAAGGACAACATGAATTCCTTTTAGACCGAAGGAATGCACATCGGCCCCCTTAAAACGGCTGCGCCTGCCACAAGGAGTTGAGCGGCTCAGCCCAAGGAGTTGGAACGTGCAAATCGTAACCGAATCATGCCCCCTCTGCGGAACCGAACTCTCCCGAATCAAATTTCATGAAATCCAAGGCAAGCTTAAGGAAGAAGAAAAATGGCGAGTGGCCGAGCAAAAAAAGAAGTTGTCGGAAGCCGAAGCGACACTGCGCCATCGTCTTGAACAGGAATACAAGAAGAACCTGCAGATACAGACCGATGCTGCTGTCAAATTGGCCAAGCAGGAAGCAAGTGAGCAGCTTAAACAGATCGCGACCGAACGTGACCAAGCTGCGAAAAAGCTGAAAGAAGCAGAACAGCGCGAGGCAGCCGCCAATAAACAAGCTGAACGTGAAAAGGAAGCCGCTGTCAAATTAGCCAAACAACAGGCTGATGAACAGATCAAGAAGATCGGCGCGGAGCGCGATCAGGCGCACAAGAAACTCAAAGAAGCGGAAGCACGCGAGGCGGAGACCCGTAAGCACGCTCTAGAACAAGCCGAGAAGAAGTACCAAAACGAACTCTTGGATCAGCGTGCTGCTCTTGAAAAGGATAAGAATACCTCCCTGCTTAAGCAGCAGAGTGAGTTCAACCGTGAACGCGAAGCTCTACAAAAGAAAGTTAAGACCATGGAACAGCAACTGCAGAAAAAGACAGCCAACGAACTGGGCGATGGGGGAGAGATCGACGTTTTTGAAAGCCTGCGAGATTCATTTCCCAACGACAGGATCACCCGCATCAAGAAGGGACAACCTGGGGCTGACATCTTGCACGAAGTTCTCCATAAGGGACAGGTCTGCGGCAAGATCATTCTCGACTCGAAGGTCCGCCAGGGATGGCAGAACTAGCTGAGGCAGGATCAGGTCTAGGCAGGCGCCGAGCACGCAATCCTCACCAGCTCCGCGTTTCCAGCGGGCAATAGGGAAATGTGTATTGAAGCCGATGTAATCATCGTCAATCCCGCACGAGTCGTGCACATCGTCCACATCTTGCGCGAGACGATGGTCACGATGCATGTACGTGGTTTGAGTATGAAAGAGCGCGCCGGGAAGATGACCAAGCTCTACAAGCTGGTCACTTCCGAAGCATACGGAAAGAAGTTCAGCGAAGCCGGACGACTTGCGGAAGAAATTCTTGACCTCGATGTCCAAGAAAAGAAGGCGCACGACAACACTTGGAAGAAGCGCGGTGCGTTTGCGATCAGAATCAATAACGTCTTGAGAGAAATCGAAACTGATGTGGCTGCTGTTATCGAGGGCGAGGACCAGCCGGCGGATCTCAATGGAGCAGCAGGGAAGAGTATCAAGTTGTCCCTGGTTCCAGCGGGAAACTCCGAGGAGGCGACCGCGTGGAGAAAGAACTGACCTATCGCTGGACAGAACGGCGACTTGGAAGAACCGTCCTGAGGACCTATAGAGATGAGTAGATCTTGATGAGATTGTGCCGAATCCTAAGCAGCCTCGTATGGGGCCAAAGGAGGACCCCGAACTTCAAAGGCAAATCGAAGTTCTCTTCCGGGGTGCGGCCTGTAATCGCAGGAACACTATTCGGGACAATGTTCGCGATTCTTTTCTCGTTCGGTCTGGTGAAGGCCCTCACTCGTGCGCCGTTGCCGCTAAACCCAACCAGTCCCGTCTCGTACGGATCGGTATGCGCGTCGCTGATCTTCTCCGCCCTGCTGGCCATGATCGGCCACGCCCGACGTGCTGCCGGAATTCAGCCTGTAGTCGCACTGCGCGAACAATGATGAAACCGGCGCACACGGTCCTGCGACCAGGTGAAGTGTTCAGAACGTTCTGTTTTGCTTCCGGAGCACTCGACGAGACATTCGAGGCTCGCCCAGGTGTGACGAACTTGCGTGTGGGTCTCCCGTAAGCAGGGTTTCTCACAGCGCTGAGGCAATCAGCTCTGAGGGGTTGGTCGGCTATTCGGAACGTGACACTCCCGGATTAGTACTTTCCGTGTAGCCCGTCACTCGGGAGCGAGCCGGCACTCGCGTCGAGCGCGTGCTATTGTGCTGCGCGAGCAATGGTGGATTTATTACGCGAGAACTTGCTCGTCTACTCAGACAAACTCGCCATCCAGCAGTTGAGCCAACGACATCAACGCTTAATTTGGACTCGGTCAAATCTGTCCCAGGGAGACATATCAGAAAGGATCACGGTGTCGGCGGCCTGGAGGCCCTGGAGAACTTGAATGTAGTTCCCGCTCGCGCGCCCAAATTTAACACTAACGCGAACAGCTTCCGTGCCGTTGTTAATGATCTTCAACAGCGAACTTTGAGCATTTGCGTTTGCATTTGCTGGGCGTCCAATGTAAAGAACGTGATCTAGCTGGCCAACGTTTATTGTTCCGTCAACTGCGGTATCAGGACTAAGTCCTTCCGGCAATGCTGAATCTGGCGTGATCTCCACGCTGCGCATTCCGTCTGAAGCTGCCGATCCGACGCCGCTAACATGTCCCTTGATGGCAGGTCCTCGAAACGTTAAATAGGCGCTCTGATTGACTTGTACTCCTCCCGCCAAGGCCTCAGGTATCGAAATCCTTGCGACCATTTTCCCAGAAGGATCCGCACCCATCAGCATTCCCTTGCCGCGCACCTGCAGCGGCATGGAACCTTCTTTCACCTGGTCGGTCCAAATCATAGATGCGTCTACGATGGGATTGCTGGCGCTAGATTGAGCATTTTGCGTCGCTCCATCTCGTGCGGCCGACAGAGGTGCGGCCTTGAGCGGAAAAACAGACATGGTTACCACTACGGCGAACGCAAACGTACACGTCATTGCCGCCAACGAAATGATCAATCTCTTACGGGACATATGAATCTCCTTCAACATGAGCGCCACCCGCTCGCCAAACTGACGCTCCATTAGAAATGGAGGTGCTGGAATGGCGGCAACACGGACAGCGGTAAATTCAAGTAGAGCTTTCAGGTAGGTTTTGCGGGCTTGTGTGAGTCTTACGACTTCGAGATCCACGACCTGCTCGCGTGCTAGACGAAGGCGTGCGATTAGCCAGAGGATAGCGGGATGGAACCAGACAGTTGTTCGAAGAGCTTCTTCGATCAAATGATGAATCCAATCATCACGGAGAGTGTGCACCAATTCGTGATATGCAATTGCTGATTGGAATCTCTCATCCAGGTGAAGAAACTTTTCAGGGAGAAGGATCACAGGGGACGCAAATCCGAACGTAACGGGAGACCCAGTCTCCTTGGAGAGACGAAATTCAGCATGCGCACCAAGTGAAGCGCGCGCTTGCTCGAGAATGGCGATGGCTTCAGAATCTGCAGGAATCGGCGAGGATCGTTCCCGAAGCTGGCGAAGTTTGACCAGGCCCAGTGCGAGGATTACGAAGCGAACCGCGATTCCCAAAAGGATCACTGCCCCAAGAATCTGAGCGACGATCAGAAAGCTCGGTACATGCCAATGAGAGACCGGATAGAGAGTCGGAACGGAAGGTTGAACAGCAATGTCCGAAAAGGTTGAGGCGGCTCGGAGGTCTTGCTGACGATGCCAGGGTTGGACCCACGGAAGAAGAAGGCTGAGAGCAACCAGCACTCGCCAAATCACGAGAAGTACGCGAGGTTCGCGGATGCGGGATAAACGAACGAGAAATCCGGCAGCCAGGACGAGCGCCGCGACCTGAGCACTCCAAAATACAAGATTTGAAAACCATAAAGGTGCGTTCATGATGGCCCCTTCCGATTAAGTTCTTTCCAGCGCAGTCACTTCATCTGTTCAATCATGTGCCTGATTTTTTGCAATTCCTGCTCACCAATGCGCCGCTTCTGGATGAGGTGGACAAGGAGAGGCTCTGCGGATCCGTTGAAAACACGATCGATGAATTCCCGAATCATCTTGCCAATCACCTGATCCTGACGATGCGCGGGACGGTAGATGAATGCACGGTCCTGTTGGCGCTTTTTCAAGTAGCCCTTAGATTCGAGGATCTTCATCATGGTCATCACAGTGGTGTATGCGATTTTGCGGCGTTCGAGGAGCTGTTCATAAACATCCCGCACAGTGGCCGACTTGCGCATCCAAACCAGCTTCATGATTTCGAGTTCCTGCGGCGTAAGTGTCGCTTGTCTTGGCCTCATGAACGTCACTTATAGTACTAATTACTTAGTATGTCAAGGCTCGAAGACCTGTTCAATACGCACGCGGGCGCGCGGGAAATAGTGCTGAACTGGTTAGGTGAAGTTGGCGCAGCATTTCATCGTTTCGGTTGCCATTCGGATCGGTCGTTCCGGTCGTGCAGCCGGGCAAAGCGGCCGTTGGGATAAGACATGTAAATGGCGTGCTCCTGAGTTGTCGGCAACTCGGAAGTAGGATTCCCATTTCAGGTTCTGTGTAGCCGCGAAACGGGGAAGCCCTGGCTGGCGTCTAAAGCGAGCGGCCAAGGTGAGCGCATGAGCACGTCTACATACCTGAGCTTCTGGGCAGTCACACCGGCGATTTTAGCGGTTACATCGCGCCTGCCACGTTTGTCTTCGCTGCCGACCAGAGGCGTAAGGAACTCGGCGTAGAAGCCCGTTGGGTCGGTCCCCAAGCGGAAATGCGTCGCGGGTGGATTTTCCTCGCCCAGGAATTCTTCCTCAAAACCTGCTGCTAGCAACCTGTCGCGCATGTCGGCTTCGGTCTCCCCTGGGATCCGCTCTGGCAACGCTATGTCCGCGTCCAATGTTGTGAGCGGCGGATGATCGAGCGGCTGTGCCAAGGGATGATATTGGTACAGCCGGTGCGCCCACCCGCCGATCACGACAATGTTTTCCAACCAAGGTGCAAGGGCTTCGGCCATGTGTGCAAAATTTGCGAGATCGCGGTGCAGCATTAGCCCTTACCTTTGAAGAGCGGCGAGAGGAAGCGCCGCCGAATCTGCTCTGCCTGCTCTTTACCGCGTGACGGATGTGCGGCGACATCGAGCCACACTTGCAGAATGTCAGCAACAGGCACGCCGTCCCGATATACTGCTGCGCGAAAGACTGCTTCGCGGGCTTGAGGAATTCGCATGTAAACATCAACGCGGTGTGCCGCCTCGCCTGGGGACAAACCGAGAGCTTCAATGGCGTCAGGCTCCGGCCGCTCGATGTAGAGATGAGCTGGCGCTCCATGAACGAAGCCGGCGCCTAAAGCATCGGCTGCTGCGAATAACCCCAGACAAATTCGTGGCAGCGGCGAACGGAGCGCCCGCTTCGATTTTGACGGAGCGTGAAGATGCTCTTCGTAGGCTCTGACTGCTTGCCGCAACTGCTGCGCAGGGTCCTTACGCAAAATCCAGCGCATACCCGAGTCCCTGTGCGAGCGCAGGCTCGCTGCCTGCCAGTGGCGCATCAGGTGATCAATCCGTACTATGCAGAGCCGATCTGAGCTTGACTCCAGAAATCCTTCGTCTTGCATCTGTTTAACAAACCTGAAGGCACTCATTACAGAAACGTTTGCTGCCTCTGCTAGTTGTGAGGCGTTGCGATACTCGCCTCGTGGGGCCGACAACAGGTGTTCAGGGATCTGAGGCGCGAGCAAGACCTTCAGCATCCACTGGTTGAGGTCAGAGAACAATTGCGAAGCTGACGCTTGCGGCGGCATAGCGATTCGCTTCCGAACTGACTCATGGGGCGCGTTTAGCAGTTCGAGGCCTGGTCCTATGAAGAAACGCAATCCATCCAGGTCAATCAGCCCAACCGCTACTCCCGCAGGTGCGTACGCAGAGACGAATTCCCGAACGGCGGAAACAAGGCTTTCGGAAATATGAGGAGCGGCTATTACGGCCAGAGGAGCGGCCGGCTTTGGCACGTCGCGCGCGGCGGCTTGTGCCTGCAGAATGGCTTGTGACAGCAACGGGAGCACGCGATCTCGTCTCGCCTCTGATGAAACCTTAATCTCAACTGCATACGCATAAGATGAGCGCGCGACAAGCAGATCGAGAACGCGGTTTCGGGCGCGTGCGCCGCGTTGTACCTTCCATCCTGCTCGGCGGAACGCGTCCGCTAAAAGTGCTTCGAACTGCGAGTCGGGCTGTCGTTGCTTTATCAATATGGCATTGGCGGAACCGTAGCTTACCACGGCCATGATAATATAACACGGCCACGATAATTAACATGGCCTTGATAGGAGGTTCCGGAACCAGGTAGCTGGGCCCTGTTCGCGGGTGGCTTGGGGGTAGTAATGAAACTGCGCCATCGCATTGAGGTAGGAAGTGAGTACCTCGCGTGCCCGGATTAGAGTGCCCCGATGAGAGCCTCGACGCTGGCGGAGATAAGTTCCTGAGTGCTTTTTGCTTTGCCTTTTCCTGTTACTAACATTGTTTTTCTCCTTTTGCCATTGACGGTTGTTTTGTTTCTTCACTTCCCGCGCCAGCGGAACAAAACAGACGGAACGGAAAAGGGGACAGAACGGGGGCCGGAGGAGGGTGGCAGGGCGCGAGCGAGAGCGCGGTGAGTGCCAAAGTGCGACCTGAAGTTACTTGGAACGACTGTCTGACGAGACGCTTCTGTTTTGATCAGACCTGTTGTCCCATCAACAGAACCCTAAGAGGCAAGGCGGTGAGGTAACGAGCCGTCTGAAGCCCTCTGACCTTACGAGAGTTCGAGTTTTATGGAACACGCCGGAGAAGAAGGCTCGGGCTGTACACGACTTGAAGCAGCGTGGTTATCAACCACAGCCGCTTCGCCGTGTATATATCCCGAAATCGAACGGCAAGATGCGACCTCTTGGAATCCCGACCATGAAGGACCGCGCGATGCAGGCGCTGTATCTGCTCGCTCTGGACCCCGTGGCGGAAACCACTGCGGACCCAAACTCTTATGGGTTTCGTTCGCGACGTTCCTGCGCGGATGCGATCGAACAGTGCTTTTCCATACTGGGAAGACCGAATCCGCAATGGATACTGGAGGGCAACATCAAGAGCTGTTTCGACCGAATCAGCCACGAATGGCTCCTTTCCCACGTTCCTATGGAGAAGGAGATCCTTCGGAAATGGTTGAAGTCGGGCTATCTGGAGAAGCAGTTCCTTTATGAAACCGACGACGGAACGCCACAAGGAGGGATTATCTCGCCGGTGCTAGCCAATCTGGCACTGGATGGTCTTGAAAGAAGTTTGCGGGAAAAGTATCCGCCGACGAAAAGATCGCGCGGGGAATACCTCTGTGTGAACGTTGTTCGGTATGCGGATGACTTCGTTGTCACCGGCAGAACAAAAGAACTGCTGGAGCGGGAGATCAAGCCCTTTGTCGAACAGTTTCTGCGCGAACGAGGGCTCGAACTTTCGCCAGATAAGACAGTCATCACGCATATAAAGGAGGGCTTCGACTTCCTCGGACAAAATGTGCGCAAATACAGAAATAGAAAGCTGCTCATTAAGCCCTCTCGCAAGAGCATTCGCGTGTTCTTGCAGAGTGTCCGAGGAGTTATTCGAGACTCGCACTCGCTGACCACAGCTGAGTTGATAGAACGTCTTAATCCCAGAATCCGGGGATGGGCCAACTATCATCGGCACGTTGTTAGCAAACGAGTCTTCGCCCAGGTAGATGACACCATCTTCAGAGTGCTATGGCAATGGGCACGCCGACGACATCCCACGAAACCTTGTGACTGGGTTATGCGCAAGTATTTTGGACGACTCGGGAATCGTTCGTGGTGGTTCTTCGGTACGAAAAACGAGACGGGCTCAGAACCGGAAACGGTCTGGCTCTTCCGTGCTGCGTATGTGCCGATTCGGAGACACATCAAGGTTCAGAGGGACGCGCATCCTTATGATCCTCGGTGGAAGTCGTATTTTGCTCAGCGTGTTCGGGGTTGCACCCGTGCCCGCTAAGCTTCGACTGCTCCGCTCTCGAACGCCGTTGACTTGTTCTCCGTTCGCGTTGTGCTGGCGTTCCACCATCGCCTCGCGGTTCGTGTCATTTCCGCGTCTCGTCAGACAGACGTTCTGAAAGGCTTGAGCCGTGTGAGGGGAAACTCTCACGCACGGTTCTTAGAGGGCTGGGCGGGGGTAATCCCGCCCGGCTACTCGACCGCGGTTGCTTTATGTTTGGCGCGAAACCGGCGCTACCGAAGCAGCCCGTCCGAGCCACGGCCGAGCGCCGCCCACCTGGAAGGAGGACGCAGTGGAAAAAGCTGCGGAGCTACCGCCGAATCAAGAAAAGGTCAGAGTGCGGCAAGTTCTTTGAGGCGTTCTAAGAGGAGAGTGATTCTCGCTTGGCTGACCGTGTCGGGTAGGAGATAGCCGGGAAGAGCATCGATGAAAGTCGGAGTGTTAAGAAGCTTTCCGATCTCAGAAGCGATGTAAACGCGCACATCTTCGGAGGCGGCGCGGACTTCGCTCACCAACTCAGACCTGCCATCGATTACCGCGATCAGATCTTCCAAATCGTGGCTGGCAAGAAGATCGTTTTGACCTCGACCATGAAAAGCTTCCAGCTTCGTGGCGCAGAAGTAAACCGCGGTGACAATACGAATGCGGAGATCAGGTTCCAAGTTACGTTCTTGGGCGGAGTCCATCGCCGACTTGTACCATCGATTGGAAAAGCCGAGGATCTTCTCGTCGAGTGGCATTACGTCGAGCACTGTCGTGGCTTGTCGCCACCGACAGATGGGTGCATCCTCGCTCGTGTCTTCGGCGAAGCCAAGCTCTCTGAGCTTCGTAGAAAACGCCACGTAATCGGCATAAGAAGTGATCTCAGCGATGGCATCTACGTCAAACGTGGGACGGACATCAGCGGCTGCTTTATCGGTGATGAGGAGCGTGGTCGCGCAGCCTCCCACAAACACAAGCTCGTTGAGTAAGGGCTTGAGGAGACGTGCCGCGTCCGTAAGCAATTCGAGGTTACGGTTTGGCATTTATGGAGCGCAGCCTTTTCGTTAACTCTCGTTCTGCTGCTTTTCGTTCTCGGACGCGCCCATCGCGAATCGCGTCCAGCAACGACAAGTATTCATAGAGGACGGGGTCGTGAAGAGCTGCCTTTGGGGCGCTCTTGTAGAGGGGTTCCAGCGCTACGCCCCTCGTATCACCATCCTGCCAGGGCCAGACGGGGGGGAATTCATCGCCCGATGCAATTTCGTTCTTGAGAGGTTCCGCCGCATAGGAAGTCGGAATCCCCCGGGTTACCGGTCCATGCTCGGCGGGAAAGGCGTACTTGAATCCGTGGAGCAGGAATTCTTCGAGTGCAGAAATATTGGGCTTGTCCTGCATCTCCGATCCATATATGAGGCGGGATTGCTGGAGTCGCTTGATGGCCCCATGAACTTCAGATGGGCTGAGAGAGAGGTCATTGGCAATCACGGAAATCGACGGCCTGTGGCTGGGATAGCTGCATAGCTTGAGCGCCACCATGACGTCTTGGGGCTTAAGATTCATGGCGTTATTCTACATTCGCGATTCGCGAATAGCGAATATTATTTACCTACAGAGTTCGCAAGGTTCGCTTTTCATCATGTTTGCTTCACCGACTCTTAATCGGTAGGTTGAAGGTTCGATTCCTTCCGCGCTCACCAACTCCTTTATTTTCATTGCTGGTTGTTGAAAAATGCCGTTTTTGTAGTCACACGCTTGTTAACTCGTTGTTCCCCAGATTGAAGTCCGCAGTTACTTCCCCTTTTCAAATCAACGACAAAGGAAACCGCCGCGTCGCTTTGACTCTTATAAAAGAGGATGAAGGTTCAATTTGGATCGTGTGCACTGAACTCGGCACGAGGCGTCTAAGCGGAGCTTGCTGTATTTGGACTCGACCTGTCTTGAGTAGTTCCCGAATGGTCGGCTACCCGGAAGTTAGAGTGGCCAATGTGAACATCTAGAACTGAACCACTTCGGGAAGATCATCTGCGCGGGGCGCTTAGCTCGCCAAGCGCGCGCTGCAGATCTTCTAGCTTCTGTCCGGCTTCGCCGAGCTTGCCTTCAGCGGTCAGGCGCTGGTAGTCGCTGAGGTCTTTGGCGGCTCGGGCGATCAGCGCATCGCGATCGGCGGAAGCTCCGGCTTCGGGCTGGGGAAGGCGTGTTGCCGCCGGCGAGGATGCAGGGGCAGGGTTGCGAGGCGATCCTCCGCCAAACAGCGACGCCAGGGCCGAAGCGAAGGTCGGTCCGTAGGCGAGGCGGTCCTGCAATGCCAGCACAACCAGACGAAGTTCCGGCATGGGGCTGCGCGCGGCCTGCAGATAAATCGGCTCGGCGTAAAGTAATGCGCGTCCCGACGGGATCACCAGCAGAGCGCCGCGGCGCACGTGCGAGCCCTGCTGGTTCCACAGCGTCAGCTGTCCGGAAAGCTGCGCGTTCTGATCGATGCGCGCTTCGATCTGCAGCGGCCCGTCCACCAGTTTCGTTTTGGGAAAGTCGTAAATCAGAGCTTTCCCGTAGTGGTTGCCGTCGCTGCGGCCGGCGATCCATCCGATCAGATTGTTGCGGTTGGCCGGAGTGAATGGCAGGATCTCAACAAATTCCGTTCCGCTTTCGCCCGGCAGCTTCATCAGTACGAAGTTCGGTTCCATCGCGCTTACGCTTTGTTCGCCGTTGGCGTTCATGCCGACCTGGCTGGCGACCGTCCACAGATCTTCGCGGTTGTAGAACACGGCGGGATTGGTCATGTGGTAGAGGCCGTAGACACTTGCCTGCATCTGGAGCAGGAGCTCGGGGTAGCGCACATGTCTGCGCAAATCCGCCGGCATTGCCGACTCGTCTTGGAACAGAGTTGGGAACATGCGCCGATAGGCTGCGATGATCGGATCGTCGTTGTCGAAGACATAAAACCTCGTGGTTCCGTCGTAAGCGTCGATGACCACCTTCACGCTATTGCGCATGTAGTTGATGGAATTGTCGTCAAGACGGTAATGGCTGGAGTAAGGGTAGGTGTCGGAAGTGGTAAAGGCATCCATGATCCACGACAGCCTCCCGTCGTCTCCAAGCACAATGTAGGGGTCTGGATCATAGGTAAGAAACGGCGCTAATGCCGCAACTCGATCGCGCAGGTTGCGTCTCATCAGGAGGCGACTGTCGGGGTTCACGTCATCGCTGAACGGCAGCTTGGCGATGTCGCCGCGATCGAGCGCAATGAGCATCCGACGCAGGAACCCGCCCAGAACGATGCCGCCCCTGCCCGCGTACTCGGTAACGTTGTTGCTTTGCCCTTGCGGGTAGTCAAATTCCTTCTGCCGCGTCTTCACATACACGTCGGTGTTGGTGAGCTCGCCGAAATAGATTTCCGGTCGCGTTACCGTGAGCCGCGGCACCGTGCTCTCAACTGGCATGTTGCTCAGAATTAATGTGGGCAGCCCTTCCGGTGTGAAGCCGTTGACCGGATTCATGGTGATGCCGTAGCCGTGCGTGTAGATAAGCTTTTCGTTGATCCAATTGCGGCTGCTCTCGGGAAGTTTCTCAACGCTCAGCTCGCGCGCGGCAAGCATGACCTGCCGCATGGCGCCGTCGATTTCGTATCGATCGATGTCAACATCGGGGAAGTCATAGTAGGTGCGGATTTCCTGAATCTGGCGCAGCGTGTCCTGCAGGGCGCGCCAGTCCCAAAGCCGGATGTTTTGCAAGGTAGCCTGATTGTTCGCAGGATCGGTCGCTTCCACGGTTGTCTCGGCGGGAAATTCCCGTTCTGCAACTCGATTCAATCCGTAGGCTTGCCTGGTGAGCGCGATGTTGTGGGTGATGTAGGGTTGTTCACGGACCAGCTCGTTTGGCTTGACAATGAAACTGCTCACATACCATGCGGAAAATTGAACCGCGATGTAACACACGGCCGCAGGAACGATGGACGCAACCAGCCAGCGCGCTCGTGCTTTGAGGACGCCGGCGAGCAATGCGATCACCGCGCCGATAAGCAGCGCTATAGAGACAACGAGCATTCCTCCAAGACTTACATGGGCGTCGGTATAGTTCACCCCGGAGAAGATGGTGTGCTCTTCGAACAATCGTGCAAAGCGATCAACATAGACCCGTATTGCCAACGTCAGCAGCAAGAACGCAAATGCCGTCGAGAGTCCGCGCCAGGGAAATGGAGCGCGGTAAGCGTTGCGGGGCCGGGCAAGCGCACGGGTGCCGCCGGCGAGGAAGAGGAAGAAGAGGGCCATCAGGCAGGTGATCACGGCTAGCGACATCAGCCAGTTGACGATGAGCTGCCATGCAGGAAGAGTGAACAGATAAAAGCTGAGCGCCTTGTTGAAGATGGGATCGACTATTTGCGAGGCGGCATGGGGCGCGTACCAAAATAGGCCGAGCGTCGCCCAGTCGCTCATGGCGCTGATTCCTGTCGCGACTGCTACTACCAGGCAGACTCCTAAGCCAGACAGCCTCAGTACCGGTTCGATCGGAAGCTGAATGGGCTCTCCCGCGAGGAAAATGGTGCGGCTGCTCGGCAGCTCAGGCAGGTGCGCTCGCTTCAGAGCTAAGAACCAGCCGTACAGAATCAACCACGTGGCCGCGGAGAAGACGAGGAAGATGCTCCACTCTACTCTGAGAGTGGTGAAGAATACGCCCGCGTAGCCCAGCGATGCGAACCATAATGAATCGATGTAGTAGGCCAAGGCTGACCGTCCACCCCAGAGGAAGATGATCGCGATCAGCAGAATAATGAGGAAGAAACGCCGGCGAATTCGTCCGGCGGATGTTGGTGGCCAATCAATCGACGCGGGCATTGGTTACCGGCATCATACTCTGCCGCGCCTGCACTCTCGCTGGAGCACCATGGAGGGCCGTCGTACACGAGCAATGCCGATCTCGAACGATTCCGGCGGACCGGCGGATTGCCGGAAACCATTTGTTCCGTATAGCTCGTCACCGTCCTGGCCAGGATTATTCTGACCATCTCCCCCGGAATCTGCCGGTGTCATCGGGTGCTTGCTCCTGGAGCTTCCAGGATTTCAGCTGTCACTTGTGGTGAGCGCAGGATGGGGGAAGAAACTTTCTGGCGCGGATACTTTTTCGAAATGCCCTCTTCGATTTTCTTTTCCGAATGCCCACATTATATTGTCGAAAATAACTAAATATAGTGTTTATACGTGTTATTTCATAAGAATGACGCATCGGAGGAACAGTCCTCAAATCCGAAGAAGTCGCCCGAAAAATCGCTGATTCTGACAACAAAATTGTTGTCACTCCAAGTAGCGACAGTCTTTTATTTCAGAAATGCGAGACATTTTTGGACGGGCGAATTGTAAAGTCCCGCGATGCGTTTGATATCGATATTCTCCTTTCGAAGGGAGCGCAGCTTGGACAAAATCTGAGGGCCCCATCTCCACGATTTCATCCAAATGAGAGAACTCGACGAGAATCTATTCGCCGCAGGATTGATCGTGTTGACACGAAACTCTGTACGGCCGAACTTCGTGCCGTTCTACCGGACGCCTTATTTACTTCGCTCGCTCAACAGAATTTCAAACCGTTGCGATCATCGTTGGAAGCAGTGTTCGCCGATTGGCTCTGAGGAGCGACCGTGAACTGGACAACAATTTTGGCCGAGGAGGCGCGCAAGAACAGCATTCTGCGATTGGATGATCTTGCGCATCGCTATAACGTTCAGAAAATTGTAGCTGGCAATGCCCTACGCAGATACGAAACACGCGGGCTGGTAGAGCATATTGCCAACAAGGTATATATCAACCGGCTCAATCAGAATTTTTCACCTCGCGAGCTTGTGAACATTTTACGACCCGATTCTTATGTCTCTCTCGAGTCTGCGCTAGTCGATTATGGAGTGACAAGTCAAAGTCCGGCGATTCTAACCTGCGTAACCATTGGATATCCGAAGGTTTTCAGGAGTTCCTCCCTGACCATCTCTTATCGCAAAATCTCGAAAGAACTTTTCTGGGGCTTTGAGGAGAAACGAACGCGATACAACACCTATCAGATTGCCCT
>Ga0070741_10009790_pt1 | contig 18418 bp, 18 predicted proteins | sample Coa_R1_4_FD_66440 | JGI IMG/M metagenome (GOLD analysis project Ga0070741, IMG submission 66440) | Surface soil microbial communities from Centralia Pennsylvania, which are recovering from an underground coalmine fire - Coalmine... | ecosystem: Environmental > Terrestrial > Soil > Unclassified ...
CCCCGCTGCCGGCCGGCGGCACCGCCGAAGCCGAAGCGCGCCGGCTCGCCGCGCGCGATTTCGCCGAGTCCCTCGGCCTGGTCATCGGCCACGCCGTGGATTTCTGGACCGAGGCCGCGCTGTTCTCCGAAGCCGGCTACACGGCGTTCGTTTGCGGGTCGGGCGACATCGCTCAGGCGCATGCAGCCGACGAATTCGTCGAGCTGTCCCAATTGCGTTACATCACCGAAGCCTATCTCGGGATCATCGATCATGGACACGCATAAGCAAACCCGCCAGACCATCGTGCGCCTGCTCTCGAGCATGGCCAGCGCGAAGGAGATCTCGCAGTATCTGAAGCGGTTCTCGCAGCTCGATGCGAAACGCTTCGCCGTGGTCAAGGTCGGCGGCGCGGTGCTGCGCGACGACCTCGAGGCGCTGACTTCGTCGCTCGCGTTCCTGCAGCAGGTCGGACTGACGCCGATCGTGGTCCACGGCGCCGGTCCGCAACTCGATGCCGAGCTCTCGGCGGCCGGCATCGTCAAGCAGACCGTCGACGGCCTGCGCGTGACCTCACCGCAGGCGCTCGCGATCGTACGCCGCGTATTCCACGCGCAGAACCTCGCCCTCGTGGCCGCGCTGCGCGCGGCCGACGCGCGTGCGACGTCGATCGTCTCGGGCGTGTTCGAAGCCGAGTTCCTCGAGCGCGAGAAATACGGCCTCGTCGGCAAGGTCGTGAACGTCCATCTCGCGCCGATCGAGGCGAGCCTCGCGGCGGGATCGATCCCGGTCATCGCGAGTCTCGGCGAGACGCCCGACGGCCAGATCCTCAACGTCAACGCCGATTTCGCGGCGAACGAGCTCGTGCAGGCGCTCGAGCCCTACAAGATCGTGTTCCTGACCGAAACCGGCGGCCTGCTCGACGGCGCCGGCAAGGTCATCGACTCGATCAACCTCTCGAGCGAGTACGAGCACCTGATGGCGCAGCCTTGGCTGCACTCCGGCATGCGCGTGAAGATCGCGCAGATCAAGGAACTGCTCGACAAGCTGCCGCTGACCTCATCGGTATCGATAACGCGTCCGTCGGAGCTCGCCAAGGAGCTCTTCACGCATAAGGGATCGGGCACGCTCGTGCGGCGCGGTGAAAAAATCCACACGTATACCTCGTGGGACAGAATCGACCGCGCACGCCTGCGTGCGCTGATCGAATCAAGCTTCGGCCGCGTGCTCGTGCCGAACTACTTCGAGCGCACGCGCCTTCACCGCGCCTACGTCAGCGAGAACTACCGTGCGGCCATCATCCTGACCGAAGAAACCGCGGGCACGTATCTCGACAAGTTCGCCGTGCTCGAGGACGCGCAGGGCGAGGGACTCGGCCGCGCCGTCTGGCAAGTCATGCGCGAGGAGAATCCGCGCCTGTTCTGGCGCTCGCGGCACAACAACGTCGTCAACGAGTTCTATTTCGGCGAGGCCGACGGCTGCTATCGGATCAACGGCTGGAAGCTGTTCTGGTACGGCTACGACGAGTTCGACGACATCGCGCGCTGCGTGGAGCACTGCCGCGAGCGGCCGGCGACGCTCGTGGACGCCCCGGCCAAGCTCGCCGAGGCGGCGGCATGACGGTCAAGCGCATCGGCCTCGTCGGCGGGCGCGGCCACACGGGCGCCGAGCTGATCCGCCTCGTCGCCGCGCATCGCGGCCTCGAGCTCGCGTTCGCCTCGTCGCGCGAGCTCGCCGGCCGGCGCGTGGCCGAACAGGTGGCCGATTTCCGCGGCGATCTCGTTTTCGAAAATCTCGAGCCCGAAGCGGCCGCCGCGCGCGGCGCCGACGCGGTCGTGCTCGCGTTGCCGAACGGCAAGGCAGCGCCCTACGTCGCCGCCATCGATGCCGCGAATCCACAATGCATCATTGTGGATTTATCTGCCGATTATCGCTTCGATGGAAACTGGTATTACGGTCTGCCCGAGCTCACGCGCGAACGGTACACGGGGCAGCGCCGCATCAGCAATCCGGGTTGTTACGCGACGACCATGCAGCTCGCGGTCGCTCCGCTCAAACAGGAACTCGCCGCGCCGCCGGCGTGCTTCGGCGTGTCGGGCTACTCGGGCGCCGGCACTACGCCTTCGGAGCGCAACGACCCCGAGAAGCTGCGCGACAATCTGATGCCGTATTCGCTGGTCGGCCATGTGCACGAGCGCGAAGTCGCGCGCCAGCTCGGGTTTCCCGTCGAGTTCATGCCGCATGTCGCGCCGCATTTTCGCGGCATCACGATGACGTGCAATCTATGGCTCAACGAGGCCAGGAGCGCGTCGCAAATCGCCGATCGGTATCGCGACTTCTATGCCGGCGAGCCGCTCGTGCGCATCGTCGAGGAAGCGCCGTGGGTGAGCCGCATTGCGGGCCGTCACCATGCCGAGATCGGCGGCTTCGCGCTCGCGCCGGGCGGCAAGCGCGTGGTCGTCGTCGCGACGCTCGACAACCTGCTCAAGGGCGCCGCGACGCAGGCCTTGCAGAACCTCAATCGTGCGCTAGGATTTGCGGAACTCGAGGGCATCGTCGATGGCTGAGCTGCTCTGGCAAAAACCCGGCGTGGCCGTCGACGAGCGCATCATGCGCTTCCTGGCGGGCGAGGACGTGCTGCTCGACCGCGAATTCTTCCCGTACGACATCACGGCGAGCAAGGCGCACGTCGAGGGGCTCGCGCGCATCGGCGTGCTGACGGCGGACGAGAGCACGGCGCTCGTGCGCCAAATGGACATCCTTGCCGACGATTTCGCCAAGGGCGAGTTCGTGCTCGATGCCCGCTACGAGGACGGCCACAGCGCGATCGAAGCGCGCTTGACCGAGCGCTTGGGCGACGTCGGCCGCAAAGTGCATGCGGGACGCAGCCGCAACGATCAGATCCTCGTGGCGACGCGCCTGTGGCTCAAGCGAAAGCTCGACGAGCTCGGTGCGTGCTGCCGCGACATCGCCCGCGTTTGCCTGGAACGAGCCGCTCAATCTGCGCTGCCCATGCCGGGCTATACGCACTTGCAGCGCGCCGTCGTCTCCTCGACCGCGATGTGGTACGCGGGTTTCGCCGAAGCGTTCATCGACGATGCCGAGCGCGCGCGCCAGACGCTTGCCTGGATCGACGCCAACCCGCTCGGCACGGCGGCCGGCTACGGCGTCAATCTGAAGCTCGACCGCGCGTACACGACCGCCGCCCTCGGTTTCTCGCGCATGCAGCTCTCGCCGATCTATGCGCAGCTCTCGCGCGGCAAGTTCGAGATCGGCGCGCTCGACGCGCTCGGTACGGCCTTGCTCGATCTGCGGCGCCTGGCCTGGGACTTGAGCTTGTTCACGACGCAGGAATTCGCCTTCGTTGAGCTGCCCGCCGAGTACACGACGGGATCGTCGATCATGCCGAACAAGCGCAATCCCGACGTCGTCGAGCTCATGCGCGCGAGCTACGCCGGGGTCGCCGCGGCGCGCAGCGAGATCGAGCAGTTGCTGTCGCTGCCGTCGGGCTATCAGCGCGACCTGCAATTCTCGAAGGCGCCGCTCGTGCGCGGCTTCGTCCACGGGCTTGGCGCGCTCGCGCTCACCGCGGACCTGCTCGCGAAGATGCGCTGGAACGACGGCGCGATGCGCGCAGCGATCGAACCCGCGATGTACGCGACCGATGCCACGATGGAGCAGACCGTGGCCGGCGTGCCGTTCCGTGCCGCGTACCGCCGTGCGGCCGAAGCGGCCGAGAGCGCAAGGGGTCGCACGCCAGAATCGAGCCTGGCGGCACGCACGTCGCCGGGAGCGGCGGCGGATCCCGGCCTCGACGTTTTGCGCGCGCGGCTAGCTGCCCTTGGCGGCTGAGCGACTTGCCGGACGCGCATCCGGCGTGGAAAGATCGCAGTTTGTGCAGCCAAGGCGCCTAGGGCATTGAGTACCGCATTGGAGCTAGACGCGCGCGACCGCGTGCTCGTGTTCGCTCCGCATCCCGACGACGAATCGATCGCCACGGGCGGCCTGCTGCAGGCCGCGGGCGCCGCGGGCGCCTCGCGCCGGCTCGTCGTCATGACCGACGGCGACAACAATCCATGGCCGCAGCGCTGGATCGAGAAGCGCTGGTTCATCGGCGCGCGCGAACGCGCGCGCTGGGGAGCGCGCCGACGCGAAGAAGCCCACGCGGCGATGCGGTTGCTCGGCGTGCCGGAGGGCGAGGCGCAGTTCCTCGGGTTGCCGGACCTCGGTCTCACCGATCTCCTCATGCGTGCCGATCCGGCGGTGATTGCGACGTTGCGCGGCATACTCGAAGCGTTCGCACCGACGCTGCTCGCGCTGCCGGCCTTGTCGGACCGCCATCCGGATCACAGCGCGGCGCACGTGCTCGTGCGGCTCGCGCTTGCGCGCTCGAACGCTCCGGTGCCGCACATCGTGACCTTCGCGGTGCACGGCGGCGGCGCGATGCACGGCGACGTCGCCGTCGTGCTCGACGCTGCGCAGCGCGATCGCAAGCGTGCGGCGATTCTTGCCCACGAAACGCAAATGCAATTCAGTCGAAGCCGCTTCGTGCGTTTTGCACGTCGTGCCGAACTCTACCGCAGCGTGCTCAAGCAGGGCGCCGATGCGCAACATCCGCTGCGAGCCCGCATCGAGGGCGACGCCCTGACACTGCGCATCGCACCCGATCGATGGGGCGCGTCGCTCGCGCGCACGATGCTGTTCGTGGCGCTCGAAACGACTGCCGGCAGCACGCGCTGGCGCATACCCGTGCCCGAGCGCGGCGCTCGCACGATCGTGCTCGCGGGCGCCGGCGACGCGGCGGTGGGCGAGGGCACGTCGACGCACGCCGCCGGCGAAATCGTCGTATCGATTCCATGGTCGCACGCGGCTCTGCAGCAAGGCTACGCAAAACTCTCGCGCCCCGAACCCGGCTGGCGCGTCTTCGACCGCTACGGCTGGCAGCCCGTCGCCTGAAGCACACCGCTCGCTCCGCAAAACGTGCGGGCTGGGGGGTATTCCCGATGTGCAGCAGCTTGTACGCGATCGATACTCCGGTCCCGACGTGGGTAGGCATCGAATATGCAGCTCACGTCCTTGAACGGGATCGCAAAGCCGGGCGGAGGTGCCGTGCGGCAGAGTGGCAACAACGGGCGTGGACGCATCGAGGCAGGCGCAACGCGCAATGCGCGATGGCAGGTCGGCCGCGATGTCGCGGCGGCCCTCGATCCGCCGCTGCTCGCCGAAGCCGCCGACCCGGATGCCGTGATCTGGTATTTGATGGTCGATCCATCGGGACATGCCGCCTTGGGTTACGACGACGAAGTGGTCGCGATCCTGCCCGCGCGGCAAGGCATCGAGTTGCTCAAGAACGAAGGGAATCCCGCCGAATGCGCGGCGGACGTGCTGGACGCGCTGACGTCGGGTCTCGCCGTCGCCATCGATCGCGACGCGCGCATCGAGCTCGAACTCGCGCTGGCACGCTGGATACCCGAGCATTTCTGAGCCGGACAGGATCGCCGCGCTCGCAAAAGGCCCGCCCGGTGGTGGGCCTTTTTTTGCCATCCGCCTTCAGCGCAGGTCGAGCACTGCCGCCGTGAGCGCTTCTTTGTCGGTCTTGCGCGGCGGCGTCGGCAGGCCGAATGGCACGGGGGCGCCGAGGCGGATGCCGTCGCGCCAGCGCTTGAGCGCCGCTTCGATGAGCGGACTCGTGACGAATTGCGGGTACGAGTGCTCCTCGTCGTCGCGCGTCTCGCGCGCTTCGATCGTGCGGCTCGCTTCGGCGAAGGCGGCCTGAAAGCTGTCGTTGTGGTTGAGCCCCTCGACGAAGAACGCGCGGCCGAAATCGGTGATGTCGGAATCGGCGCTGCAGCCGAACGATGCGCGGTCCGCGCGCGCCGCCGTGACGATCATGGTCCGGCCGTCCTTGAGCGCATCGATAAAACCGCCCGAATAGCAGGCCGAGATCACGATCACCTTGTAGCGCAGATGCGTGCTCGCGAAGACGTCGGCGAGATCGTCCGGAGCGATCTGGTCGAGCGGCAGCGGATCCATGCTCACGTAGAGCTCGTGCTCGCGCGAACCGTGGCTGCTGAGCAGCAGCAACAGGATGTCCTCGTCGGGCGCCATGAGGTTGTCGATCGCGTCGACGGCCGCTTGCAGATTCGACAAGTTCGCGAGCGGATGCGTTTTGAGCGTCGCCGGGTTGTTGACGAGCAGCAAGGTGTGGCCCTCGGCGTCGAAGCGGTGCGCCATGAGCCGCTCGGCGAACTCGACTTCGTTGCGGAAGACGTCTTCTTCGCCGTCTCCGGCGAAGCCGATCATGTAGAGATTGGCCTTGCCGGGCGAGCGCGGCTTGAGCGCTTCGACGGCGCGACGCATGAGGTCTTCCTGCGCGTACAGCACCTGTTCGGGCGTGCCCGCGTCGTCGGGCCAGCGCGGCGAGGAGTCCTTGTCCGAATCGTCGTCCTTGTCGGGCGTCGTGGCGACGGGCGATTCCTGCGCCGCAGGGGCGGCATGCTGCCTCACGACGATGACGGCAGCGACCGTGCCCAAGGCGAAGGCGACGACGAAGATCGGGATGAGCAGTCGCCGCATGCGCGCTACCGTGCGGGCCGACTCACGCGAGCGCGACGTCGGCGAAGTCGCGCACGCACGCGTGCGCGCCGCCGGCGGGGCAGGTCGCCGGAGCGCGCGCGACGAGCGTCGTGCGGAATCCCGCGGCTCGCGCGGCATCGAGCTCTTCGACGACGTCGGACAGGAACAAGGCGTCGCCGGCCGGCACGCCGATCGCCGCGGCGATCCGACGGTACGATTCCGCGTCGCGCTTCGGGCCGGTCTCGGTGTCGAAATAGCCGGAAAAGAGCGGGGTCAGGTCGCCGGCTTCGCAATGTCCGAAAAACAGCTTCTGCGCCTCGACCGAACCCGACGAGTAGACGTACAAGTCCACTCCTTGCTTTTTCCACTCTTCCAATTTTTGCGCGACTTCGGGGTAGACATGGGCGCGGAAGGCGCCGCTGGCATAGCCTTCTTCCCAGATCATGCCTTGCAGCGCTTTGAGCGGCGTGGCTTTGCGGTCTTCGTCGATCCAGCGCTGGAGCAACTCGATGATCTCGTGCTGTTCGGCCGAGACGAAGCCGGCCTCCTTCGCCGTCTCGTGCAGCCAATGCCGCACTTCGGGCCGATCCGCGTGCGTGACGACGAAGGCGGGCAGGCGCTTGCGCGCGTACGGGAACAGCACGTCCTTGACGAAACTGATCGAGCTCGTCGTACCTTCGATGTCGGTGACGACGGCGCGGATCATCGCACCGGCCCCAGGCCAGCGCGTTCGACGTTGGCCGAATATGCGGTTTCGATCGCGCGTTTGACGCCGACCGGGTCCGCGACGCGCGAGAACACGAGGCTCGACTCGCCGCGGCCCGTCACGCGCACGTCGCCGTAGCCGAGCAGACGGCCCCAGCCGGTCTGGTGGAGATCGACGGTTTCGATCGCGGTCAGACGCACTTCTTCGGTCTCGCGGCCGACGATGCCCGTCTTGGCGACGACGCGGTGCGTGGTCACGCCGAGTTCGATGCCGCGCAGCCGCAGCCATTCGTAGATCGCGAGCGGGATGCCGATCAGGACCGGGATCAGCACGATGCCGAGGATCAAGCGGCCCTTGGCGGTCCAGTGCAGCGCGAAGCGCGCGACGAGCGTCTCGCCGGGCGCCAGCGATTCGTCGAGGTAGCTCATGCGGCGCGCTGCTCGGCGGCAAGCCGCGGGAATTGCTGGGCGATGTCGCTGCCCGTGAAGTTCGCCACCCAGCCTTCCTTGTTCGTGAACAGGCGGATCGCGACGAAATAGGGCGACTCGCTCATGTCGAACCAGTGGCGCGTGCCGTCCGGCACGCCGATCAGGTCGCCTTGCTCGCAGAGCACTTCGTATACTTTGTCGCCGATGTGCAAGGTGAACAGGCCGCGGCCCGCGACGAAGAAGCGGACCTCGTCCTCCGAGTGCGTATGCTCGTTCAGGAACTTCTGGCGCAGCGCCGCGCGATCCGGGTGGTCGGGCGTGAGGCTGATCACGTCGACCGCTTGGTAGCCTTCCTCGCGCATGAGACGGTCGATGTCGCCACGGTAGGCGGCGACGACTTCCTCCTGGCTCGCACCGGGCGCCACGGGTTTGTCGGCGTTCCAGCGCTCGAAGCGCACGCCGACTTGCCGAAGCTCGTCGGCGATCGCGTCGTGCTGCGAGGCAGTGCGCAGCGGCACGCCCGCATCGGTTTCGGCAAATATGCGCAAGCGGCTCATGATCGCATCCTCTTGAGATCCAATTCGCAGGCCAGCAGGAATTCGAATGCCTCGATGTGGCGCTCGGCTTCGGCCATGTCGCGGCCGTAGGTGTAGATGCCGTGGCCGTCGATGAGATAGCCATATAGCGGCTTGCCGGCGCGAATCCAAGCCTCGACGCGCGCGACGAGCTCCGGCATCTCCTGCGTGTTCGGGAACACGGGCACGTCGATGGCCGTTTCGTGCGTGGTGTGGCCAGCGATCGCCTTGAGCAATTCGTAACCTTCCAGATGCACGACGCCGGCGGACGCGTACAGGCGCGACGCCACGGTTTGATTGCGCGAATGCGTGTGGAGTACTGCGCGCGCGTCGGGAAATTCGCGGTAGATCTGCGTGTGCAGCAGGGTTTCGGCCGAAGGCCGCGCGCTCGTGCCGACCGCGCGGCCGTCCATGTCGACGACCATGACGTCGGCCGCGGTCAGCGCGCCCTTGTCGCGCCCCGAGATCGTGATCGCGACGTGGCGGTCGTCGATGCGCATGGAGAAGTTGCTGCTCGTCGCAGGCGTCAGCCCTTGCGCGCCGAGCTTGCGGCCGGCGGCGGCGATGGCTTCGGCGCACGCGGCGAGGCGCGCGGGATCGAACGAGGCGTCGGCGATGTGAGCGGCGTGCATGCCGAAACTATAACGGATGTCGCGTTGCGGCGAAATTTCCGCAGCGTCTCGCCAATTGCGATGCGTGCCTGTCACAATGGCGCCATGCACGGGGAATCGATGGAGATCGCATGAATCAGCTCGCGTTTCCGGCGCTCGTCGCCGTTCTCGCGTTCCTGGCCGGCGCGCTCGTCGCCTGGCTGCTCGGCCGCCGCGGAGGCTATGCGGCCGGGCGCGAAAGCCGCGACGTCGAAGTCTCGCAGCTCGCCAACGAGCGCGACAGTTCGCTCGAGGCGCGCCGGCGCCTGCAGCACGAAATCGACGCCGCGCAGCGCGAGCTCGCCGAGGCGCGGCGGCGCATCGTCGAGATTTCCGAGGACCGCGCCGCCATGGCGGGCCGGTTCGAGCGCTTGACGCAGATCGAGGCGGAGCTCGCGGCGGCGCGCGAGGAAGCCAAGCGCTGGAACGAGGCCTGCCAGCGCGCCGAACAGCAGGCGACCGCGCTCGGCACGCGCCTTTCGGAGCAGACCCAGGCCGCCGCCGAGCGCGAAGCGTGGCTCGCCGACCGCTTCAAGCTGCTCTCGAGCGAGCTCCTCGATCAGCAGAGCCAGCGCTTGACCGAGCAGAACCAAAGCAATCTCGGCAACCTGCTCGCCCCGTTGCGCGAGCAACTCGGCGATTTCCGCAAGGTCGTCGCCGAGGTCTACGACAAGGAGAGCCGCGAACGCGCGCTGCTCAAGCACGAGATCGAATCGCTCAAGAACATCAATCAGCGCATCAGCGAGGATGCCGTCAACCTGACGCAGGCCCTCAAAGCCGACAGCAAGACCCGCGGCGCCTGGGGCGAAATGGTGCTCGAGCGCCTGCTCGAAATGGCGGGCCTGCAGTCCGGTAGGCATTATGTCGCGCAGCTCAGCCTGTTCACGGCCGACAGCTCCAAGCAGCAGCGTCCCGATGTCATCGTTCGCCTGCCCGACGACAAGGACATCGTCATCGACGCGAAGGTCTCGCTGATCGGCTGGGACCGTTTCGTCGCCGCAACCGACGACGACTCGCGCGCCGCGGCGTTGAAGGAACACCTCGCTTCGATCCGGCGCAACATCGACAGCCTCTCGGCGAAGGACTACGCCGGCCTGCAAGGGCTGCGTACGCTCGATTTCGTGCTCATGTTCGTGCCGATCGAAGCGGCGTTCGTCGAAGCGATGCGCGCCGACGACAGTCTTTACGGCTACGCGCTCGCGAAGAACGTCTCGCTCATGAGCCCGAGCACGCTGCTGCCGACGCTGCGCACGGTCGCGCACCTGTGGCGCATCGAGCAGCGCAGCGTCAACCAGCAGGAGTTCGCGCAGCTCGCCGCACAGCTTCACGACAATTTCGCGGCGCTCATCGAAGGCATCCAGGACGTCGGCACCCGGCTCGACCGCGCCCGCGATGCGCACAGCGGGCTCGTGCGCCGGCTCACCGAAGGCGGACGCGGCAGCGTGCTGCTCAAGGTGCAGAAGCTCAAGGAGCTCGGCGCGCCGGCGAAGAAGAGCCTGCCGAAGGAATTGCTCGATCGCGCCGGCGCCTTGCCGGAAGGCGAATCCGGCGATGAGTCGGCGGCGGCCGTGGTGAAGCTCGACGTCGAGGAGCCCGAGGCCTGAGACGTCAGGCGCGCCGCACCTTGCTGTGCTTGTAGCCATAGCCGAAGTAGATGGCGAGGCCGAGCACGGTCCAGGCGATCATCAGCGACAAGTTGAGCCAGTTGATCAGGATCGGGACCAGCAGGGCCAAGCAGCTCAATACGCCGAGCGTGCACGTCACGGGCGCCCACGGGACGCGGAACGTGCGCGGTGTGTCGGGCTGCGTGCGGCGCAGGATCAGCACGCCGATGCAGACCGCGCAGAACGCGATCAACGTTCCCGTCGACACCAGATTCGCGAGCAGATCGAGCGGAAACACGGCCGCGAGCGCCGCGATGCCGGCGCCCGTGATCAAGGTGTTGATGTGCGGCGTATGGTACTTCGGATGAATCTTGGAGAACGTCGGCGGCAGCATGCCGTCGCGGCCCATGATCATGAAGATGCGCGGTTGCGCGATGATCATGCACAGGATCACCGAGGACAGGCCGATCAGTGCGCCGATCTCGACCACGACGCGCAGCCAGCCGAGTTCCGGATGCGCCTTCACGGCCGTGACGACGGGCTCGGCGGTGCCGAGCTCGGTGTAGGAGACCAAGCCCGTCAGCGTCGCCGCCATGCCGATGTATAGAAGTGTACAAATGGTCAGCGACGCGATCGTGCCGATCGGCAGGTCGCGTTGTGGGTTCTTCGATTCCTGCGCCAGCGTCGAGGTGGTCTCGAAACCGATGTAGGCGAAGAATACCATCGAAGCGCCGCGCAACACGCCCGACCAGCCGAACTTCTCGGCCCCCTGGTTTTCCGGAATGAACGGATGCCACAAATCCGGATTCACGTAATGCCAGCCGGCGCCGATCACGAGCAGCACGAGCGCGACTTTGAGGATCACCATCGCCGTGTTCATGCCGGCGGACTCCTTGATGCCGATGTAGCACAGCCACGTCAGCAACATCACGATCGCCACCGCGGGCAAGTTGATCCACGCGTGCGTGATTGCCAGTCCTCCGTCGTCCGAATAGGCCAGCGGCGCATTCGTCAACACGGCGGGTAAATGCACGCCGACCTCCTCGAGCAGGCTGACGAAATACCCGGTCCAACTCGCTGCCACGGCGGAGGCCGACACGCCATATTCGAGCACCATGTTCCAGCCGATGAACCACGCCGCGAGTTCTCCGAGCGTCGCGTAGGCGTACGAATACGAACTGCCCGACATGGGGATCAGCGTGGCGAATTCCGCGTAGCACAAGGCAGTGAAGCTGCAGCCGACCGCGGCGAGGATGAACGACAGCAGCACGGCCGGACCGGCGTTCGTCGCGGCCGCGTTGCCCGTGATCACGAAGATACCGCCGCCGATGACTGCGCCGATGCCGATGGCGGTCAGGCCCACGGGTCCGAGCGTACGCGCCAGGCGCGGCCCGTCCCCGCTGTCGGCGTCGTTGGCGAAATCGGTTTTCTTGGCGAGCAATTGATCGAGCATGGGAAATCCGCAACTCGTTTAAACAAAAGGCCGGCGCGTGCGCACCGGCCTTCGCGAGGATCGGGACATCGCCGGCCTCAGCCGCCGACGGTGCCGTTGGCGAGGTGGCTGCGGCGATAGCCGTACAGGCTGTAGACGACGAGGCCGATCACGCCCCAGACGAGGAACACGACTTTCGCGGTCATGCTCAAATTGACGAACAGCAACAGGCAGCCGATTACGGCGAGCGGGCACACGATCCACGCGAGCGGGGTGCGGAAGGGGCGCGGGCGATCCGGCTGGTTCTTGCGAAGGATCAGCACGCCGATGGCCACCATGGCGAACGCGAGCAAGGTGCCCGAATTCGACGTGTCGGCGAGCTTGCCGACCGGGAACAGCGCAGCGCAGATCGACACCACGAGTCCCGTGATGATCGTGATCACATGCGGTGTGTGGAACGTCGGGTGCACGTTCGAGAGCGGCTCGGGGAGCAGACCGTCGCGCGACATCGTGAAGAAAATGCGCGTCTGGCCGAACATCATCATGAGGATCACGGATGGCAGCGCGAGGATCGCCGCAATGCCGATCCAATTGCCGAGCGTCGGGAACCCGAGCACGCGCAGCACGTGCGCGAGCGGTTCCTTGCTGCATACAAGGGCCTGGGAATCGACGCAGGCGGCGGTCATTTCCGGCGTGCCCGGATCGAGCGGCATGCCGTTCGGTCCGAGTATCGGCTGCGCGCCGACGGAACCGGCGGCGCTATAGCCGACGAGCAGATAGAAGATCGTGCAGATCGTGAGCGAGCCGATCAAGCCGATCGGGATATTCCGGTTCGGATTCTTCGTCTCTTCGGCCGCCGTGGAGACGGCGTCGAAGCCGACATACGCGAAGAAAATCGACGCGGCCGCACCGAGCACGCCGACGCCGCCGAGCGGGCTGCCCCATCCGCCCGGCAGGAACGGCGTGAAATTGCTCGATTTCACGGCCGGAAAAGCGAAGATGACGAACGCCGTCAGGGCGGCGATCTTGATCGCGACGAGCACGGCGTTGACGCGGGCGCTCTTCGACGTGCCGATGACGAGCAGCACCGTGACGGCGAGTCCGATCAGGAAGGCTAAAAGATTGAACGAGCCGCCGGCGTAGAGGCCCGTGCGCAGGGCTTCCGGCAAGCCATAGCCGTTTGCTGCAAGCAAGCCGTTCATGTAACCCGACCAGCCGACGCAGACCACCGCCGCGCCGATTCCGTATTCGAGGCCGAGCGCCCAGCCGACGACCCAGGCGATGAATTCGCCGAGCACGCCGTAGCTATAGGTATACGCCGAACCCGACACCGGCACCATGGCCGCGAGCTCCGCGTACGCCAGCGCCGCGAGACCGCACACGATCGCGGCGATCACGAACGCGAGCATCATGCCCGGGCCGGCCTTCTGTCCGGCTTCGGCGGTCAGCACGAAGATGCCGGTGCCGATCACGGCGCCGATGCCGAGCAGCGTGAGCTGGATCGGGCCGAGCTGTCGCTTGAGCGACTTTTTCTCGGCGGTTTCGATAATCTTGTCGAGCGGCTTTACGCGCCAGAAAATCATTGCATCCTCCCCACGGTGATCCAGGTAAGCCGCCAAACGGCAACCCGGGCGAGGATGCCTGCGATGCGGTTCTCGTATGCGGCACCGGCCGGCGCCGCAGCGGCGGTAACATACGCGACACCAACGATGGCGGCAAGCGGAGGCGGTCATGGACGGACAGGACACGGCAGGCGGCGCCCTCGAACCGCAGCAGCAGGCCTGGCGCGCGGCATTCGAACGTTTCGCGGCGCGCCATCCGGAGCGTGCGGCGGCGGCCGATCGCTTCATCGAGTTCGTGTGCCGGCACGCCGATGCCGCGCATCGCGAACTCGCGATCGGACATCTGACCGGTTCGGCTTGGCTCGTGAGCGCAGACGGCCGGCGCGTATTGCTCACGCACCATCGCAAGCTCGGGCTCTGGCTCCAGCTCGGCGGCCACGCCGACGGCGATGCCGATCTCGCCCGCGTCGCCCTGCGCGAAGCTGAGGAGGAATCGGGACTGACGGATCTCGTCGTCGATGCGGAAATTTTCGATCTCGATTGTCACGCGATTCCCGCGCGCGGCGCCGAGCCGGAGCACTTCCACTACGACGTGCGTTTCGTCGTGCGCGCGACAGGAAGCGAGCGGTTCACGGTCGGCGACGAATCGCATGCGCTCGCCTGGCGCGAAATCGCCGACGTGGCCGCGGATGCGACGATGGATGCATCGGTGCGCAGGATGGCGCGCACCTGGCTCGAGGCGAATCGTTCGGCTTGAGCGAGCGGCTCGGCCGTTTCAGGCTCTGCCCGAGAATTCGCCCGTCAGCGTGCTGACGAGGATCTTCTCGCCGGTCGTGATGTACTCGGGCACTTGGATCTCGATGCCGGTATTGAGCCGCGCCGGCTTCGGACGTTTCGTCGCCGTGGCGCCCTTGAGTTCGGGCGCCGTCTCGACGACTTCGAGCGTCACGCTCGGCGGCAGCTGCAAGGCCACCGGCTGATCGTCGATGAGCTGCACGTAACAACCCTCGAGCCCGTCCGCGATGTAACCGGCGGCATCGCCGACCGCGTCGGCGCCGAGCGTGTATTGCGCGAAATTCTCGGTGTCCATGAACACGAACGCGTCGCCGTCCTTGTACGAATAGTTGACGGCGCGTCGCGTGAGCTCGGTCTCCTTGAGCTCATCCTCGGCGCGCACCGAGAGATCGAGCTTCTGCCCGCCCGGGACGCTGTAGAGCGTGAAGCGGAACGTGACGTTGCCGCCGCGTGCCGTCGGCGCGCTGCGCTCGACTTCGCGCACCTGCCAGACCTTGCCGTTGTGCTCGATGACGTTGCCGCGTTTGATGTCGAAGGCTTTCATGGGGGAGAGAGCGGGATTGGGGAATGGGGATTAGGGATTAGGGATTGGAAGGAGTGGCCGAGATGCTCTTACGAATCCCGAATCCCAAATCCCCAATCCCCGTCTCAGTTCACTTCGGCGCCAACCGAATCGCCCCATCCACACGGATCACGCTGCCGTTGAGATAGCGATTCTCGAGAATGAAGGCCACCGTGCTCGCGAACTCCTCGGGCGTACCCAGGCGGGAAGGATAGGGCACTTGTGCACAAAGGGAATCGTATACTTGCTGCGGCATGCCGTCGACCATCGGCGTGTGGAACACGCCCGGAGCGACGGTCATCACGCGCACGCCGATGCGGGCGAATTCGCGCGCCATCGGCAGGGTCATGCCGATCACGCCGCCTTTCGATGCCGAATACGCGGCTTGTCCGATCTGCCCCTCATAGGCGGCGATCGAGGCCGTATTGACGATGGCCCCGCGTTCGCCGTCGGCACCGGGCGCGTTGTGCTGCATGACGTCGGCCGCGGCCTTGGCGACGTTGAAGCTGCCGATCAGGTTGACCATGACGGTGGTCTGGAAGGTCTTGAGCGGCATCGGACCTTCTTTGCCGAGCACGCGTCCGGCGCCCAAGATGCCCGCGCAATTGATGGCGACATTGAGGCCGCCCATGCGCGACGCGGCATCTTTGATCGCCGCGACGACGCCTTCTTCGTTCGTCACGTCGACGCGCGCATAGCTGGCGCCGGTGCCGAGTTCGGCCGCCGCGGCAGCGCCTTTTTCGTCGTTGATGTCGAACAGCGCCACTTTCGCGCCGTGCGCGACGAGATGCTTGGCCACCGCGAGGCCGAGGCCCGAGACGCCGCCCGTGATGACTGCCTTGACGTGATCGAGTTGCATGCGCGCGCCCTTGTGCGAACCTGTTCCGGGGCGCGCATTGTAGCGGAACTAGGTTCCCTAGAGATCGCGCAGATAAAAGCGATTGCAGGAGAAATGCCCGGTGTTGCCGAGTGGCCCCTCGATGCGGCGGAAGCCGTGCTTTTCGTAGAGACGCTGCGCCGCGTCCATGCCTTTCAGCGTCTCGAGATAGCAGCGCCGGTAGCCGAGTTCGCGTGCGCCCTCGAGGCAGCGAGCGATCAGCGCACCGCCGGCGCCGTGGCCGCGCAGCTCCGGCAGAAAATACATCTTGCGCAGCTCGCAGACATCCGCGTCGCCGCCCTGAAGCCCCGCCACGCCGCCGCCGCCGAGCACGCGACCGTCGACCTCCACGACGAAATACGCGCAGCCGGGACGCGCGTACGCGGCCGCCATGTCGTCGACTTCCGCGTCGTGGATCGCGAAGCCCGGCCCACTCGCGCCGAACTCCGGCATCACGCTGCGGATGATGCGGGCGATCGCCGGACTGTCTCCTGGCTGGATCGCGCGGATGCGAAATCCGTGCTCGGCGCTCATGGATCGCGCATCACCATGAGACGGATCTCGGTCATGTCCTCGATGGCGTAGCGGATGCCTTCGCGGCCGAGGCCCGAGTCCTTGACGCCGCCGTAGGGCATGTTGTCGACGCGGAAACTCGGCACGTCGCCGATCACGACGCCGCCGACGTCGAGTTCGTCCCAGGCGCGCATGGTCTTGCGCACGTCGTATGTGAAGACGCCGGCCTGCAGGCCGAATTCGCTCGCATTGACGAGGCGGATCGCTTCGTCGAACGTCTTGTATTTCTGGATCAGCGCGACCGTGCCGAACGCCTCCATGCAGCTCACTTTTTGCTTCGGATCGACGTTCTCGAGCACGGTCGCCTCGAGCATCGCGCCAGTGCGCTTGCCGCCGCACAGGAGCTTCGCTCCGGCTTTTACCGCTTCCTGGATCCAGTCGTCGAGGCGCTTGGCTTCCTTCTCGTCGATCATCGGTCCGATGAAGGTCTTCTCGTCCTTCGGGTCGCCCGCGACGAGCTTCTTCGTCGCGGCGACGAAGGCGTCGCGGAACCGGTCGTAGAGGTCTTCCTGCACGAGGATGCGTTGCACGCTGATGCAGCTCTGGCCCGATTGGTAGAACGCGCCGAAGATCACGCGCTCGACGACGAAATCGAGGCGGTCGCCCTGGTCGGAATCGACGATGCACGCGGCGTTGCCGCCGAGTTCGAGGATGACCTTCTTCTTGCCCGCGCGCGCTTTCAAATCCCAGCCGACCGCGGGCGAACCCGTGAACGAGAGGAGCTTGAAGCGGTCGTCGGTGGTGAAGAGGTCGGCGCCGTCGCGATGCGCCGGCAGGATCGAGAACGTGCCCTTGGGCAGGTCGGTCTCGGCCATCACCTCGCCCATGATGATCGCGCCGATCGGCGTGCGGCTCGCCGGCTTGAGCACGAACGGCACGCCGGCCGCGAGCGCGGGGGCGACTTTGTGCGCGGCCAGGTTCAGCGGGAAATTGAACGGCGAGATGAACGAGCAGGGCCCGATCGGCACACGCTTCCAGAAGCCGCGGTATCCTTTTGCACGTTGGGAAATTTCCAGATTTATAATTTCGCCGTCGATGCGCACCGATTCTTCGGCGGCCACCTTGAAGGTGTCGATGAGCCGCGTGACCTCGCCGCGCGAATCCTTGATCGGCTTGCCGGCCTCGATGCAGAGTGCCATGGCGAGCTCGTCGTAGCGCTCGCGAAAGCGTTTGACGCAGTGCTCCAGCACGGCTTGCCGCTGGTACGGCCGGAACTGCCGCAGCGGCTCTTGCGCCTCAACCGCCGCGGCGATGCCGGCATCGATCGCCTTGGCGTCGGCGAGCGCCACGCGCGTGGCGACCTTGCCCGTGTACTTGTCGGTGACGTCGAGATCCGTGTTCGGCTGCTTGGGCTCGTTGGCGAGGTAGTACGGGTAGGTCGGTTTCAGCACGGGACGCTCCTTGCCGGCGGACGGTGCCAGGATTCTACCCGTGCGAGCGACCGCGAGGGAGCGCCGTCCATGGCGCGTGCCTGTGCCCGATCAGCGGAAGCCGCCGCTCGCGATGAGCTGTTCGCCCGTGAGCCAGCGCGCGTCGTCGGAGGCCAGGAACACGGCGATCCCGGCGATGTCCTCCGGTTGGCCGATGCGGCCGAGCGGTGTCTGCGCGACGGCGCCTTTCTCGAAGTCCGAGCCGATGAAGCCCGCGGCGTGAGTGCCCTCGGTTTCGACGATGCCCGGGTTGATCGTGTTGACGCGGATCTTCTTCGGACCGAGCTCGCGGGCCAGCACGCCCGTGATCGCGTCGACCGCACCTTTGGTGGCCGTGTAGACCGCGCTCGCCGGCGGCGTGAAGCGGCTCACGACCGAGCCGATGTTGATGACGCTGCCGCCCGCTTCGCCGAAATGCGGCACGGCGGCCTTCGTCGTCAGCAGCGTGCCGAGCACGTTGACGTCGAAATGCTTGTGGAAGGTCTCGGCCGTGACGGATTCGATCGGTCCGAACTCGTAGACGCCCGAGTTGTTGACGAGGATGTCGAGGCGGCCGAAATTCGTCACGGCCGCGTTGACGATGGCCTGCGCGTCGGCTTCCTTCGACACGTCGCCCTTGACCGCGACGGCCTTGCCGCCGGCCTTGGCGATGGCATCGACGACCTTGTC
>Ga0070741_10009791_pt1 | contig 18412 bp, 11 predicted proteins | sample Coa_R1_4_FD_66440 | JGI IMG/M metagenome (GOLD analysis project Ga0070741, IMG submission 66440) | Surface soil microbial communities from Centralia Pennsylvania, which are recovering from an underground coalmine fire - Coalmine... | ecosystem: Environmental > Terrestrial > Soil > Unclassified ...
CCATGTGTGAGTTGTTCCAAGAGCTCCTTCGGGATCTCCATTGAGCCTCCTTCCTCTGCCGGGATGTGAAAAAACAGATAGTGATCGAGACGAACATTTTAGCGCTTGCGAGCGCATCTTCGCCCAAATGGCATTCTTGCAGGATGCGTCTGTTGAATCATTTCTTCACCACGATGTGTTTCAACCGTTGCTGACTTTTTTTCAGCTTCCGAATGTCATCACGGTAAACCCTGAATGTCTGAATAAATCTTTCTCGTGCGTGCTTCTGTCTGTCCGGAACCACTTCCACGACCGGACCAATGTAGAGAACGAACAGAATGAAAGCCGTGGCACCGAGACCGATGTCCGCCCAAGTAGGCAGCGGATTGCTTCCGCCTTCGAAGTGAATATTTGGAAGAAAATACGAGACGCTGAGATATAGGGAATCAGCGAGTGTGAGGGACAGCAATGCTGATTTGATAACAAGCGCCCAGAATAAAACAGCGGTTGTCCCGACAAGAACGAGTGAAAGCCCGTAGTCAGAAAGGACAAGGCCCGGGACTTTGTCCTTCGCGCTGCGAATTATCCTGGCCAGACGGATTGTGACCCAGCGAATGAATTTGTGCATCCGGATTGAGGTATCGAGATCCTGCTGATTCGTGAAGGGGTTTTTGATGGTGCCTTCTGCAATTCGGAATAGCGTGCCGCTTGCTTTCCTCAACATATTATGTAGCGCCGTCGGGCTCTCGGTCGTAATTTTAGCCAGCCCGAACAGGCGCATCATCGAGAGCCAGAACACCCACCCCGTTATGACAGCCCCGAGTACCAGTGGCCCCCGCGATGTCGCGCCTCCGAAAAGGAGGAACCACGCAAGGAGGGCGAGAAAGGACAAGGTGTAAACCTGAAACCGTGAGCGCCACTTCGGCCTTCTCAGACCCTTTCCCGATTTCTTTGTCGAGTTGCTTTTCGTCTCTTCCTTCGCCTGCTCAATTACCGTTTCAACCTTCGTTTTCTTTCCCCGGAAAATGAGCCTCCAGAGCCGGGATCCGACGCTCCAAATCACCAGACAGGGAAATCCGATGAAGGCATAAAGCCAGAACCCGAGAAAAAGCTCGAAAGGGTTGAACGCAGTGATAAGAATCAGCCACCCGATTTTGAAGACAGTCGGCAGGTAGACCTCATTCACGGGCGCAAAGCCGATTGACGAAAGACCAGTGACTACCTGTCTGAGAAGTTCCGATTTGAAACCCACCACCCAACTTTGATGGCCGATGTGCATAACAATGAGATAGAGCCAGAGGTAAGACGCTGTTAGCCTCCAGAAGTAACTTTTCAGTCTGGCACGGAAGGTCTTCTTTTGCTCCGCGCCATTTTTCTTGGGTTCTTCCTTCCCTGAACCGCCTGCGGCAATGACTTCGACATGTTCGGCGGGAATGACCTTCACCTGAGTGGCAGCCGCCTGGCCGGACTTCTGGTGGTTCCCATTTGTTGCAGTAGCTCCGACACCAGAAACGGTCGAGCCGCTTTCGGACTGCCAGATTCCGGGAGTTGGCTGGTTCTGGTGAACTGAATTGTTGAGATTGGGATTTCGACGCCGGCGATTTTTTCGCTTCATAGACATAACTTAACCAAGACGCCCATCTGTCGCGCTCGGAAAACTTGGCGGCGCGAACGGCGGCCACGCCCGCGCCAGGAAACTCTCAACCAAAAAGCGGAAAGAGATCGCGCAAAAAGCCGCTATCATCCGCTGGAAAAAGGACTCTGAGTGATGCAAACCCGTCGCTCTACGTGCGCACGGGGATGCTTACCACAGGCCGTAAGACTTCAAGCTGAGTGCGATATCTTTGCAGGATGCGGTCATACAAATCGGGCATCTGATTAGACCTGACCATCACAACAAGGGCGTATGGGATGCTTTTTGCGGTGACCGTGGGGCGGCCTTCAATGCGGGCGTTATAGTGGATGTCAAAAACGGGATCATCCAAACTGCTCGGTTTGAATCCATGATATGCGCTCATAGTTGTTTCCCACTTAATCCCACTCCGCATTTCGCTTTCTGATACATAACTCTTCTCGCTGCTGAAAAAAGGCTTCGAGTCGGCATGAATGGCCTTTGGTTTTCTTTGCTTGCTGTGAGGGCGGAATACTATGTCAAGTCCGCTTCGCGTGTAATTGACAGGCTCATGCGGATCTGTATTGGTGGCGATACAGATGGTTGCACCGATGAAAATTCTGCCCTGCAGGGGGCCGGGCGGCAGCGGGATTTTAGCGCGAATCCACTGCGCCGGGTCTAGTGTTCCCTGATAAATGATATGGGCAGTTCCCTCTTCGCATTCAATTATGCTCTCAACTGAAGTAGGGATGCGACCCCAACCAACTTCTATGGGTTTATGTTCGAGAATCTCGCACCTGTGCAATAAAAGCGCCTTGATTGCTAACGGGCTGACAACACGGCCAAGATGCGCCCGAACTCCAATTGCCGTCCGTAAAGCCGTCGGCGCTGCAAAACTTGTCCCGGATGTCGGGAATGAGGAGCAGGGACGGTTAGCGTCTAAAACGTTGTAGGGATTATGAATCGTACCACCGAACGCAACAGCATCAGGTTTGACCCGGCCCGGACTTCGCCCGGGCCCAATAGAGCTATAGGGCGCGCGCTGCCAGCCAGCATCAATACTGTCACAAGCTCCGATAGAGAGGCCATTGACGCAATCGGCAGGCGTTTGAATGCGATCAAGACCCAGTGCTTTGTCACCTTCCCCGTTATTACCGACTGCGATACCGGGTAGCACCCGACCGGTTGAAAAGAATGGATCAAGCACCGCAGTCCAGGCATGCACATCGTCATCTTCTACGACCTGCGCCGGGGCACAACACAGAGCGAGGAAGTCATATACCCTTTGCTCTAAAACGCTCTTGATGCGCAGCAGGACCTCGTAAAGCTCGTCTTGGGGATCTGCCGCCGTATCGGTGTCAAGAATGCGGTAATGGTCAACGTGCGCGTATGGTCTTGGCAGATCCTGGCCTGCCTGTAAAGGCCCAAACAAAAGCGCCGACGTGACAGCCAACCCATGCTCTTGGAACTCCGCGACAGGAGCTTTTACGTCAGGGAACGTCAACTCTTTTGCCCACAACCCAAGATCGGTCGTTTCGGATAAGCCACCATCAAAGACCGCAACGCGAATCGTCGGATCAATCGGCCCTCTGTCAGGCAATTTGCAGGGGAACGTGCTGAAACCCGGAATTGATCGTAAGCCCGGACGGAACTGGCGAAGGCTGGGCATCTCACGTGCGACCCGCAGGAATGAGAACTTGGCCAGCTCATCTAAGGTGTCTATCGGGACGCGAACAGGCAGGAAGCACAAACCACCCGCATGGATGCGCCGGTCAAGATTCACCTTAACGTCTAAAGAGCGCATGTACTCTCTGAATCCGTCAAGAATATAACCAGAATCATCAATCCCGCTCGCATGTAACACAACTTCCAGCAGGGGAGCGTCTTGGTCTGAAAGGATTGAGCGAATCCGGTCAGCGGGGGCGCGAAAGTCTTCAATTTTCAACAGATCCCCCGCGCCGGGCGTCTCTTCTGTCCATTTGCCAAGAGCATCCGCCCAATCCCGGAAAGCCTTTCTTGAGCCAGCTACGAACATTTCCGACGTTATCACTGGTTTACGTTCCTGTTTACCCGTCACTTTCTTCGGCGTGATTTCTCTCTGCCTGCTTCCGATGGTTCGCATGCCAGTGACATACAACAGGTCAGTGGGGTAATACGACTTGGCAAGATATGCAGGATGCAATGTCAGCAGGGCAACCGCCTCATCAGCGGGGCAGGCTTTTTGTGGGAGTGAATCGAGGGTGAAAGCTGCCTTTGTCGCAAGCTGGCGCACACTCGCCTGTGCTTCCTCAAAAGTATAGGGGTGCGATTTTTTGCCAGCCTTTTTAGGCGGGGTGATTGGCGCTACCAGCCTCTCCCCATAACCAAGGAGATAGTTTGTTTTTGTTCTCATGAGGTGTACTCCTTCTTACGAACCACTGGCCTGCCGTTTGCCATTTACCCTCTTACGGATCGTGTCTCGATGGACTCCGGTTAATTCACTTGCCTGTCTCTGAGGATAACCTTGCTCGATCAATTCACTGGCCAGCGCGATTCTGGCTCGTTGCGGGAGGGATGCCCCCCGCTTCTTTATCAGCCTTTCCAAACCGCTCTCAATTGGTTCTCGATGAACCACCGAATCACGCCTTACATTGAGCAATTCCCGCTCAATCTCACTAAAAGACAAGCCGCGCAGTACCACCGCGACCGCATTGCGAAGGGGTATGGCTTCACTATTGACAGGGCCGGCGAATAATCTGACTGCCTCCTGAATCTGATCGTCAGAAGGCATTGAGAAATTGAGTATCATTTCAAACCGACGCCATACGGCGGGGTCAAGAAGGTCTGAATGATTGGTTGCAGCGATAAGAATTCCGTTTGGCGGCCAGTCGTCAATCTCTTGCAGGAGAACTGTCACCAGGCGCTTTAGCTCTCCTATTTCAGAAGTGTCATCGCGGCGTTTTGCGATTGCGTCAAACTCGTCAAGGAGAAGTACGCATTCGACATTCTTGGCGTAATCAAGCACGTGTCGCACGTTGTTGCCCGTCCGCCCAAGAAAGCTGCTCATCACGGCGGCCAAATCAAGTATGACCAAGGGGCGTTGAAGTTTATTTGCGATCCAGCGCGCCGCAAGAGATTTCCCCACACCCGGAGGGCCGGTTAATAAAACCGAGCGCGTCGGAAGTAAATCAACTTCCAGCAGATTCGCTTCCAACCGCCTCTCGGCAACAATTCGTTCCAGTTGCTGCCGAATCTCAGGCTGCCAGATTGGTTCAACGCGAGGTTCTGCGCAAAGTTCAAAGCGAGCCAGTTGCAATCGTGAATCTTGGTCAATCGGAACAGCGGAAACAGCCTCCCCGCGCAAAGGGGACTGACGGGTTGGTGATTCAGTCAAAAGACGCCGCAACTGTTCTGCGACTTCAGGGTGAGCCACCTGAATTTTGCGGATCAGGCGACGAATGTAAAGTTGTATGTCTTGGGGGCGACCAACTAAAGCAAGTCGCGCTAACTGGACTAATTCTGTAGTCAGGTCGGCGGATTGGGCCATCACACTCCTTATTGGTTGCTAAATGGTTTATTTACAGTAAAAGTATTTACCACAGGGCTGGCCCAATTATCAAGAGCAAATAAATAATTGGGCCAGCACCCCTGACTTTGCCTGCACGCTCGAGTATTTTCTCCGTGTATCACTGGCGTGAGAGCGAGGTAATGAAGATGAATTGCCTATGCTGCCAGAGCGAGAAAACACAGCAATTCGGCAAAGACTGCAAGAGTAATCAGCGGTTCATTTGTCTGGATTGTGGGAAGATCTGCCAGCCGGAGCGCGAAAAGCCGCTTGGCGAAATGATTTTGGCGCTGGACAAGGCGGAGAACGTGCAGCGTCATTTAACGGAAGGTAGCAGCATTCGCACTACCGAAAGGCTGAACAGACGGCTTCAGCGCTTACAAGAACGCGGTCAGTCTGAGTCCGATAAGAAAACTTACGTCAGTTACACACACTGGCCGGTTGCCTGATGCGGAGTGGCGTCGCAAACCAGCATCTTCAATGTGGAGGCTTGGCGAGGCCGTCACGGTAGGCAGAGCTCAGTAACTCGACGCATCCTGGGACGCCGACCTTCGTCATGATGGTGTCAACGTGCTGCTTCACTGCTGCCTCGCGGGTGCTGAGACGGTAGGCAATCTGACGGTACGTACGGGTACAGCCGAGATACGTGTTTATGCCGTGCGCCACATAAACAGGTATCTCGGCTGTACCCGACGTAAGTCCATCGCCACCCACCCTGCTGATCTCACGCTCCAGCCTGGTGAGGGACGCGATTCTGTATGCGAAGACTTCATCCGTGTGGCCGAGAAAACTTCCGGCATAGGCCGCAGCGCCAGATTTCCGTTTTTCCTTTTTCAATGACGACAGGCTGCCGGCCGTATGAGTGACTCGGGGAGTGTTCAGCGTACGCCCGCCGACCACTTCTTCTTCTGGCAATGCTCATCAATCACCAATTCCCTCGTGCCGGGGGGGAGTACCTGAAGTGACTTCAGGAATTCAATCAGCGAATCCCGGTCGTATTCTGGCAGACTTTGGAATGCCCGCCTCGAATCCAGGGCCTCTCCTGAGTGCGCCAGGATGGCCTGACGGATTGTTGTAAATAACCCATGATGGTAGAACGGCGGTTCGTTGGCGAATCCCCAGAGTCGCTTTGTCAGGAACCTGCGATTTCCGGCCGTGAATTTCGGAGACCACACGCCCTGATTCATGTCCAGAGGCTCGACGCCGTAATCATCATTCGGGTCGGTAATGTCATGCAACTTGAAATCGGTAAACACCGGAACCATCAGCCATTCCACCGAAGGGCCTGCCGGTCTGAGGCGCGGCGGCGGCAGAGACGGGTCATTCAGGTCGACTCTGAGTGCCCGTGCTTCGCCTTCGCGCAGATTGGTCGGGGGGTTGAAAGGGTTTGGTTCAGTGTACGTCCAGTTTCGCCTGCTCAGGGGCAGTGCCGGGATGTGGCAGGTCGCACAGCCAATGCGCGAGAATACCTTCTCGCCGTTGACGACCGCCTTCTCCACCTCGGGGTCGTTCGGTATCACCTGCCCGGGGGCCTGAAGGACCGCCTGATACACGGCCAGCGCGGTCACGTCCGCCCTGGTCATTTCGTTGACGACACCATCACCGTCAGGATCCGTGTTGACTCCGAACCGTTCCGTTGTCTGGATCCCGTGGTGGTGATTCAGTGCGTTATTGGCGAACTCTCGCAGGGAGACGACGTTGCCCGCCTGGTGCCAGGGGCGGATGATCAGGCTGGGCGGGATTTCCGGGGTCGCCGTCAAAACGCTCAAGCGCGGGAGCCCGCTGACCTGACTGACGTCCCAGAGGCCGTCGGCGCGCCGTGTCAGGCGCCCGAAGTTGATCCCCTTTGATATCAGAATGCGGCTTTCTCCCCGATGCATGCTGTCGCGAATCTTCTGCAGATCCTCAGTAATTTCGCGGGCCAGCATCTCGATATAACCCGCCCCGAACATCCCCGTGGAGGCGCGCAGATTCGCGACATTATTCAGAGTGACCGGCTGCGCCCGCTCGTCGACGGCGCCTTTGGTGGGAACCCTGTCCCCGGAATCAAAGGAGACGAAATCGAACCTCTGCCCGAGGACGAAGACGTTGGTGACGAAATCGCCGCCGCCCCCGGAAATGCCGAAAGGTTTGTTGTGGCAACCGGCACAGGAGTTGGCGTCGGGTCCGGAGATGCGGTTGAAGCCCCGGCCCCCGACGAGCGGCGCGGACGGATCGGAGAGTGTTCTGCCTGTCCCTTTTGTCAGGGGACGGCCTCCCCCATCCTGTCCGGTCCAGTCTGCGTTAAAGAGCCTTCTCCCATGCTCGATCAGTTCAGCCAGGGGAACGCGGAATTCCTCATCGTCCGTCAGGTGTCTTGGGATCGCAACTTCACGCCCGATCTTCTTTGCAGGGGATGTGGTCTCCTGTGCCTGACTCGCAACGAGCGCCGCCGAACAGGGCAGAACGACCAGCATTATGGCAACCCATTTTGTACACTGTCTTTTTGTCATACCTGGCTTTTGAGGGGAGCTGATGAATTGCTCTGCCAGTCCCCGTGCGGCCTGCCTGCTGAATGTCATCGCCTCAAAGGCGGTTGCTCTCGGCAATGGAAATGTATGAAAGCCGTCTGCGCCGCCAGTTACAGTGAAGCGCTCACTGGCTGGACTTCTGCTTGCCGGGTTTCGATACGCCGGTCAGGACAATGTCAAGCGTCCGCGCTTCGCTCAGATTCCCGCCCTCAAATACGCCCGCGCCCTGGGCAATAATCTGCCCCTTTCTTCGGACGACTACGCTGATCCCGCCCGCCGGCACGCCGTTAAGTGAGAATCGTCCCTGTGAGTCAGTGTTCGTCATGCCTGTGTAAGTGTTGTCAGAGGAGGAGGTCACAATCACTTCAGCGTTTGACAAATCGACTGCCTCAGCCTGCGGTGCTGGTGCCATCTCGGCTGTTGCGTTTCGCGTGCCTGCCCGAAGCGAGCTGGGCTGACTGGCCGGCTCTGCCGACGGACCTCCCGTGACGAGAGACGAAGGCGCCGCTGCGGGTGGCAGTATGGTCCGCACGTTGTAGCCGCCGGTGCTATTGGGCGTGAAAATGATGAAGGCACGGTCCAGATCGAACTGGTTTGCCGCCGTGAAGTATTCGTAGACGGCAGTCCCCTGAGGTATATCAAAATTACGATTCGCGCTGTAATCAACCTGCTGGAAAGGAGCATTCGGGCCCGGCGTGAGGCCCGTGATGGTGCCAGTATTCAGCGCAGTGATTCCGTTGAAGGCGAAAACAATTCTCCCGTCCTGGAACAGCTGGATCTGGAGCGTATTTATCCCCCTGGCAGAAAAGTGCCCGACGCGATCCTGTGTGACAATAAAGCGGCCCGGGATCTGGTCATTTATGTACATGGCCCCGACACCACCCGGGGCACTGGATCTCGCGCCGTACAAATCGTCGAAGAACGCGGAAATCCGGGGCAGGCTCGTGAACCTCGGGAGGCTTTCGTCGTAAGTAGTATCTCCCCGGTTGAAGGTGATGTACCCGTTGGTCCCGACGAAGGCGGTGGAATAATTCACACCGTAGAACCTGAAGGTGAACGGAAGATTACGCGCAAAGAAGTCGTCGTCCTCGCTGGTAATCCTTGTGCCGTAACCGGCCTCGAACCTCGCCGCGATGAGCGAGATTGTGCCCACATCCGTGACGCCGCCACGCACCGGGGCCGTGGCAGATGATGTCCCACTCAGGGTGTCGCCACCCGGCGATGTGAAGGTCGCGTTGACAAGAATATTGCCCAGCACTGTTGGCACACCTGGAATATCAAACCGGCCGTCGGAATTTGTTATGCCCGTCCGCCCTCCCGGCGCAGTCACTGTTGCGCCCGCCAGCGGGGTATTGCTGCTGTTTACGACACGCCCGGTGACGAGTGTCAAGGGGTCGGGAATTACCGGCACAACGACGTCGGTGGCGCTGCCGACGTTACCCCCGAGGTCAACCGCCCTGGCGCCGAGCGTAAGCGAATTGGTCCCGGTCGGTATCGTAAACGTGTACTGATACGGCGTGGACGTGGTGGTAAAGGCAACCTGCCCATCAACCAGAAATTGCACCGAGGCGACAGCAACATCATCGCTCGCGTTGACGGCAACAGTCAGCGAAGCGCCTTCATACTGCGTAACGCCATTAGCCGGTGACGTGATAGCGGCAGTCGGAGGAACACCGGCCAGGTCCACACGAGGCCGGATTTGTCCAATGTACAGGCGGCTGTCCCCTGATGAGCCACCACGGTCGGAACCGGAGCGTTCGGTGACGAGATAAACAAAGCTGGTGTCCACGGCTATTCCCATCCCATTGTCATCGCGGGCTGGGAAGTTCAGGATCATCCGGGGCTGTAACGAACCGGGATCGGTGATGGCCACAATCGGGATCCCGTTGACGAAGGAAAAGTCCGCCCCCAGCGCAAAGTCTCCTGACAACACAATGTCATTCAGCAGCCCGCCCAGATTCTGCGGAGTGGTGGAGAGGATTACCGGGGCAGCCGGATCAGCGATGTTTACAGACCGCATGCTGTTGGAGTGATCAGCGACAAAGGCGAAGTTGTTGTTCACCACCACGGCTCGCGCGTCACTGGTGGCGACGCTGCCGCGCACCACCGGCGCAGCGGGGTTAGTGATGTCCACGAGGTACACTCCCCCCGACCCCGCCGCCACCGCTGCCAGACTGCGACCGGCGTCGACGTCCAGGTTCCACACAGTACCGCTGAGCGGCACTGTGCTGATGAGAATCATCGCATCAGGATTGGCCACATTGACGATCTGCAGGTTGGCCGTGTTTGCCACGAGAGCCACCGTCCCCCGCACCTTCACGCCGCGCGCGTTATTGCCAGTGTTGAATGAACCGAGCAGGCGCGGGGCGAGCGGGTTGGCGATGTCAACCACATGCAACCCCGCGCCACCCGCTGCTAGGTAAGCCAGATTGCCCGCGAGCGTCACCGCATTCGCATTACCGGGCAGGTTGAGCGAGGAGACAATCTGCGGGCTGGTACGGTCAGCGTTCAGGCTGACTACTTGCAGCCCAGCGCCGCCGGCGGCGACATAAGCATAATCGCCGGAGACGGCTACACCATTGGCGAAGCCCGGAATGGCCACGAACGAAACGGCCGACGGGCTGAAGTCAGTCACCGTCCCCTGCGCCTGGGCCGTAAACCCGCTGTTGCTGACCGTGATCGTACAGGAGCCGGGCGAGCTGGCAAAGACGCGCCCGTCGGGCGAACCGAAGTTGCAGACTGCCAGATTACTGCTCGCGTAATTGGTGCCGCGCTGTGTGCTGGTCAGATTGATCGTGCGGTTGTCAACCAGTCGCCCGGTGACCGTGAGTTGCACGGTGGCGACGCGGCTGATCGAATTGACGATCAGTGTGAAATTCGCCGGGCTGACTTCAAGACGCGACAAGGCGCGTCCCAGGTTGAAACTGCTCGCATTGGTCGGGTCGCTGCCCGTCTGAATCTCCGTCAGGTCGGCAATACCATCGCCATCGGTGTCGGCAAGCAGCGGGTTGGTCGTAAACCCGCGCACGCCGTTGATCTCTTCGCCATCCTTGATACCATCGCCATCGGTGTCGGCATTCCGCAAGTCGGTGCCGAGTTGGTATTCCTGCCGATTGGTCAGCCCATCGTGATCCAAATCAAGCAACGCATCGGTTGGATCGTTGGGATTCAAACCCAAGCGAATTTCCGCATCGTCAGGAATACCATCACCATCCGTATCGGTGCTGTTGAAGGCAACCTGAATCATCAATATCCCCTGCGTGCCTTCGTTAGTAGCTTGAACCAGGACAGTGCCACTTCGCACGGCAGTTACTAAACCGTCTGTGGAAACGGTCGCAATCGCGGTATTGCTGATGTTATAAGTCGTGCCCGTGCTAGCTGCCGTTAGACTGGCCGGCGGTCGGTTCGCGTAGGTACCTGTAACATTGAGTTGAACCGTTACCATTGGAGCCGTTAGCGTGGTAGTTGGTGCGGTAATCGTTAAGGAACTCGGGATGGGAGTGGTTGAACCTAGGATAATTGGTGTAATTGCATTCATCCGATTAGCAGAGATGGTAAAGAAATCCGATTCTCCACTCCTAGTGACACCGTTCTCCACGCAGGTTGCTCGCGCCCTAACGCGACCAAACCCAGCGGGTACATTGGGCAATATCCAAGTACCGTCGGCATTCACTTGTACATTTCGATTGAGTACGCTGACAACGCAGTTCTGGTTGAGTGACTGCGATGTTTGATTAGGAGGTTGTTGAGCAAACAGTGGCGCAGCCAGCAGGCTTTCAAAAACTGAGAATAGAATTACTGCTAGCAATTTTTGCCGGGTATGCATTTTCTCACCTCTCATGACTGAAAAGTGACAGGTGACAGGATAGAGTCACTCTGCCGCCCGTAATTGATCGAGCTTCTTGCGCCACCGGGCGTCGGAACGATCAAGACGTTCTTTGAAAGTTTCCTCAGTAACTGAAAAGTGACAGGTGCCAGACAAGCGAAACGCAAGAGTTCCTGTCAGCAGCTGTCACTTTTCAGTCATGAGACAAGTCATTATGCAAGATAGATATGATCTTGCTTTTGCCTTAACCTGCGCTGTTGATTGCTACCGCACTTACAATTGCAAACCTCATTCAAGAGACGGTGATTCTAACAGTAAGTCTGCTTTGACCTTACTACTGCGCCACTTTGCTGGTATATCCCACAGGGTGAATATTAAGTACGTACCACCTTAACTTTGGGTCGTAAAACAGTTGCCAAGACAAGTTATAATCCGTTTTCTTGATCAACTCTATCAAGCACTCATCTGCAGGTCGATCTACAAATGTAAGTGTTTTCTGCGCGGCAGAAAATGGAGCTAAAGGTATCATTCCCGTAACGACCTTAATATTTAACTTATTGGACACCTCCTTGCAGATGGCTCCAATAATGTCAAAACTGGTTAAGTTTTGGAAAGACATCGAAATATTTGTTTCAAGAATTGATTTATGCTCTACTAGCTCACCCTTTTCACTTTTGTACTTTAGAGGGACTACTTGATAAAAGCCCTCTGTAACCTTCACTCCAAAGATGCCAGGGTTGCCTTGCTTAGAATTGGCTTCTACCAAAGAGCGAATAATCTCATTACCCTCGATCTGGTCTGAATATACAAACTCGATACCCCCTGGTTTGGGGATCAATGGGCCTTCAGGGCTAATCGCCACATCACCATTATATCGGTATGGTGGATCCTCATAACTTATAGGGATCTTCATTTGTGCTTCCAGAGCCAGTATTGCGGCGGCTAGGGGCCTAGAACTATTAACTTTAACCTCCTTTTTCAACTGTGAAAACGAAATCGAGGTAGTGCCCAACATAATCCAAAACAAGCTTATGCAGGCAAGACCAAAAAGGAATTTCACTGGTGGCAGCCGGTTGTTACACTTAGTCATATACTTTTTACCCTATGGCCATGATTTAGTTGCGGTGTGTCCGTCGCGTGTACTACTCACTGTTGTTATACCAATTGTGTAGTCTAATATATTAGTTCTATAGTGCAGATTGCCATTCGGAGTAATGACATCCATAGCTTGGGGAATAGGACCATTACATGGAACACGATTCTGCGCCCGATAGTAAATTACACCTCCTGTTGTCCATCCTACAAAATCGGCTCCCCACAGATTTTTGGCTCTCACTGGCCAAGTTCCTCCCGAAATAGACGTTGCAGATGCAATAGCTGAACCATTAAAATAGCAATTGTCTGCTCCGCCTCCAGGGTCACGCTCTGTTACCTGAATACCAGAGAAATCTACTTTTGTTGGCTGTAAAGTTTGATTCCAAAGATGGACTGTTTCCAAGTCGCCTGTACCCCACCCGCCTGATGCGGTCGTTTCGCCAGTTGGGATCATTACCATCACGCTCATGGAGGTAGTAACTGACTGACCAGTTGTCTTACACCTGAAAGTGACGCGTATGGTGGTCGTGCCTGGCTTTTTCCCCTTGAGCGTGGCAGTGCAACTAGGTTGGTCGGCACAGGCCGGGGTTGTTACGAAGGCTGCGATCATTGGATCACCAGAAGTCCACCTGACGTACTCGCCATCCAGAGGTGGCGTCCCATTAGCCGTAACAGAGAAATCTTTCGTCACTGCAGTCATTAGACTATTCGGTGTAAATGAAACGCTCAGACTGGCCGCACTTCCCTGCTGATTTGGGTTTCCCCCACAGTGCCACCCCGCTTTCAACACACCAACACCCGGATCAGAGCGAATCACCGAGCCATCTTCGCTCACCGTCCCTGTCCCAATCACCACGAACGATGCCAAGTCGTGATCGAAGGAATACATCTCAGTAACGGCGCGCGGTGCCAGTCCATCAACATTGGGAATCGTGATTGCAGCAGGCGTAGTAAAGACTGTGCCCACCGGTTGAATAGTGACCACGAAGCGAGGTTGCTGCCCGAAGCCGGGCACCATCGGCACCTTGTCCATGTTCACCGGCGTCACCGAAATACAGCCGGTGCGTGAGCCGCCGGGAAAGATCGCCGAACCCGCCGCGACCGTCAGCGAGAAGCCGGGTGCCTGTGGAATCGTTAGAGTGCCGCCCGTCGTTGGGCTGACACACAGCCGGTTGTTGGATAGCAATTCTGGCAGGAAGATCGGCGACCCGACAGTGTTGTTCTGCCCGGCGACAGTGATGATGTCGTATTCGAGCGTGGGCCAGTTGCCGGGGCGCTGGGCCGTGCCGCCGTCAGCCATCAGCTTGAAGACCCCCACCGGGACGGGCTGCATAGTGAACTGCCCTTCGGCATTAGTCTGGACCGGAGTGGCGACCTGCTGCGGGGTATTGCCGTTGTTGCCCTGGTTGACTTGGAACAGGCGCATCGTGACGCCCCGAAGCGGGTTATTGCTGTTATCAAGTACGACGCCTGTAATCCGCGTGGCGCTGACCGGTCCGGGGGCGAGGCCGGAGGCAGTGAACGTTGCGGGAAAGCCGTTGTTGCCAGAGAAACTCGCCTCGACGAGGTTGTTGCTGACGCCCGGATTCGGCCCGAGCGTGAGCGACGCCATCACGCGGCCATCGGCGTCCGTGGTCGCCGTGAAGGTGGGTTGACCGCCGAAATGCCCGCCGCCGCTCTTTACCGTGAAAATTACCTGCACACCCCCAAGCCGGTTGAACCCTGTATCGGTGACGACGGCAATGAAGGGGAGGGGCAACTGTTGGCCGATTACGCCGGACTGGTTGTTGCCGTTATCAACGATAATCAGGCCCGCCGTGGCCGGCGTGGCGGAGGAGCTGAAGACGGCGGTGCTGGCGACGCCGGTCGCGGAGGCCTCCACGAGGTTGTTGCCGGCGCCGGCCCGCGAGCCGAGGAATAAGCGCACGGGGGCCAGCCCTTGGGCGTCCGTGTTGACCGCAATCGAACTCAACCCCGTGTCGGGCGCGCCGTTCGGGCTGAGCGTCCCGTCCTGGTTGATCACGCGAAAGATTACCGGGGTGTTCGGAATCGGCTGCCCGGCGCCGTTGAGCAGCCGGGCGATGAGCGGCGAGGGCAGAAGGCTTCGAATTGCGCCGGACTGGCCGTTGCCCGAGTGAATACGCAGCACCGCCTGGGTTGCAGCCTGCCGCGTCACCGTGATGGTGGCGGTTGCGCTGTTACCCGCCCTGTCGATGCCACGGGCCTGGATGGTGTTTGCTCCCATCGCCAGCGGGATGTCTGTTGCCGTGAACGTGCGGTTGAGCACCTGTGCCGTCACACCGTTGACGGCCACGGTCGCCTGCAGGGGGTTGACTGTGCCGACCACGATATCATTGACCAGCCCGGTAACAGTGGTCGTGGCTTCGGTCGTGACGCTGTTGTTGGCCGGCGAATAGATCTCCACGCGCGGCGGCGTGGTGTCGAGTGTGACGAGGGTACTTGCCGTGCTCGTGGTCCCATTCGAGTTGGTCGCCGCCGCCGTCAGCGTGTTTGGCCCCTCATTCAGGGGCACGGTGGCGACAAAACTGCCACCTGAGACCGGCGCCGCAACGCCGTTGATGCTCACACGCGCGGCCGGGTCGCCCGCCGTTCCACGAACGGTCACTGGCGAAGTATTCAGGTAGGCGGCATTCGGAGGGGAAAGTATGGCGATGCTTGTTGCCGTGCCGGTTATATTGACCGTTAGAAGGGCTGAATACGCTCGCTGCTGGCTGCCCCGGATTGACGCCGAAACACGCAGTCTGACCACTCCCGGCTCGTTCTCCAGGATGGTAGTTGAGATACTGTAGATCTTATCTCCCGCCGAGGCATCGCCGTTCAGCCCGTCGTCGTGCAACACACCAAGAATCGTCACTGCCTGCCCGTCCGCGCCGAGTCTTTCCAGATTCACGCTGTCCGGGTCCAAGGAAGGATCCGTGATTGACGAGGCGACAGTCGCTGTTAAGGGCACGCCGGCCGGCGTGGAGTCGGGATTAACCGAGGTGTCCCCGATGGCTCCGGGGATGGTGAGCGTTATTTTGAAAGTCCCCGGCACCGGCACGCCGTTGCTGTATACCTGAAGGAAGCCGGAATAAACCCCGGGCGTTGTGCCGGCGGCAATGGAGACCCGGAGAGACGTCTTGCGATAGGCCTCTGACTTGTCAAAGAGAGACTGGCTGAGTCTCACGAATTGCGCGATTTCGCCGGATGCCCTGACGGAAACCCTGCTGAACTCCTTCGTGCTCAGGAAGGAGACGAACGTTGATGTACTGGCGCCCGGCTCCAGGGAAGTGGACAGATTATCCGGGGTCCAGATGACGCGAGTCTGAAATGCTGTGAATGATTCCTGCCCCTGAGCGGAAGCGGCGGCCGGGTAAACAAATTGCAGGCCGACGACGCATAGGCATATCAGCAGCCTGAGGGGCCACGTAAGGCGGTGGGGAGACGGCATGGCGTTGACCTTTCCAGTGGAGAGTGAGGCAGCCGGTTTTTGATAACGCTCCGGAAGACTCCGCGGGGCTGAAATCAGAGAAGTGTCAGGACTCGCTGTGAATTCAGTAACCTGTTCAGTAAGGAACTGTTGTTACTTTATACGTGGTATGGAGCAGACCGCGTGACTGTCTGCGTGGCTGCCTGTGTTGCCGGTTGAAACGTGAGACCAGGAGTGTACGCCCGCACCCGCCGCGCTTTCAAGAAAAAATCTTCTTAAAGTGACGGGTTGTACGTCCCTCCACTTACAAGTGAGATTTTCTGAAAAAGGTTTCACCCCTTTGTGTAATAAACCACAATCTGCATTTAAATGACCCGGTCGCGGCATCTTACGCCCGCGAACTCATTTCCGCCGCGAGGAGCTTGGTGCCTGCAGGTAATCACCTCGCTTCACAGATCGGGCAAAGATCCATCTGTCCTCTGTACAAGGATAGTAAATTTGTTCATGAGGCTAACACGAGTCTGATAACACGCTAAATATTATCACCGCCCGAGACAGCCAGCCCAGAGCAAAACAACTGGGCAAGCTAGCAAAGCAGGTCGAGCAGTCCGCGGGCGGATTCGGCGAAGACCGGGATGATGTAATAGTCAGAGACAGAACCAGCAGAGCAGCAATTAGCAGAAAACAATCAGCAAAAGCCCCACCGCAATTCCCTGTCAGACAATAGTAAGAACTTGCCATTATAGCTCTATAGTTCTGCGGTTATCAGACTCTGGTCAGCTAACATTTAATCAAACTGACCGATTTTTCTCTTGCTTCAACAAGGTTCAAACTGTATATTACCCCTGCTTCCCAAGCAGTATCGGGGAGCAGAAATCACAAGGGCTGCTGAGATTAACGGGGCATTCTCAGCAGCCCTTCTGGCTTTTATGGTTGGCCCTGACCCATCTGATACAGGTACTAATCTGCTCACAGTATCCATTAATGCTAATGCGGACAGTGCCTGTTAACCCCCAACCACAGGTTTCCAGCCTCAATTTATCATTCGAAGATTACGACCAGAGCCGCTCGCACGGTAAAGTGACTCACGAAATTCCCTGTGCGAGCTGCCGGAAGAAGTCCACGGGCGTGCCGATCCGCAGGCCTGTGCGCCCAGCCACCTTTGGAGTCGGGGAAAAGCCGCAGTGCTTACTCTTCCCTTCCCCGCTTCGCCTTCGCAGCCTTTGTTTTCCCGGCAGCTCTTTGTCTTCCGCCGGCGATGAGTTTCGGGTAGCGCCGCTTCATTACCTGCTCGCGCACCTCGGGCAGCGTCGCCTGCAACGCAGCTTCGGTGACCCCGGCGCTCTCCAGTCGCGCGGCCAGATCATCGCATAACTTCTCGAAGCGCCAATGCCCGGGCATCCGGGTCAGACTTTCAGCCATGTCAGGGTCCTCCGTTTCAGAAATTCTGAGGTGATCTGAAATTCAGATCAAGCCTGCCGATCAAATCATGCGAAGTTGTCGCACGCCACACTTCTGATCGGGGGCAGAGACGACACCGGGGCTGAACCCGCCAGCCGGATCACGGTCGTGCAAGAGTGAGCGCCACGAGGGGATATTTGAAGGATGCCTGCAAAAATCTGGTCACATCGCGAACCGGGCCTCCGTAGGTGAGGCTGAAGGGACGAACAGCTGACAGAAGGGTCCGGGGATCCGGATGGCAGTCTTCATCAGCCCGGTAAAACACCGGCCCTTAACATACAACAGGCCGCGCGGGTCGGAAGACCGCAGGCCGAAAAACAGGGGAAGAAACATGGCCGACACAACATATCCTGCCCGTTACGCGCGAACCGGTGGCGACAAGTCGTCACGGAAGAGGATGATGAATTACACACTGTGGACCGTTCAGGTGCTGCTTGCGGCCCTCTTTCTGTTCGCCGGCGGGATCAAGCTGATCCTGCCGCTCGATCAGCTCACCGGGCCGGTCGCACTGCCGGGACTGTTCGTGCGGTTCATCGGCGTCTGCGAGGTACTCGGCGCGCTCGGCCTCGTCCTCCCCGGACTCCTGCGCATCCGACAGGGCCTGACGCCGCTCGCTGCCGCCGGGCTGGTGATCATCATGACCGGCGCGACGGCGATCACGCTGGCGGGTGGTGGCGGCGCGACGGCGCTCATCCCGCTCGTGGTGGGACTCCTCCTAGTGTTCGTCGCCAGTGGCCGTCGGCGGCCGGTGACGCAACGCTGAACGCCCCGTACCGGGGGCGCCCCGGCTGGCAGGGGTTCAGTAAAAGGTAGTGGCTCAACCGGGTGAGACACGCGAGAGATTGTAGCGATGCAGAAAGAGTCGCAGACAAAGCTCATGCATCACCTCCGACTTGGAAAAGGACAAAGTCTTGCGGACGAAGCGCGCCAGTCGCTGGCGCAAGGTGTTGTTCCA
>Ga0070741_10009792_pt1 | contig 18412 bp, 17 predicted proteins | sample Coa_R1_4_FD_66440 | JGI IMG/M metagenome (GOLD analysis project Ga0070741, IMG submission 66440) | Surface soil microbial communities from Centralia Pennsylvania, which are recovering from an underground coalmine fire - Coalmine... | ecosystem: Environmental > Terrestrial > Soil > Unclassified ...
GCGATGGGATGACCTTCCACCTCGACGCGAGCAACCAGGTCGAGGCTGCGCATGACGATCGTCAGGTGATCTCGGGAGTCCGTGACACTGAACAGCGCGCGGTGATGAACGCCTGGAAAGGACCGACCGCCCAGGGCGAGGTTCATCGCCGAGCTCGTGTCACGCCGCGGGATGTAGACCCCGCGCCGTTGTCTGTCGTTCTCGAGCCACGTCACCGCAACGCGGTGAGCGGCGTTCTCCGAGCTGAATCCACACATTGGGGGTAGGCCGCGGGGCCGCACCTGGCCGAGCCGAATGAGACAGATGCCGGCCATGCCCCAACCATTGACCAGCTGGGGCGCGAACGGCGGTGGAAGGAAGCGGGCCAAAGCATCGGGCCGAACACGGAAGTTGATCAGCAGGCGCCGCTCGATAACGCCATCCAACGAACGGATGTGGAACATGCGATCACTCCTCGCCTTAGTCGCATATAGTTAACCATATGTTTAGAACGTTTGTTGAGAGCGACCGTTGAGCAGTCCGGCCCGCACCACGATCCGAGCGGCTGCGCGCGCTCGGATCGTGGCGGCGGCGCTGCGAACGCTGGAGGAGAGCGGCTACGCGGGCGCCACCGCCAGGGCGATCGCCGCGACTGGCGGTTTCAATCAGGCGCTGATCTACTACCACTTCGAGAGCATCGAAGAGCTGCTGCTGGCCGCGCTGAAAGAGTTCAGTGAGAGGCGGCTGGCGCGCTACCGAAAGGCTCTGGAGGGCGTGACGGAGCTGACGCCGCTCGTCCGGATGATGACCCGGCTGTACGAAGAGGATGCGAAGTCCGGCGAGCTGGCTGCCGCTCAGGAAGTCGTGACCGGCTCGGTCATCTCACCGGAGCTGCGCCAGCGGGTCATGACCCTCATGGATCCATGGTTTGCCTTCGCCGAAGAGGTCGTTCGCCGCCTGCTCGTCGGCACGGTGTTCGAGGAGCTGGTTCCGGCCAGGGAGCTGGCTTACGCCTTCGTGGCGCTGTACTTCGGCGTTGAGACGCTCGCCCGTTTCGATAACGACCGTGCTCGGGCCAACGCGCTCTTCGAGAGCGGTGCCCGCCTCGCGCCATTGGCCGATCTGGTCCTGCACTCGGACCTCGAGCTCGTCGACAACCCGTAACCAAGAAGCTCATGGATGGACATGCTCATCAGCGCTATTACCGGACCCGTTGGCGCACTCACGCGCCGTATGCCGCGGCCACCGCATGAAAGGCCTCCTTGGGCTCGGTCCGTCCGTCGCTCCATGTGCGCACCAGGCAATATGAGGCGGCGTCCAGGTCCAGTTCCGCGTTTGGGTTCGAGGGGTAGCTCGGCGCCACCAGTGTGTAGATGAAGCCGCCCTCCAGACTGGCCGCGTCGTAGGTGCGCAGCAGATCGGCCAGCTCACGCACCTGCTCGGCCTCGTCTCGCACCGTCCCTGGCTTCAGCTGTGCCGGCGATGAGCTGCGATCGGCCATGGTCCAGGCCATGCTTCCCATATCCGCCGCACCGCGAAAGGTAGCGCAGCCGAACTCGGTCACCACGACGTGCTTGCCGTGGCTCAGGTAGCCGTCGAGCTTTTCGGAGAAGCCTGCGCGCGTATGGGCGTCGCGATAGGCGTCGATGCCCACAATGTCGAAAAGGCTCCAGTCGACGTCCTCCCACAGGCCGGCGCCGTACGTCACTGGCCCGCCGAAGCACGCTCGCGCCGTGTTGACCGCTTGCTGCAGGAAAGCGGCCATGGTCTCCCGCGGGTCCTTGCCCCCGGCCATCACTGCCGGAATGAGCCGCGCCGGGTCCGACAGCAGCTCCAAGCGCTCCAGCAGCGTATCGCCGGGCACGATGCCCTTCAAAAAGCCGGACAGCTCCAGACCGACGATCAGCGTCACCGGCGTGCCATCCCGCCGCTGCCGCTCGCCCAAGGCCGCCGTCTCGCGCAGCAGCGCCAGCGTGTCGGCAGCGGTGCCGTTGGTCAGGAAGGGCGACAGCCACACCTCCAGGCCGCGTTCGGCCGCCAGCTTAGCCGCGACGGCCATGCGGCCGGCGTCCTTGCCGCTGATACGGACCGCATTGGCATGCAACTCGCGGGCGATCATGTCCAGCTCGCAGGCCATCTGCTCGCGTGGCAGTTGCGGCCGTGTGACCTTGCCGTCGACCGTGTCGATGCCCACGTCGTAATGGATGCCCTTGATGCGCATACTGCTGCTCCTTCTTGGGACTACTGAACAGTGTTCAATGTACCTTGAACACTGTTCAATTGCAAGCTACGCTTGGTCGCATGGCGCTCACCCGCGAAACGATCGTCGATACGGCGCTGCGGCTCCTCGACGACGTTGGCCTGGAGGCGCTGTCTCTGCGTGCAGTCGGCCGGGCGCTCAAGGTCAACGCCTCAGCCCTGTACTGGTACTTCCACGACAAGCAGGCTCTGCTGGACGAGATGGCCGCCACCGTCAGCCGCCGGGTCCACGTGGATCCACCCACCACCGGCGAGCCCTGGGAGCGCGGCCTGCGCGCCCTGGCGGCCGGCCTGCGCGCCTCGATGCTGGCCCAGCGCGACGGCGCCCAACTGCTGACGGCAGCCCGCCCGTCGGCCGATCACCTGCAATTCATGAATGAGCTCTTCGAGGCAATGGGCCAGGCGGACTTTTCGCCCACCGCCTCCTCGGCCGCGTTCTTCACCGTCGTCTCCTACGTCGTGGGCGCGACCCTCGAGCAGCAGCGCTACGTCGGCACCAACGTCTCAGAGGAGCTCCCAGTCGCCACCGACCAGCTAGCGCTGGCCCAAGCCAGAGCCGCACTCCCCGACTGGGACGCCCTCTACTCCTCCGGCCTGGAGCTCATCCTGACTGGCCTGCGGCCTGGGCCTCCACCGGCGGACTAATCCCGCCCGCTTGCGACGTTTCGCGAGGCTTTTCACCCACGAACATGGCCAGCGCTCGGAAAATCAGGCATCAGTGGTTCAGTGCGATCGCGGGCCAGGGCCGTACTCGTCTCCGAAGTCGAAGAGTGCGGGGCGCTCCCGCTTCAGCCGCTCGCGTTCATCGGCGCTGAGCATGACGATGAACTCCGTCTGATCGCCGGTGGAGAGCCGAACGACTTGGTACGGTGTGGACGCCTTGATTAGCGCCGAAAGATATTCCAACACGCCAAGTTCCATGAAGTCAGTAGCCATCTCTCCAAGATCGATCTTGTGCTGCTCACCCTGGACGCGGAATCGAATGTGTATTGGACCAAAGTCTCCTTCCCACTCCTCTTCAACGTCGGTTGGTTGAAATGTGCCTCGTGAGATGCGGCCCAACCGCTCGATCAACTGGGCATAGACCTTGTCGTCTTTGAAAACACATTCGCTGTCGTACCACCACGCGCGGTCGTCGTCCATCGCGAGAAGCGCAATATCCCAACCAGGAAAGCTTGTCCGTAGCTCAAATCCGGGCGCGGCGACAGTGCAATACTGGTGACGCAGGTGCTCAGCAAGACCGGCGTCCGTCAGGTCGGAAAGCCCTGAAAAGAAGCCCAACTCGCGGTACAGCGGCAGCACTTGGAGCAACTCGTCGAGCATGTTCACACCCGCAGCATATCCAGAGCTGATAAGCGCATCCAACGAATGTTGCCCCGCTGGCTGAGAGCCCTATCGCTCACGGCTTTGCGAGAACGCGATGCGGTTCAGGGCAACTTGGCAAGGTCGCAGAAGATGGAGATTCGGTAGTCAGTCAGCAAACACGCCCCGGTCGCCGAAGAAGCTCGATTCCCACGTGCTCGACAGCCAGCGGTTCCACGCTCCAGCGCTCGGTGATAAGCCTCACGCTCGCATGGCAATCGCAGCGGTCCGTCGCCGAGAAGCCAACACTGCCGCCCCGGAAGAAATCGGAAGCTTCCGCCAGGGACGCGAACACCGAGCCGGGCGCCAGCCGAGCGATGGGATGACCTTCCACCTCGACGCGAGCAACCAGGTCGAGGCTGCGCATGACGACCGTCACGTGATCTTGGGAGTCCGTGACGCTGAACAGCGCGCGGTGATGAACGCCTGGAAAGAACCGGCCGCCCAGGGCGCGGTTCATCGCCGGCCATTGGCCGATCTCGTCCTGCACTCGGACGTCGAGCTCGGAGACAACCCGTAACCAAGTGAGCTCATGGATGGACATGCTCATCAGCGCTATTACCGGACCGGTTGGCGCACTCAGGCGCCGTATGCCGTGGCCACCGCCGCGGGCGGCAGCAACCGGGACCTGCTTAGCCTCCGGTACTCCCAGCCTTGAGTGCCTGCTGGTAGGCAGTCTGGAAACCAGAATCCGTCCAGAACTGTCCGGCGATCGTCTGCTGGGCAATGGCGGTGGCCTCGATGGCCGCACGATTGGCGGAGCTAACGGCCTTGGCATCACCGGCCTGACCGGCCAATCCGGCGTACGATTCCAGTGCCTTCTTGGGTGCGGCGTCGGCACCACCCCTGGCCTGCAAGACGGGGGCCGCGGCGCTGAAGCGCTGGCTGGCAGTGCGCGCGGCTTCCCCGGCAGCCACGTACTGCCCGCCTTGCCACTGAGTCATGCTGGCTTTGAGCGCATCCTGGACCGCGCCGAGCGCGGCCGAAGGTCTGACCTCCTGGTCGGTAAACGATTTCTTGCCGACGTCGGCGCCTCGAGCGGCCGCGTTGATCAGGTTGACGCCGAAGTTGTAGCGGTCCATCAGCGCGTCCACCAATGGTCCGGCTTCGGCGGCGTTCACGGTCGCTGCGGACATCGACCTGTCGGCCGCCGCCATGGCCGACTCGACGTCATGATAGGCGTCTGTCGAGCGGGCCTTAATCAGGTCCTCGACGTCATCCCACTTTGAGGTGAAGGCGGTGAAACCCTGCTTGGCCTTAGCCGTATTGTTCGCCTTCAGCGCCGGGCTCACCGTTCGCAGCGGCGCGCGCACGATGCGGACGGCGGCCACATCGTCGAACAGGGGACTAATCGCCGGGCCTGTATCAGAGAGTTTGATGGCCTCGTCGTACTTGTCGATCATGGCCCGCAGGTCGGGGATGATGTTGGCCGGGTCGGGCTTCGCGTCCTCCAGCGCCTTAGCGATGTCGGCCTGGTAGTGGGTCTCGATGTCGCCGTACAGCTGCCGCGAGCGGAAGTTGACATACACTTCGATGCCGTTCCACTCGCTGTCGTAGGCATCGAAAGCGCTCCTGGCAGCGGCTACGTCGCCTTTCTGGAGGTCGTTCAGAGTCTCGACAAGACGAGCGCGTGGCCCGCTGACCAGCGCGACCTCCTTGCGCCCGCTGGTAGTGGCCGGTGCAGCCGGTACTCCGCTGGCCGACGCAGTTGGCTTGCCGGCCGTGACTGGGGACCCGTTGCTGGCCGGTACCCCGGTGGTACTGCCGCATGCACTGACGAGGACGCTGACGGCCACCAGCAATGTGCCGGCGACTAGCTGAAATCTCATTTAAGAAGCGCTCCTTACGGTCGTATTCTGCGCGGCCGCCACCGCGGGTGAGGTCTCTGGACTCGACAAGCGTTCACGAAGCAGCACCAGCAGGGCCGCCGCGACCAGCAGCAGCTGGGCAATCGTGGTGGGCCACGTGGGATACATGCCGAGCGGGTCGATAGAGGGCAGGAAGGACGAGCTGCCGGCCGGCGCCAGGCCCGACACCTGCAGGCCGTGGACACCGGCACCGATGAACTTGAAGCACAGGTAGAACACCAGCAGGCTAGCAACCGTGAAGAAGGGCCGCATGGGTATGCGAACGCCGACCACGATCATCAGAAACCCGATGACCGCCAACGCGGCGAAGCCGAGCGCCAGTCCCATCAGGAGATTGCTGGTGCTGATGTTGCCGGCCATGCCGAGGTAGAACAGAGCGGTCTCGGCGCCTTCGCGGAAGATGGCCAGGAACGCCAGTACACCCAGACCAATGAGACGGCCGCCCTGGAGAGCCGCCGTGGTGCGCTGATTGATGTACTGTTGCCAGCCGGCTGCGCTGGCCTTGCTGTGCAGCCAGTAGCTCACCCAGATCAGCATGGCCGCGGCGACCAGACCAATGACGCCCTCCATGAGCTCGCGGTTGCTCGAGTTGACGATGGCTCCGAAAAAGGCCTGAATGGCCAACCCCAGCAAGACGCTCAACGCCAGCCCCACGAAGGAACCACCCCATATCCAGCTCTGGCCTCGTCCCCCGGGCGACCGCTTGACCACGGCGAGCAACGCCGCCGCCACGAGCAGAGCTTCGAGCCCCTCGCGCAGCAGAATGATGAAGGCATCGAAAATGCTGTACCGGCTGGCCTGACGGTAGGGTGCGAGCCGGGCGGACACGCGGCTGACAACGGCCGCGGCGTCGGGCGAGCGCTGGCCGGCCAGAGTGGTGGCGAGCGCCATGTCGTTCTCGGTCTGGCGGTAGTCGTCGGCCGAGCGGGTTTTGACTTCACCCTCGACGTCCAGCCAGCCGCTGTCGAAGGACTGCAGCAGGCTGGTCGCAGTGGCATAGTCCTGGCCGGACAGGGCCGCTTGGGCCTGCTGTAACAGGTCGAGCTCCGAGGCGATGGTCGGCTTTGTCCCGGCGGGAACGGCGGCAGGCACCGTGCTCGACGCTGGCGACGTTGGGGGCTGGCCATTGACAAACGCCTTCTGTTCGCGGTCGAGGTCGCTGAGCGCGGTCACCACTTGATCCCTGTTGGGCGGGGTCGCGCTCAGCGCGTGCGACACATCGGCCATGTATTTCTCAATCCCGCGGTAGGAGTCACGCGACTTCGTGCGAACACCATCTTCGATGTCGAACCAGGTGTTCTCGTAGGCGTCGTATTGCTGCTTGGCGGTCGCCAGGTCTCCTGTTTGCGCGGCGGCAAGAGCACGTTGAACGGCGGCATTGGCATCGGCCACATCCTGTTCCGACGCCGCCATCGCGACCCCCGCCCATGCCACCATGGCCAGGGCGGTGAGGACGAATGCCCGAAGTACTGTGGCCAACTTAGGGCCGCCGGTCCCTGGACGGTCGCGACATGAACCGCGATCCGGGCAGAGCCCATGCAAGCATGAGCACGCAGCCCCCAATCACCCCGAGCACCAACCAAGCAATCACGATGTCAAAATCCCCTAACTACAAGGTAAACCTGAATTCTGAAGTTAGCCTATGCTAACACAATACGTGATGTCAACCTCAACCCCACCCCTCGAAAGTTCGAGATGGCGCCAGTTGCTGTCGTGGGTGTTGCGCACCATACAGGCGGTCCAGTTCGACGCAACTCAGAATGCTTGCAGCAAGGTCTCGTCAGATGCGGGGTCTGAGGGCTCCACCAGCTACGCAGAGGCCCTGCAGAATGCCCTGAGTGACTACTGGGATAACCGGCGGTGGTAGTCCGCGCGGGTTACCCGCTGTAACGAGTCCTGAACAGACCGCGGAACTCGGTGAGCCCGAACTAACGGTGTTAGGAGTGCCCCGAGCCTGTGGCCTCGGGCGAGCGCACCACTGCCGGAGAGAAGGCGTTGTTCAGAACCATCTCCGGCTGCCCGCTGCCGTTAGTGCTAGTTTCCCAGATGTCCAGGCTGTAGCCAATCGATCCCTGGCCCTGTCGTGACACCGCGTACAGCACGTGACTATCGTCCAGCCACTCGACCTGGTCGTCCACGCTCCGCGTCTCGCTCAGCTCCACGTCCTGAAGCGTGCTGAGATCAAGGACCGCCAGCCGCCATGTGGCCGGATTCTGGATGCGCTTCTTGAAAGCAATGTGGCTGCCGTCGGGCGACAGCGATGGGCATTCCACGTTGGTGCGCAAGACCCGCATTTCCCGCTTTGCCAGGTCACCTTCGACGAGGTAAGTGGTCGCGCCGACACTGCCGACACCCAGGGTGGCGTAAAAACGATTGCCATCGCGGGCAAACGTCGTGCCCCAGAAGTTGAAGTCCGGGGACTGGAAGAGGTTTCCATCCTTGTAGACCGTGAAGTCCTCCAGGGTTCCTAGTGCCCGGCCAGCCGGCAGATCGAAGATATAGTCTCGCGTGGAAAACGGCGCTCCGTAGGAGTCGCCGGCAACAAACATCGTGACGGATCCGTAGCGTCCATCGGGCGAAACACGCGCTCGACTCGATAGCCCGGCCGCGTCGTCGTAACGGTGGCCAGGCTGCAAACCTGCGTCAAAGTCCACAACACCTCGGTTGCCGTAGTAATGCTCGTCAACTCCTGAGCACAGGCCTCGGCCGGCCGCGAAATACACCCGGTCGCAGGTGAGGTCGGCGGCGAACCTCACCGAGCCGAGCCCGTCGAGCGGGGTGACGGCGAGACGGGTGTGAATCATGTCGCTGGCATCCACGAACAGCAAGTGCGGCTGAGACAGCAATGTTGCGAGCGAGTCTCTGCTGTCAGCGGTCGGAGCCGGTCCGGCTGTCTGGCGCGCGGCGCTCGATTTGACGAAAACGTACCCGGCCGTGATCAGGACGGCCGCTATGCAAAACGCCCCAAAGAGCAGTGCGCGCCCGTATGTGCTCGCCAAATGCGACCTAGCCATCGCCACGGAGCGTCCAGACGGCAAGGGTCGGCAACAGGACGAAGGCGGCCCCCATCAGGCGAAAGGCAGCTTCCATGCCAGCCGCGGTCCACAGGGCGCCGATCATGATCGACGAAGCGAAGCTGCCCAAGGACGTGACCGTGGTCAGCAGCGCCAGTCCGCTGGTGCGCAGGGCCTCATCCAATTCGGCGCTGGCTGCCGCCATCAGAACGCCGTCCGTGCAGGCGTAGTAGGCGCCCAGCAGCGGCAATGCCAGCCCCGACAGCCAACCTCTGCCGGAGGGCAACAGCAGCACGGCGTAGATCCCCACCATGAACACCTGCCCGACCAAGTACAAGTTCCGGCGGCCCGTGCGATCCGCGAGCCGGCCCGCGGGCAGTGCGAGCAGCAAGTAGAACAGGGCGGTGCCCACATACAGTAGCGGGAATAGGCCGATGGCCACCGAGCCACGCCGTTGCAGGCCGATGTAGATGAAGGCGTCGCTGGCGGTGAACAGCGTCAGCAGGCCAGACAGCACCACGAGCCCCCGAAATCGCGGCAGGAGCAACAGCCGGGCGCACTCCCTCCACGGCAGGGCGTCCGCGGCGCCGGCCCCCCTGCGGACTTCACGGTTCTTGACGAACAGCACAATCACGCCGAGTCCAATCAGAGCAATGGAGAAGCTGGGCAGGAACACCACATCGAATGAGCGCGGCGCCAGCGAAAGTAACGCGAAGGCCAGTAGAGGTCCGAGTAACGCGCCGCCCGTATCCAGGAAACGGTGGACGCCAAAGGCCATGCCCAGCCGTTCCTGGGGGACGCTCAGCGAGATCAACGCGTCCCGCGGCGCGGTCCGGATGCCCTTGCCGATCCGGTCCGCCAGGACCGAGCCGGCGATCGGGACCAGGGCTCCCCCCGAGAGCAGCAGGCCAACCCGGCTCGCGGCGGACAGGGCGTAGCCTCCGGCTGCCACATCCTTCTGCCGGCGCCATCGGTCAGCCATGAAGCCGGCCCCGAGACGGACAAGGCCAGAGCAGCCCTGGTAAATACCGTCGATAACGCCCAATTGCAGCGCCGACACCTGCAGCTGGTACAGCAAATAGAGCGGTAGCACCGCAGCCACCATCTCAGAGGAGATGTCGGTCAGCAGGCTGGTAACGCCGAGCAAAATCACGGTCCGTCCTACGGCCATCCAGCTGAGCCGGCCGGACCCGGCTGCGGGCTGAACGCCAGCCAGCCCTTGACGAATCAGGCCGTACAGGTGAGCACCGTGGGGTTGACGTTCGTGATTTGCATGCTGAGAAAGCCAGTCGAATGGGCTTCGCCAAACGTACGTCCCGTGTGTAAACGACGAGTAAGGTACGGGTTAACGTGGCGTCAAAGCGTCCGACTTCTGCGCAAGTCGGCGCTTGTTCGAGATGCCGCACAATGAGTGGGAGATGGATACCCCCAAGATCACGCCGCACCTGTGGTTCGATGACAACGCCACCGAAGCGGCCCGGTTCTACGTCGCCGCCTTCGCCGATTCGCGCATCACCAGCACCGGCATGATTCGCGACACGCCGTCTGGCGACTGCGACATCGTGTCGTTTGAGCTGACTGGGCAACCGTTCATGGCCATCAGTGCCGGGCCTCTGTTCAAGTTCAATCCGTCTGTGTCCTTCATGGTCAACTTCGACCCAGCGACGGACAGCGCCGCGCGTGCCCACCTCGATGCCCTGTGGGACCAGCTATCGAATGGCGGCACTGTCCTCATGCCGCTGGACGCATATCCGTTCAGCCAGCGGTTCGGCTGGATACAAGATAAGTACGGCGTCTCCTGGCAGCTGATCCTGACTAACCCCGAGGGCGAGCCGCGGCCGGCCATCATCCCCGCGTTGATGTTCACTCGCGGCGTCGCGGGACGCGCCGAGGAGTCGATCGACTTCTACTGCTCGGTCTTCAAGGACTCCAAACGGGGCGCAACGGTTCGCTATCCCGCGGGGATGGAGCCGGAACAGCCAGGCACGCTGATGTTCGCCGACTTCCTCATCGGCAACACCTGGCTTGCCGCTATGGACAGCGCCGGTCCCCACGACTTCACCTTCAACGAAGCTATCTCACTGTTGATCCCATGCGACGCTCAAGCCGACATCGATTACTACTGGGACAAGCTTTCGGCCGACCCTCAGGCGGAACAGTGCGGGTGGCTGAAGGACAAATTCGGGCTGTCGTGGCAGGTGTGGCCGACAGCTATGGGTGAGATGATGAGCCAGGGAACGCCGGAGCAGCTCGCTCGCGTGACCAAGGCCTTGCTGCCCATGAAGAAGTGCGACCTGGCAGCCCTGAGGCAAGCATTCGAGGGCCGGTGACAGCGGCGTTAGGACGACTCCTCGAAGGATCGAGCCAGAACGTCAGCCTCAGCTCCTAAACGGTCCGCGCGATCCATTCCAGCGCTTCTAGACCAAGCCTTCACCACTTGCTCTCTTACCGGCCACTACTCGTACGGTCGGTAAGACTCTCCGACCAATCGATGAGGTGCCAGGGTTTGATTCGGAGCGACTTCGCGAGCTTTTCAATCGTGCCCAAATACGTGTCTTGGCCAGCCTCGATACGTCGGATGGTGGCGATCCCCACCGCGCTGAGCTGGGCCAATTCCATCTGAGTCAGCCGGCGTCTCTCGCGCCAATACCGAAGCCTGGTCGCCATGGACCGAAGATATCACATCTGATTTGTATGGTTGGTAGCTAGACGAGCTGCTTCGAGCGTCTGGCTTCGCGGCACACGAGGTCAGGCGGCCGCCTGTCGAAATGAATCAGCGGATGTGAATCAGGGTGGTGCCAAAGTTGGGTGAGAAGCCGACGCCACCCTGTTCCACAGTGGCCCAGAACGTCATGTCGTGGAAGTCGGTCGGGAGCACCTTGATGGAGCCCTTGATCGTTACCTCGGCACCAGGCATCAGGGTTTGAGTTTGGTCAGGGAAGAAGCCCCAGCGGGCGGGGTAGTTCGGCGGGCTACCGCTCCAGCCGACACCTACCCGCCACACGCCCGGCCGATCGGCAAATGGTGGTCGGGAATTCCCCGGCTGATTGAAACGGGGATCGAGGTAGTTCGTCCGGGTGGTGTACTCGGTTCCTGGCGGCGGGCCAAAGCTCTTGATCGGGCTGTCGCCGGTGTTCTTGACGGTCAGCGCAACATCCACCGTTCCCCCTTCATCCAAGGTGGTTGGCGTAAACGTGGCTTTGGTGAGCTTGACGGCGAATGGAGGAAAGCCGGCTGGTTGGGAGTCTGCGCTGGCCTGCACAAGCTGGCGCTGGCCAAACGCCAAACCGCCGGCTACCACGAGTGCAAGCAGGGAGGCAGCCAGCGCGAGGGGACCTCGCCGTGGACGTGGTCGCGTAGCCGAAAGTATTTCGGGGTCCTCCAGGTCGACGTTGAGGGCTTCGGCCAAGCGCCTGACGGTGAAGGGATGGGGATTCTCGGTCACACCCTGCTCGATGTTCTTGATTTGGCGAAGCGAAATCTGGGAAACCTGAGCAAGGTCGCGCTGAGACATGTTCATTCGTGCACGGGCAGCGGCCAGGTCAAACGGGAGAGGCACAACAGGACTGTGGCAGATGATGTGGGCGAAAGACAAGACCTGCAGCGGTGCAATTCCGGTGCATTTTCCACTTCAGCAACCGTGCACCCGCTCAATGGTGCGCAAAGTGTGAGACCGTCGCCGTCTCAACCGCCGGCCTCCGCCTCGCTGGCGCCGGGGGAAGCACCACCTTGATCATACAGCGCACCGGGGGCTTGCATGCAAGCCCGGATGGTGCCCCAGAATGGACACACGAGAACAGGACGGTCGCGAAGCGCGTGTGTTGTGGGGGGCACGCGGCCTCGTGAACTGCAGACGACCGGCGCGGTAGCGGCCGGCGGAGGAAGTCGCCGAAATCGAGTTCCCTGGGTGGGATCCATTCCTTGAGCAGGATGGGGTTGGCCGGGCGAGACGCCGCGACATTCCATGGAGAACCAAAAAGGAGGAGCGGATGAGCCGCTACGTGTTGGCCTTCCAGGAGATCGACCAAACCCAGATCGGGCTCGTCGGCGGCAAGGGCGCGCACCTGGGCGAGCTTTCGCGGATCGAGGGTATCCGCGTGCCGCCTGGCTTTTGCGTGACCACGGATGCCTTCCAGCGGATCATGGCGGAAGCGCCGGCGATCGACGACCGCCTGTCGCACCTGAAGCCGGACGACCGGGAGGCGATTCGCGCGCTCAGCGCGGACGTCCGCCGAACAGTCGAGGCGATCTCCATGCCCGACGATCTGGCGGACGCGATCGCCCGCTCGCTCGCCCGGCTCGGCGAGCAAGCCGCCTGCGCGGTCCGATCCAGCGCCACGGCGGAGGACTTGCCGGCGGCCTCCTTCGCTGGCCAGCAGGACACGTACCTGAACGTCGTGGGGCCGGCGGCCATCCCCCAGCACGTCAGCCGCTGCTGGGCCTCGCTCTTCACTGAGCGGGCCGTGACCTATCGCCTGCGGAACGGCTTCGATCACGGGAAGGTTCACATGGCCGTGGTCGTGCAGCAGATGGTCTTCCCGCGGGCCGCCGGCATCCTGTTCACGGCCGACCCCGTTACGGGCAACCGCAAGGTCGCCTCCGTGGAGGCCAGCTTCGGTCTAGGCGAGGCCCTGGTTTCCGGCTTGGTGAACGCGGACGTCTACAAGGTGCGCGATGGCGAGGTCATCGCCAAGGCCGTTGCCACCAAGCAGCGTGCCATCTACGCCTGGCCGGCAGGCGGAACGCGGGAACAGGCGATAGAGCCGGAGCGGCGGCAGCAGCCAGCGCTGACAGACGCACAGGTCGTGCGGCTGGCGCAGCTTGGCCGGCGGATCGAAGCGCACTTTGGCCGCCCCCAGGACGTCGAATGGTGCCTGGTCGACGACGACTTCCATATCGTCCAGAGCCGGCCGATCACCACGCTGTTCCCCATTCCCGCCGCCGGCGACCGAGCGAACCACGTCTACGTCTCGGTCGGCCATGGGCAGATGATGACCGACCCCATGAGGCCTCTCGGCATCTCCGTGTGGCAGCTGACGGCAGCCCGGCCCATGCACGAGGCCGGCGGCAGGCTGTTCGTCGACGTCACCCGGCAACTGGCTTCGCCAAAGAGCCGCGCCAGCCTTCTGGAGGTCATGGGGAGAGGCGATCCGCTGATCGGGGACGCCCTGCGGACCATCGTCGAACGCGGAGACTTCATCCCCTCGCTCCCGGACGAGGTTCTTGGCGGCGCGCCCGCTGGCGGCGCACCAGCCCCGATCGAGACCGATCCGGCCATCGTCGCTGAGCTGATCGGACGCAGCGAGACCTCCATCGCTGCCCTGAAGCGTGACATCCGGACGAAGTCGGGATCGGCGCTGCTCGACTTCATCCTGGCGGACACCCAGGAGCTGAAGCGGATCCTGTTCGATCCGCTGAGCCATCAGGCTCTCATGGCCGGAATGGAGGCCACCTGGTGGCTCAACGAGCGGCTGCAGGCGTGGCTGGGTGAGAAGAACGCGGCCGACACGCTCACGCAGTCCGTCCCCCACAACGTCACGTCGGAGATGGGGCTAGCGCTCCTGGACGTCGCGGACGTGATCCGCCCGCATCCGGAAGTTGTCGCTTTTCTGCAGCACAGTGATGATGAGGGCTTCCTTGATGAGCTCCCGAAGCTCGCGGGCGGGCAGGAAGCGCGAGAGGCCATACGGGCCTACCTGGACAAGTACGGCATGCGCTGTGTCGGGGAGATCGACATCACGACGCCGCGTTGGAGCGAACGCCCCGCCACGCTCGTGCCGGTGATCCTCAACAACGTCAAGAACCTCGAGCAGGGCGCCGGCAAGAGGCGCTTCGAGCAGGGGCGGCAGGAGGCCTGGAGTAAGGAACAGGAGCTGCTGGAGCGCTTGCGGGCCCTGCCGGACGGGGAAGGGAAGAGCGAAGAGGCCAAGCGCATGATCGACCGGGTCCGGACCTTCATCGGCTACCGGGAATATCCGAAGTACGCCATCGTGAGCCGCTACTTTGTTTACAAGCAGGCCTTATTGGATGAAGCCCGGCGCCTCGTGCAGGCCCAGACGATTCGTGAGGAAGAAGACATCTTCTACCTCACGTTCGACGAGCTCCACAACGTCGTGCGCACGAACCAAGCGCAGGACCAGCTCATCCGCCAGCGTAAGGACGCGTTCGAGTCGTATCGAGCGCTCACGCCACCCCGCGTGATCACGTCGGACGGCGAGGTCATCGCCGGGGAGTACCGACGCGAGGATGTGCCGGCCGGCGCGCTGGTGGGCCTGCCGGTTTCCGCCGGGACAATCGAGGGGCGAGCGCGCGTCATCCTGGACATGGCCGAGGCCGATCTCGAAGCGGGCGACATCCTGGTCACCGCATACACGGATCCCAGCTGGACGCCCCTGTTCGTCGCGATCAAGGGCCTGGTGACGGAGGTCGGAGGCCTGATGACCCATGGCGCCGTGATCGCACGGGAGTACGGCTTACCCGCGGTCGTGGGCGTGGAGCATGCCACCCGACTGATCCGGGATGGGCAGCGCATCCGCGTGCATGGAACGGACGGGTACGTCCAGATCCTGCCCTAGCAGCTCTTCGGCACTGACAACACCACCTTCGGCAGCGACGAGAACTTCGAGCCCCGCGAACTGCTTCCTGGTGGTCCACCCCAGTCTTTGCCACTGGAGCCGCTCGGCAAAGACACCCAGCGCCGCTTTAGTCTCCCGGCAGGTGACCGATTTGTGTCCCTGAACGGCGTTAGCATAGGCCACGATTGGACGAACAAGCACGTAATCGCTCTGCCGCCGGGTCGACTGTCACGCGTTAGACAGACTTGCGTGGCCGCTGCCACGCGACCCGGCCGCTGGCTGCAGCTCCTTCTCCCATCAGCTCAGCACGGCAAGCAGCGCTTGCAGGGCTGCCGCAAAAAGAGGCTCAGTTGGTCGGCCGTAACCGATCACGAGCCCGTCGTATCGGCCGGTCGTGGTACCAATGTGTCTCCAGACCATGGATGGCAAGCCCAATCTCCGCGGCGCGTGCGAGAACGTCGACCTCTTTCGGTCCATCTTCTGGTAGCGCAAGCAGCAGATGCAGACCCGCTGCGCTGGCCACGATGCGCCCTTCAAGCCCGGCTGAAGCGAGCGCCGCGACCAAGCGGTCACGACGGCGGCGATAGTGCAATCGCAATCTCCGCACCTGTCGGTCATACACATAGGACTCGATCAGATCCGCCAGTACCAGCTGATCCAGGGCCGACGCGGCCGAAGCATGCCACTGGGCCCGTGGGACGTCCTCCAGGAGTTCCGGGGGAAGCACCAGCCAACCAAGCCTCAATCCCGGCGCCAGGCTCTTGCTGGCCGTACCTCCATAGATCACCCTGGCCGGATCCAGCCCCTGCAGGCTGCCGATGGGCTGCCTGTCGAACCGGAACTCCCCATCGTAGTCATCCTCAATCACCAGACCGTCCTGCTCGCGAGCCCAGGCCAGCAGCTCCGCTCGGCGGGTCGGGTGTAGGGTCACGCCGGTGGGGTACTGATGCGCGGGCGTCACTATCACCGCTCTCGCTTCGCTTTGTCGCAGCGCCGCCACATTCAAGCCAAGACCATCCACTTCTATAGGAGTGACGCTGGCCCCTGCCTGCTCAACAATCTCTCGATGAAGCCCGAAGCAGGGATCCTCCATGGCAATCGTTCGCATACCACGCTGAACGAGCAATCGGCAGATCCAGAAGAGGCCAGCGCTGTATCCAGATGAGACAACGATGTGAGCGGAGGCGGCCCGCACACCACGAGCGCGAGCCAGATATCCTGCCAACGCCTGGCGCAGTTCAGGACGGCCCTGCATGTGAACGTAGCCCAGCCGGCCAGCAGCTTCGCCTAACACCCTTCGCATCGCCGCTAGCCAGGCGGCGCCGGGAAACATCGTGGTGTCGGGCTCGCCCGGCCGCAGGTCGAACTTCACCCCGGCCGTCACCGGTTGGTCGTCCGCTGACATTGATAACGCCCCGATCTCAGCCACCGTCGTCCGTCCGCGGGCTCGAGTCCGCAGATAGCCCTCCACCGTCAACTGCTCGAAGGCGGCCAGCACCGTGCCCCGCGCAAAGCCCAGCTGCTGTGCCAGCGTGCGACTGGACGGCAGACGATCACCGCTCCTCAGCCGTCCGGTCTGGATGGCGTGCCGCAGCGCTCTCTCCAGCCCCTGGCGCCGGCCTTCAAACGAGCCCACCTCCACCAGCAGGTCCACATCTGGCCCAGGAAACTCGCTGTCCACTGGCACATGACAATGATCCACATTCCACCTAGAGTGGAGAGCATGACAGACGACCGACCCAGATTCACGCTCGGAACAGCCTGGCCCGCCGGGTACCAGGCAATGTCCTCCTTCACTCATGCCGTGAACACCTCCGGCCTCGAGGAAAATCTGATCCAGCTCGTTTACATGCGGGCCTCGCAGATCAATGGCTGTGCCTACTGCCTCGACATGCACTCCAAGGACGCCCGCGCAGCCGGCGAGACCGAACAGCGGCTGTATGCGTTGGCCGCCTGGCGCGAGACGCCTTTTTTCAGCGTCCGAGAGCGGGCCGCCCTGGCATTCACCGAAGCCTTGACGCTTGTGGCCCGAACCCGCCTGTCGGAGGACGTCGTCGATCAGGCAACCGACTGCTTCTCCGAAGACGAGCTGGCGAAGCTCGCCTTTGCCATCGCCGAGATCAACGCATGGAACAGGCTGGCAATCGCTGCTCGCTTGGAGGTGGGCGGTTACCAGCCCCGAGCGGGTGCTCGCGCCTGACCTGGCGACCCAGGCGGAATCGCTGCGGTCGCGCCACAGGCCTGGCCAGCCCCTTCTCCTCGCAAACGCCTGGGACGTGGCGTCGGCTCGGCTGACGCAAGAGCTCGGGTTTGCCGCGGTAGCCACATCGAGCTCGGCAGTAGCCGACACCCTCGGTCAGGTCGATTCGGATTCAATGCCGCCCCAGATGGCGTTCGAAGTCATCCAGCGCATTGCCGCCAGCGTTGATCTTCCGGTGACGGCCGACCTGGAGGCCGGCTACCAGCTGCCCGCAAAGGAGCTTGTGCATCGTCTCATCGAGGCCGGCGCCGTTGGCTGCAACCTTGAAGACACCGACCATCATGGGTCGGGAACCCTGGTGGAGTTGGAGCGACAGGTCGAGCGCATAGCGCAGATACGCGCCGTGGCATCCGCTACCGGCCTGCACATCGTGTTGAACGCGCGCATCGACCTCTTCGTCCACCCAGCGATAGGTTCACCAGAGAAGCTGCTGGACGAGGCCATCGCTCGCGCCCGAGCGTACCTCGCGGCCGGAGCGGATTGCGTGTACCCTATCCTGCTGGCCGATCCGTCCGCCATCGGCCGAATCGTTCGGGAGACGGGGGCACCCGTGAACGTGATGCTTCGTCCGGATGGACCGAATCTGCAGGAGCTGACCCGCCTCGGAGTGGCCCGAGTGAGTCTGGGCGGGCGCCTATTCCGTGTGGCCTTGATGGCCGCTCGCCAGGCTGCCCACGCGCTGCTTTCCGGCGATGTGACCAAGACCGCGGAAGTGCCGACAGGTCGAGCTGACCTGGCACCAGTTCGCGACGTCCAAGAGTGGTGGTGATCGCGGATACCAGTTACCGGGCAAGTCTGTCCTGCGACTACTCTCCGTCCCGACGATACGCCGTGGACCGCAAGGACCAATCAGATCCAGTCACGCTCACCTGGGGAAAGCAGAATGAGTCGATCCTCGAGTCCCGCGCGGGCGAACGCGGACCGCAAATCGTCAGCGCCCTCGGTGAAGTGTTGCCAGCTGTTGAAATGCACCGGCACAACCCACCGGCAGCTAAGCATGCGAGTCGCCGTGGCGGCCATATCACTGTTGAGGGTGAGGTAGGCATCGCCGAGCAGCGGCGTGCGTGCCCCTCCGGCGAACAGAATGGCGACGTC
>Ga0070741_10009793_pt1 | contig 18411 bp, 15 predicted proteins | sample Coa_R1_4_FD_66440 | JGI IMG/M metagenome (GOLD analysis project Ga0070741, IMG submission 66440) | Surface soil microbial communities from Centralia Pennsylvania, which are recovering from an underground coalmine fire - Coalmine... | ecosystem: Environmental > Terrestrial > Soil > Unclassified ...
TCAGTCCGGGGACGCCATAGCCGGCGCCGCCCAGCAGCTTTGCGATCGGCAGCAACTGATGCTGCAGCCGTCGCGCCTCATCGTGACGCCCGGCTGTCGTCAGCGCATACAACCGCGCGCACGCTTCTGGGATGACCGACGCCGGCGCGAGAATCCCGCCGACGCAGCCGACGCACAGCGCTGCGTAGAACGACGCCAACGTCCCCGCCAGCATCTGAAAGTCGGCCGGCGTGTTCGCGATCACTTCTGCGATCTGCGCGATGTCGCCGCCCGACTCCTTCATCCCCTTGATGTTCGGGTGCTGACCGAGGCGCGCGACGGCGGCCGGCGAGATATTGACGCCCGTGACCGCCGTGAAGTTGTAAATCAACACCGGCACCGGCGACGCATCTGCCACGGCGGTGTAGTGACGCACGAACACGTCGTTCGTCATGTAGGACTTGAAGAATCCCGGCGTCCGCACGAGCACGCAGTCGGCGCCATGCTCCGCGGCGCGCTTGCACGCCTTGATCGTCGCCTGCGTCGTCTCGCGGCCGGTGCCGACGATGCACGGCCGATCGCGCGGGATCGCGTCACGCGCGGCGACGACGACGCGATCGGTTTCGACCTCGTCGAGAAATGCGGCTTCGCCGTTCGATCCGAGCACGACGAAACCGGTCAGCGGACGCGCGATCCACTTTTCCAGCGCGCCGCGTAACCGCTTCGTATCGACCTGATCCTGCTCGTCGAAGGGCGTCGGGATAGGTGCGAACACACCTGAGAGGTTCATCGAAGAGATTCTAGTCCAGTCCTCCGGCCTTCGAGCGCGAGGTTCAATCCGAGGACGACGAGAAACATCGCCGCCGCCGGACTCAGCAGCCATGGGAAATCCGCAAACACGCGCACGTTGGCCGACGCGTCGTGCAGCATCGTCCCCCAGCTCGCGATCGGATTCGGAAAACCGAGGCCGACGAACGACAGCGTCGCTTCGGCGACGATGAAGCCCGGCACGAGGAGCGTCAACTGGATGGCGATGAATCCGAATGCCGCCGGCAGCAGATGCCGAAAAAGAATGCGCGGTCCGCTCGCGCCGAGCGCTTGCGCGGCCACGGCGTAGTCGAGCGTCCGTTCGGAGCGGACGATGGCGCGAACGCCGCGCGCGATGAACGGCGCGCCAACGATCGCGAAGATCGCGGACAACAGGACGAACACCGTCGAGGCGGGAAGCACAAGCGGCATCACCGACCGCAGCGCGAGCGCGACGTACATCGCCGGCAACACCATCACGAAGTCCGACGTGCGCATCAACACATCGTCCAGGGGTCCACCGAGGTAGCCGGCCACTCCGCCGGCGAGGGCGCCGATGACGACGGCACCGATCGCCGACACCAGCCCGAGGCTCAAGGACGTCCGCGCGCCGAAGAGCATGCGGCTGAACACGTCGCGACCGAAGCTGTCGGTCCCGAGCAGCGTGAGCGGCACCGCCGGATCGCTCGATTCGACGAGGTGGCCGTGGGCGAACCACCGCAACGCAATCTCGCGCGAGGAATCGCGGTCGTATTGCTGTTCGAGCCGGCTGACCAGCCTCCACGGCTGGATCGTGAGCCTGGCACCCGAGAGATGCGGCACCGTCGGCGGTGCATTCAGAAGCGCCGCGAATCGCGTGTCGGCGGAGTACGGCGCCAGGACGGGAGCGCTCGCGGCCGCCAGCGCCCAGGCCACGACGAGCGCGATGCCGATCCTGCGCATCATTCGCGCACCCGCGGATCGACATAGGCGAGCGCGACATCCGACAGCAGCGTCGCGCACGCGAGAAACACCGAGCCGACGCCGGCGCAGCCGGCGACGAGATAGACATCGCGCGCGCTCAACGCATCGAGCATCAATCGACCGATGCCGGGCCAGGCGGTGATCACTTCGACGGCAAACGATCCGCTGAGCAACGTCCCGACGACGAGGCCGTAGACCGCCGCGACGGGCCGAAGCGACGCCTTGAGCGCGTCGCGCCAGATCACGCGGCGTCGGGGAACGCCGCGTGCGAGCGTCGCGATGACGAACGGTTCCGCGATCGTTTCTGCGATCGCCTGCGATTGCAGCCGCTCGAACATCGCCGCGAGCGGCAGGCCGATCGCCGCTGCCGGGACAAGGAGGTGCTGCAGCACATCGAGAACGCCGCCGCCTGCGGTTGTCGCCGACCGCATCCCCCCGATCGGCAGCCATCCCGTTCGGGCCGCGAGAAACACCAGGAACAGCGACGTCAAGAGCGGCGGCATCGACAGCAACACGATCGATCCGCCGCGGATCGCATTCGTCAGGAGACCGCCGCGGCGCGTGCCCGTCACGACCCCGAGCGGCAACCCGACAAATGTCGCGAACACCAGGGCCGTTATCGCCAGGATCGCGGTATTGGCGGCGCGTTCCGGAATCAGCTCGCTGACGGGACGGTCGTACAGCATCGACGTCCCGAAATCGAGTCGAAGCACATGCAGCAGCCAGTCGCCGTATTGCACGGCGAGCGGACGATTGAGGCCGTAGCGTTCGCGCGCACGCTCCATCGCCTGGCGGCTTGCCGTCGGACCAAGCCGCGCCAGCGACGCATCGCCCGGCGCGATTTCGGCGAGCACGAGCGAGGCCGACGACACCGCGACCACGAGGAACAGCGCAAACGCGAGGCGGCGGACGATGTAAGCGGTCAATGTTTGACGGCGATTTGATCCGCCGCCCACATCACCGGAAAGAGATCGACGGCAGGGATGACTGTCGTCACGCGCGAGGACACCGCGACGTAGATGTGACGGGCGGCGAAATAGACGATCGGATCGTGTTCGATGAAGATCTTCTGCACTTCGTCGAACAGGCGCTTCCGCTCCGCGGGATCGCTGACCGCGCTCTGGCGCCGCATCAGATCGTCAATCTGTTTTTCCCACGGCGTTGACGGCGTTTTCTGCGAGGGATTCCACAAATGGAATCCTCCGCTCGACAGCCAGAAGTCCAGGTTCGTCGCCGGATCGATATCCGACATCGTCGGCGCGAAGTACACCGAGTCGTACTGACCAGAGAGAATCTTGCCGATGACGGCGTTGCCCTCGAGGGTGACGATATCGACCGTGAGGCCGATCCTCTTGAGCTCGTCGGCGATCACCGACGCGGCGCGCTCGAGACGCGGGCGTCCGGTCTGCACGAGGATGGAAAAGCGCGCCGGCTTCCCTTGCGCGTCCACAAGCACGCCGTCGTTGTTGCGATCGACGAGGCCGATGGTGGCGAGCAGCGCTTTGGCAGCTTTCGGATCGTGCGGCGTAGTCGGCGTCCCGGTCCAGTACCACGTTCTGTTGGATGGAGAGACCGGACCGTACACCGGGTCGGCGGCGCCCAGAAACACCGTGTCCGCGAACGTCTTGCGATCGACCGCCATCGAGATCGCGTGGCGCAGTTCGTCGCGCTGAATCCACGACGCGCGCGGATCGTTGGCAAACGCGCCAGGCTTGAGATTGAACCAGTAGCTGTCGGCCTGCATCGCCGACCCCACGTCGAGCATCTGCACGCGGCCCTGGTTCGCCGCTTGTTTCACCGCCGCGTACGCTTCGGCGGTGACGTCGTCGTTCATCACGTCAAGCTGCCCGCCTTCGATGCGCAGCATCTCGGCATTCTGATCCGGAATCATCTCGACCGTGATGCGATCGAGATACGGCAGGTGTTCGCCGCTTGCCGACGTGCGCCAGTAATGCGGGTTGCGGTCGAACACGAGCCGCTGGCCCGGCGCGTACGACGTCAGCACGAAGGGACCGGCGCCGGCGAGATCCGCGGTTGGCGTCGCGACGGTCCATGCTTTCGCGAACGTGCCGGCCGACTCGGCCGCATCGAGCTTGTGCTTCGGCAGAATCGGAACGTTGTCGAGGATGCGCACGCCGGGGCCGTACGGCGACGGAAAGGTGATCGTCACGGTATGTGCATCGACGGCGGCGACGGTCAGCGGCTTGCCGTTGACGGTCATCGAATCGGCCAGCACGCTGTCGTTTTTCTTGTCGTACAACGCGGCAAACGTGAAGACGACATCGTCTGCGGTGAACGGATGGTCGTCGGAAAACCGGACATCACGGAGCTTCAAGGTGTAGCGGCGATGGTCGGCGTCCACGGTCCAACTTTCGGCGAGCGCCGGCTCGACCTCTTGCGTGACCTTGTTGATGCGCACGAGCTTGGCCTGCGTGAGAATCGCGCACAACTCGGTCGTCCGATCGCCGGACTGGAGGCGATTGAACGACAGCGGATCCGACCGGACCGACATCACGATCTCGCCGCCGCGCGATGGCGCAGACTTTCCCGTTTCGGTCCGCGTCGAACGAGTGTCGGCCGCGGGCTTCGATCCGCACGCGACCGCTCCTGCCGCGACGGTCGCGAGGACGACGGAACAGAACGACCGAACGATGCGCGTCTGTCTGGTCAAAAGCTGGCCCGTCGGCCAAAAACTTGGCCGATCAAAATTGTGTGCAGCGCGGCCGTGATCATCGATTTTGCGTGCAAATTTTCCGGGATTCCCGACGATTACGAGCACGTCGGCCAGCTTTTTGGCCAACCGCCGTCCCCGACCGATCGCCAGCCGTTTCCGATCCTAGTTCAGCAACTTTCACGGTCGCAAGGACTTAGCTACCGCATCGCCGATCCGGCGGCACACGCCGGATACGTGGTACCTGCCGTGCCTTTACAGATGCGCGGAGGGGGAAGACCACGATGGAACTGACCGACCACGTCGCGATGCCCGGGGCCTTGGACTACGAACCACGTATCGGTCGCAGCGTTTCGCTCGACCATGCGGCTGAGTTACTCGGCGTGTCGCGACGGACGATTTACAACCGCATCCGAGAGGGGCGGCTGCAGACCATCCGCACCATCGGTGGATCGCAGCGTGTGCTGCTCAACTCGGTGAACGAGATCAAAGCGCAAGCCTAACGTCGTTCGTGTCGGCGGAGACTCCCCCATGCGTAATCGGATCACGCTTTTCGTCATCGTCCTGCTGCTGACCGCCGGCGCCGCCAGCGCCGCGGCCGGCGGACATCGTGCGCGGCTCAGCGCCGACCTGCAGGATCACCTCAACGTCGGCTCGCAGTCGATCGAGATCATCATCCACGGCGACAAGACGACTGTTGATGCGCTGGCGACGCGCTACAACGTCGTCGTCGAGCGGTACCTCGCCGTTGACGGCGCGGTGTTGCGGGTCACGGCCGGTCAACTCGCGGCGATGCAGCAGGACGATGCGCTCGATCACATTTCCGGCAACACGAAGATCAAGGCGAGCGATGTGGTGACGTCCGAAGCGATCGGCGCCGACCAGGTCTGGAGCGGCTCGGACGATTTGCATGGTCTGAACGGCTCGAACATCGTCGTCGCCGTGATCGACTCGGGGATTGACGCGACGCATGCGGCGTTCAGGAGCCGGATCGTGGCGACCAGGGATTTTACCGGCGGCGACGGACGCGACCAGTTCGGCCACGGCACGCATGTCGCCGGCATCATCGCCGGCGCGTCGGTGACGACACCGGACGGCCGCGACTATCGCGGCATTGCGTGGGGCGCGAAGCTCGTGAACCTGCGTGTGCTCGATGCGAACGGCAGCGGCACCGTCAGCGACGTCGTCGATGCGATCGATTGGGCGATCGCGCATCGCGAGCAATACCGCATCCGCATCATCAATTTGTCGCTCGGCGCGCCGGTCCTGCAGTCCTATCACGACGATCCGCTGTGCGAGGCGGTCGAGCGGGCGGTGCGCGCGGGCATCGTCGTTGTGGCCGCTGCGGGCAATCGCGGCAGGACGACGGACGGCAAGACCGTGCTCGGATCGATCACGTCGCCGGCGAACGACCCGGCGGCGATCGCCGTCGCGTCGATCGACACGCACGGGACGCCAGAGCGATCCGATGACACGATTGCGACGTACAGCTCTCGGGGTCCGACGGCGTACGACCTTGTCGTGAAGCCGGATCTCGCGGCGCCGGGCCAGCACATCGTCTCGGCCGAGGCGTCGAACGCCTATTTGCCGACGACGTACCCGTCGCGGCACGTCACCGGCCATGGCACGAACGCGTACTTCGATCTGTCGGGGACCAGCATGTCGTCCGCGGTCGTTGCTGGTGCGGCGGCGCTGCTGCTCGACGAGCGAGAGAGTCTGCGTCCAGCCGACACGAAAGCCGCGCTGCAACTGACGTCATCGTTCATGCCGCAGTACGGGCTCATCGGTGCGGGGTCCGGGAGTGTGAACATCCTCGCCGCGGTGGAATTGGTCAAAAATCAGCAACTGCCGTCGTCCACCACGATCGCTGAGCAGAATGTGATTCCCAGTGGTGCCACGTTCGGAAGGGTGTCAAGTTCGGGAATGCCGAATGTCGAGAGGGCGCCACGTTTGACGCGGCGCGGACACGCGACCGGGAACGTTAGGCATCTGACCGTTGTCTGGGATAACACCGTTGTTTGGGATAACACGGTCGTTTGGGACAACACCGTTGTCTGGGACAACGCGACGACCTTGGTTTGGGGCACCACATTGGTCCTGGACAACGCCGCAGCTAAAGCCAACACCGTCGTCTGGGACAACACCGTCGTCTGGGACAACACCGTCGTCTGGGACAACACGGTCGTCTGGGACAACACGGTCGTTTGGGACAACACGGTCGTTTGGGACAACACGGTCGTTTGGGACAACACGGTCGTCTGGGACAACGCGATTCTCGACAGTAACTGACAAGAACGAAGCGTACTCGCGCGGCATTCCGCCCGCATGGAGCCTTGAAATGCGCATTATTGTTTGGGATTGATCGACCGATAACTCCTTCGACGACCATGTCGGAAGGGGTGTCTCATCCGCAGCCACTGACGACGGGCGGCCGAACCTATGTGTCGGCCGTCATCGTTGGCGGCATGGTCGCGCTCGCAATCTCCATCAGTGAGATCGCCGTCAACCCATTGGGGTACCAGTGGTACTTGCTGGCTGCCCTAACACTCATCAGTGGTTCGGCGACGGTCAACCTCCCCTCTTTTGGAATCTCGATCTCAGTCTCCGAAACGTTCATCTTCTTCTCAGTCCTCCTGTTCGGTCCGGCGGCGGGAACCGTCATGGTGGCACTTGACGGTTTGGTGATCTCGTTTTGGGTCGCGAAACGCCGGCCCGAATGGTACAGACCTCTGTTCAACATGGCGGCGCCAGCCGTTTCATTCTGGATTGCGTCGCACGTGCTGTTTTCGCTTGCCGGCATTTCACCTCTGTTTCTCGACCGTTCAAGCAAGCCACTGCCGAACACACTCGTGCTTCCCCTCGGCGCATGCGCGGTGATCTACTTTGGATTGAACAGCTGGCTGATTGCTTTCGCGATCTCCTTTCAGCGACGCATCTCTGCGTACCGTGTATGGCGCGAGAGTTCGCTTCTGCTGTCGCTCAATTACTTCTTCGGAGCAGCCGTAGCGCTACTTTTGGTGGTGTACACGCGCGATGTAAATATCACTTTCGTCGCGGTCATTATTCCGCTCTTACTTGTTTCGTACCTAACTTATCGAACCACGATGGGGCGGCTCGAGGACGCGAATCGGCATCTACATCAGGTGAATCAGCTGTACATGTCCACGATCGAAACACTGGCAATGGCTATCGACGCGAAAGATCAGGTAACCCATGGTCACATTCGCCGCGTGCAACTCTACGCAACGCGGCTAGCGGGAGAAGTCGGGATTCGCGACGAATCATTGATCAGAGCGATCGAAGCCGCTGCACTACTCCACGACATGGGAAAGCTGGCAGTGCCCGAGTACATCCTCAACAAGCCGGGAAAATTGACGGCGGCAGAATTCGAGCGCATGAAGCTTCACGCCTCAGTCGGTGCAGATATTCTGTCCGCGATCGATTTCCCGTATCCGGTCGTCCCTATCGTCAGACACCACCACGAGAACTGGGACGGCACTGGGTATCCAGATCGACTTAGCGGGACGGACATTCCGATCGGCGCTAGAATTCTGTCGGTGGTCGACTGCTTCGATGCGCTGACGTCTGACCGTCCCTATCGACCGAAGCTACGTGACGAAGAAGCTTTGCGAATCTTAGTCGAGCGCCGCGGATCGATGTACGACCCGCTAATCGTCGATACTTTCTCGAAGGTGTACCCGCGGATCGCACCGACGGAGGTTCACCCCAAGCTTCCAGCTCAGGTGCTTAATCGAATCGCGACAGCGCGACAGTCGGTCGCCCCGCAGCTTTCCGCTCCCATCTTGGACGAGATCACCGCGAGCGCGGAGGAGATGCTCACACTGTACGAACTCGCGCGATCGCTGGCGGGACAAGTTAGCGTCACCGACGCAGCCGACATCATCACGAACCATCTGCGTCGCCTGATTCCCGCGTCGTTGTACGTTTTCTTCCTGTGGGACGGTAGATTCGGAGATCTTGAGGCGCGGCACGCGATCGGCGAGGCTGCTGACACAGTAAAAGGCCTGAAGATCGGGATCGGTCATCGACTGAGCGGTTGGGTAGCGGCGCACCGACAGACAATCTCGAACTCTGATCCGATGCTCGACCTCGGCGACATTAGCCGCAGCGCCGGGTTGGACGTTCGAAGTTGTCTCTCAACGCCTTTGATAGCTGATGACGACCAGTTGATCGGAGTGGTTTCTTTGTATGCACGCGCAGTCGATGCATTCAATGACGACCACTGCCGGATCCTCGAGGTAGTTGCGCGGCAGATCGCAAGGACCTTCAGGCATGCCGTCGAATTCGAGGCCACACCTCGGCGAGACCCGTTGACCGGCTTGCCCAACGCAAGACAACTCGAAGCTCTCGTGCAGTCGTCGCTCGAAGAATCGAACACTTCAGGCTTCGCTCTGATCCGTATCGACGTTGTCGACTTGAAGAATGTCAATACCGTGCACGGCCGCGCAACCGGCGACGCAGCCCTTCGCCATGTCGTTCAGATCGTCCAGAAAGAGTTGCGTATGGCCGATATCTTATTTCGCAACACAAGCGATGAGTTCGTGGCTTTCTTAAATAGGACCGACGCTGACACCGCACGCACCGTCGCGGAGAGAATCAGAACCAAATCATCCGAACCGACATTCAGAATCGGCGACGCGGTGCTCTCGGTAGCACTGGACGTGTCGGTCTCGTGCGCACCACGCGACGGCCGCTCTCTGTCTCAACTACTGAGCGGCGCACGAGCTCCAGGCGGAACGACTCCTCGGCACGGGAACGTACATTAGGCCATTTCGCCCGAGCGGATTGCACACTTTCCATTCTGATTACGCTCGTCGTTGATCTTGGCAGCCCAAAACAGTGGAACATTTCGGCTGACGAGAGGGCGATATGACGCCATTCGACGACATCAATCGACTCGCGCGAGCGGGTCGGCCGGTCGCTGCACTTGACAAATTAGAGTCCTATCGGTGGGGTGAAGAACAACGGCTCAGGATGCGAATCGTCAAGGCATCCTTGCTGGAACAGATCGGCCGGCTCGCAGAGAGCCGGTCGATTCTTCACAGCCTTCTGAACGGCAACCGGGCCTCCGTCACGATGCGCGCCAGGGCCGAATATATCTTGGGGAAAATCGAACGTGAGAATGGAGCGATATCGAACGCCGTTGAACACCTCCAGAAATCTTCGCTCTTAGCGGAACGATGCGACGACATGGAATGCGTGTGTCTGTCGAATGTTCTCTTACTTGCAGTGATCGCGCAGCAGAGCGGATTTGAGGCAGTAGTACCACTGTTGAATCGCACGCGAACGACGGCCACGAAGCTAGGCGACCCTCAAGTTACGGCACTCTTGCATCTCTTTGTTGGCCAACTAGAAGCAAAACGTGGATTCCTGAACCGAGCGGCACGTCACGCCATGATTGCCTCGGAGATTCTAAACGCCGATCCAAACCTGATTATCGAGGCGCATATTTGGAACACACGTTTCGGCATTGCACTTCTCCAGTCCGATATCCCGAGCGCGCGTATCTTTGGCCGTAGTGCGGTGACGGCCGCGACTGAGTCCGGCGCTGCGGCACCCTTACGCGCGTCGCTCGGAAACATGGGCAACCTTCATCATGCCGTTGGTGAGTACGAACAGGCCGTCAGGCACTTTGAGCGCGCAATCGCCACGCTGCCGACACGTGGCGAATTCACCAACGCAAATCTCGATGGAATCGCCCGGGTTCGATTGAGCCAGGGCCGTTTGGCGGATGCCAGGGTGACGCTCGAACGAATCGAACAGACGATCCAAAGCCCCCACGACTGGTACTTGTACGCGAATCGATGCTCCGTCCTAACGTACGCGCAACTTGAAATTTCCGACGGAAATACTGTAGCAGGGCTGGAGAGAGCACGTTTCGCCTTACGTCTCGCTGAACGATCTGGCGACGACATTTTGAAAAGCGCCGTTCTGTTGGCGATACTGGAACTACCGACGGTTCGAAGCAACTCAAACGAACTAGTTGCGGCATACGACGCAATCGGTCGAACACTCAAATCGATGCCGCCGCAATTGCATGCAGATTACGAATGTAGTGTCGCATTGTCGCTTGCATCCAAATCCCATGCGATTGCCGAGTGGCATGCGCGTCGATCCATCGAAATTCATGAGAAGTTAAGCCACGTACGCGGCGCGAACGACATCAGACTGCGGCTTAAGCAGAACAACTTCGACATCCGCTCGGCTCGCCCAGCGCCTGCCCCATCGGTCACCGCTGTATTAGATAGCTTAGCGACGGCATTGACCTATTTGAGCTACCCAGACATTGCTTGGTCATCTCTCTGTGAAGCTGTGGCTGCTATGCCATCCCTCAAATACGCTGCGGTCGAGCGGATCGAGGACGGCAAACATCAACTGGTGCACTCGATCGGCGTTCTTCGCGCGGGCGGCGCAGATATTGAAAAGCGATTTGAGTTGGAAACAGTTGGCGAATGTCGTACTGAGTGCGTCGCTTGTGCGGTGGCGGATGCCGCTGGCCTTATGGCTCTTAACATCGTAGAATTTCTTGCCGATTCCATGCGCACTGCACAGCGAGCGAAGCTCGAGCGCGAGAGTCGAGAGGCCCTTTGGACAAACGACGAACCTACGCTTTACGATGCGGAGTCGGTAATCTGCGGTCATCTTGCAGGACTGACGGAGACTATACGGCGCGTCGCCAAGACCAAGGCGACTGTGCTGCTCCTCGGTGAAAGCGGAACTGGAAAAGAGATCCTCGCGCGGGCAGTCCACGACTACTCCGATCGCGCCAGCCGCCCGTTCGTTCCCATCAACTGCGCGGCGGTGCCGCCGCATCTGCTCGAAAGCACGCTCTTCGGCCATCGCCGCGGCGCATTCACCGGCGCGGACCGCGATAGCCCTGGACTGATTCGGTCCGCGCGCGAGGGGACCGTGTTTCTGGACGAAATCGGCGAACTCGCACTCGACCTGCAACCGAAGTTGCTGCGGTTTCTCGAATCCGGCGAGATCGCTCCGCTCGGCGACACGACGTCAACCGTCGTCAACGTGCGCATCGTCGCGGCGACGAACCGCAATCTCTTGGACCTCGTTCAGGAAGGCCGATTTCGGGAGGACCTGTTCTACCGGCTCAACGTCGTCAGGTTGACGGTGAAACCGCTGCGCGAACGCCGCGACGAAATCCCCGCGCTCGTCACGCACTTCGTGGAGCGCGCGGCGAAGGACTACAACAAAGGCTACGTGCAGGTCGCCGAGGAGACGCTCGAGCGCCTCCTGCTCTATCGCTGGCCGGGCAACGTCCGCCAACTGCAGAACGAAATCCGACGCATGGTCGCCCTCGTCGACCCCGGCGCAACGCTCGAGCCCGACCTGATCGCCGAAGAAATCCTCGCCGCGCTGCCGCTGCTCCGTCCGACGAAGCGCACGCGCGAAATCGCCGTCCCCCTCCATGAGAAATTGCCTACGACCGTCGCCAAGATCGAGCGTGAGATGATCAAAGCCGCGATGCGCGATCACCAGGGCCGCGTCGACGATGTGGCTAAGGCGCTCGGGATATCGAGGAAAGGTCTGTATCTGAAACGCCAGCGGCTCGGCGTCTAGCCGCGCGGCCGTCCAACACCTCCGCAATCGACGCCATCGTCACACGCTTCGACCCGCCCCGCGTCGTCACGACAGACAACTTGCCGCTCGAAATCCAGTAGTAGATCGTCCGCCGGCTGACGCCGAGCACCGCCGCCGCATGAACAATCAGGAGTGAGCCGGGCATGCGGCCGCAGCGCCAGCATCCCGAATGCCGGATCCTCACGCCACATCGAGTCTCATCGTGCGCGGAGGATCACCACGCCAGGCGGGTCGTCGTGACCCGCACGGGTAGTTCGTTCCCGCCATTTTCGGACACGGCCGCTTCGACTACAATCCGCCGTCTCCAGGGGGGCTGACCATGAACGGCCTGATGATGGACTTTCCGCTGACGCTGTCGGCCATCTTTCGCCGCGCCGAAGCGCTGTTCGGATCGCAGGAAATCGTCTCGCGCAATCCCGACAAATCGCTGCACCGGTATCGTGTCGCCGACTGGGCGACGCGCACGCGCCGGCTCGCGCAGGCGCTCATCGGCCTCGGCGTCAAACCGGGCGAGCGTGTCGCCACGCTCGCATGGAATCACGGGCCGCACCTCGAAGCGTACTTTGGCATCCCGTTGATGCGCGGCGTGCTGCACACGTTGAACCTGCGTCTGCATCCTGACGAGCTCGCGTTCATCGTCAACCACGCCGACGATCGGGTCGTCCTGATCGATCAGAGCCTCCTGCCGCTCTGGGAGAAGGTGCGTCCGCAGTTGTCGAACCCGCCGATCGAGATTGTGTTCGGCGATCAGTACGAAGCGCTGCTCGCGAAGGCGGCGCCGATCGCCGACTGTCCGGATCCTGACGAGAACAGCGCGGTCGCGATGTGCTATACGACCGGCACCACGGGCGCGCCGAAAGGCGTCTTGTATTCGCACCGCGCGATCGTGCTGCACACGCTCGGTCTCGCCCTCACCGGCGTGATGAGCATCTCCGAGCAGGACACGGTGTGTCCGGTGGTGCCGATGTTTCATGCGAACGCGTGGGGGATGCCGTTCGCTGCCGTCATGACCGGCGCGAAGATGGTGATGCCGGGGCCGCACCTCGACGCGGCGAGCATCGTCGATCTGTTCGCGCGCGAACGCGTGACGATCACCGGCGGCGTGCCGACGATCTGGATCGGCGTCCTGCAGCTGCTCGACGACACACCTGGCGCGTACGATCTGTCGTCGATGCGATACATGTTCGTCGGAGGATCTGCGGTCCCGCAGGCAATGATCGAAGCATTCGAGAAACGTCACGGCATGCGCATCGTCCACGCGTGGGGCATGACCGAGCTCGCACCGCTCGGGTCGATTTCGCATCTGCCCTCGTCGCTCGCCGACGCGCCCGACGAGGTGAAGTTCAAGAACCGCGCGAAGCAGGGGCGGCCCGCGCCGTTCGTCGAAATCCGCGCGCGCAACGAAAACGGCTTCGTCCCGTGGGACGGCGCCACGATGGGCGAGCTCGAGGTCCGCGGGCCGTGGATCGCCGCCGGCTATTACAACCGCACCGACTGCGGCGATCGATTTACCGACGATGGCTGGTTCAAGACGGGAGACATCGTCACGATCGACGCTACGGGAACGATCCAGGTCGCGGACCGGGCGAAGGACGTGATCAAATCCGGCGGCGAATGGATTTCGTCGGTGGCCCTCGAGTGCGCGCTGATGGGTCATCCGGCGGTGGCCGAAGCGGCAGTCATTCCCGTCGATCATCCGAAGTGGGCCGAGCGTCCGCTCGCTGCGGTCGTCCTCAAACCGGGCGCGACGGCGACGCCAGCGGAGCTGCGTGCCTTCCTCGAACCGCAATTCCCGAAGTTCTGGATGCCGGACGCCTTCGAGTTCATCGACGCCATCCCGCGAACGTCGGCCGGCAAATTCAAGAAGAGCGAGCTCCGTGAGCGGTTCAAGGACTACGAGTTGGGAGTCTGACAAAAGAGTCTGACAAGGGAGTCTGACTAACTAGTCAGACGTTTTCTGGTCGTGGTATGATTGATTTTTGATTAGTCAAAATCATACCTGTGGCGACCGAAAAATCCTCTAATCCGACACGGGGCTGGCGATTGCCGGCGACTGACGTGAGCCTCCCCGAGATTCACGGCTCGATCACCATCCCGCAGAACGCCGGATTCTGGCGCAAGCTGTTCGCGTTCGCCGGACCCGGGTACCTGGTCGCCGTCGGGTACATGGACCCCGGGAATTGGGCAACCGACCTCGCCGGCGGCGCCCGCTACGGCTACGCGCTGCTGAGCGTGATCATGCTCTCGAACCTGATGGCGATCCTGCTGCAGGCGTTGGCCGCGCGCCTCGGAATCGCCAGCGGGCGCGACCTCGCGCAGGCGTGTCGCGACAGCTACTCGCGAACAACCGTCATCGTCCTGTGGATCCTCTGCGAGATCGCGATCGCCGCGTGCGACCTCGCCGAAGTGATCGGCGCCGCGATCGCGCTCAACCTGCTCTTCCATCTGCCGCTCACGTGGGGCGTCATCGTCACCGCCGCCGACGTGCTCGTCGTGCTGTTCCTGCAGCACCGCGGCTTCCGCTACGTCGAAGCGCTCGTCGTCGGACTGATTCTCGCGATCGCCGGCTCGTTCGCGATCGAACTCTCGCTCTCGCACCCGGCGTGGAATGCCGTGGCGGTGGGCTTTGTGCCGCAGACGCAGATCCTTCGCAACCCGCAGATGCTCTACATCGCCATCAGCATCCTCGGCGCGACGGTGATGCCGCACAACTTGTATCTGCACTCGTCGATCGTGCAGACGCGGAAGTACGTCGATACGCACGAGAGCAAGCGCGAAGCGATCCAGTTCGCGTCGATCGATTCAGCAGTCGCGCTGATGTCGGCGCTCTTCATCAACGCGGCGATTCTCGTGATGGCGGCGGCCGTGTTTCACGGCAAGGGCCACGAGGACGTGGCTGACATCGGCGACGCCTACCAACTGTTGTCGCCGCTGCTCGGCACCGGGCTCGCGAGCGCGCTTTTCGCGATCGCGCTGCTCTGCTCGGGCCAGAACGCGACGCTGACCGGGACGCTCGCCGGTCAGATCGTCATGGAGGGATTCATCAACCTGCGCATCCGCCCGTGGCTGCGCCGGCTGATCACGCGGCTCCTCGCGATCATCCCCGCGATCATCGTCGTGTACTTGTATGGCGAGCGCGGCACAGGGCCGCTGATCATCTTCAGTCAGGTCGTACTCAGCCTGCAGTTGCCGTTCGCCGTGTTCCCGCTCGTGATGTTCACCAGCGATCCGCATAAGATGGGGCCGTTCGTGTCCCCACGATGGATGCAGGCGCTCGCGTGGATCGTCGCCGTCGTCATCGCTGCGCTCAACATCTGGCTGCTCTGGCAAACCTTTGCTGTCGGGCTGCCTGCTTAGGAGGACGTCCATGGGTTTCGATATCGCCGCCGCGGCGTCGCTCTTCACCGTCGGCACGATCCTCTTCGGCCACTTCGAGGAACGCACCGCGAAATGGCGCCGGATGCTGAAGTTCTTCGTGATCGTCGGCGGGACGGCGCTGCTCGACCGATTCGCCGGCCGCGGGTGGGCGTGGGCGTTCATCCTCGGCGGATTGATGCTCGGCCTCACCGTCCATTTCGTGTATCTGCGGCGGCACGGCATCAATCCGTGGACAGCGGAGCCGCGTGACAAGTACTACGCGCTCCGCGGCTGGACAAGCTGATGTATCGCCGCATTCTCGTTGCGATCGAGAACTCGACGGCCGATCAAACGATCCTGTCGCACGTCGCCGCGCTGGCGAAGTTGACCGGGGCCGAACTACTCCTGGTCCACGTGGCCGACGGCTGGGCCGCGCGCCACTTCGACGAACTGCAACTGCGCGAGTCCGAAGAGATGAAGACGGATCGCGAGTATCTGGCGCGCCTCCAAACGGATCTCCAGGGCCGCGGACTCCACGTCGACATCGAGCTCGCGAAGGGCGATCCGGCCACGCAGTTGATCAAGACCGCCGAAGATCGCCACGTCGATCTCATCGCGATGTCGACGCACGGCCACCGCTTCATCAACGATGTCATCCGCGGCGCCACCGCCGACCGCGTCCGCCACATGGTGCGCATACCGGTCCTGCTCCTGCGCGCACAGTAGCAATTAGCCCTTAGCCTTTCCCCTCTGCCTCTGTGTTATAAAGCTCTTCGTGCCAGAGCCGATCCACTCGCACGCGCTCGAGAACATCCGCTTCATTCGCGATGCGATGTCGCGCGCGACGGAGTTCACGGCGGTTCCCGGGTGGGGCGGCGTCGCCATGGGCGTGACGGCCATCGCCACCGCCATTGTCAGCGGACCGCCCGACAACTCGCTGCGGTGGGTGGCGATCTGGTTCGGTGACGCGTCCGTCGCGGCCGCAATCGGGCTGACGACGATGACGATCAAGGCGCGGCGCGGCGGCACGCCGTTGTCGTCCGCGGCGCCGGCGTACCGGTTCGCGCTCGCGTATCTTCCGCCGCTGGTCGCCGGCATGATCCTGACGCCGGTGTTCGCCACGCTCGATCTGATGGCCCGTTTGCCGGGATGCTGGCTGCTGCTCTACGGAACGGCCCTCGCGTCCGGCGGTGCGTTTTCGATTCGGATCGTGCCGGCCATGGGTGTCGCGTTCATGATCATCGGTACGCTGGCATTCGCGGCGCCGGCATCACTCGGACATTGGTTTCTCGCCGCCGGTTTCGGCGGTCTTCACATCGTCTTTGGACTCATCATCGCGAGGAGATACGGTGGCTAAGGCGGCAGCGGCGCAGAAGTCAGAAGTACGAAGTACGAAGTACGGAAGTACGAAGTACGAAGGGGCGGCGAAGAAGACGCCGCTCGCCCTGGATCGACTCATCCACGAACGCCTGCGGCTCGGCATTGTCAGCGCGCTGGCGGTCAACGACTGCCTGACGTTCACCGATCTCAAGAACCTTCTCCAGACGACCGATGGCAACCTGAGCGTTCACGCCCGAAAGCTCGAGGACGCCGAGTACATCGCGTGTGACAAGGGCTTCGAAGGGCGGATGCCGCGCACCGAATACCGGCTAACCGCCGCTGGCCGCAGAGCTTTCGAGAAGTACCTCGCCCACATGGAAGCCATCATCAAGGCCGCAAAAAGCTAGACCCAACCAACGCGGGCCCGGCGCTGTCTACAGATTGCGTGGATGATGCCGAGCTCGTCAGCCGCGCCCGGGGCGGCGACGCCGCCGCATTCGGGGCGCTCGTCGATCGACATCGGCACGCGGTGTATCGGGCGGCGCTCGCGGTGTTGCGATCGCACGCCGATGCCGAGGACGCGGCGCAAGAGGCGTTCGTCAAAGCGTACCGGCAGCTCCGGGGATTTCGCGGCGACAGCAGCTTCAAGACGTGGTTGCTGACGATCGCGTGGCGCGAAGCGATTAATCGCCGCCGCGCGCTCAAGAGTATCTGGCGGCATGTCATTGCGGATCGCGGATTGAGGATGGCGGATTCATCGGACGATCGCGCGATTGACGTCGCAGCGGCCGACCCGGACCCAGAGCAGATGGCACACGACAACCAACTGCGGAGACACATCACAGAGGCGATCGATGCGCTGACGCCGAAGCTGCGCGACGTGTTCCTGCTCGCGCAAACCGGCGAGCACACCTACGACGAAATCGGCGCGATCGTCGGGGCGCCGCTCGGCACGGTCAAGTGGCGCATCTTCGAGGCGCGCCGCGTGGTCAGAGAGTATTTGCGGCAGCGAGGATACGCGCATGCTGGATAACGAGCTCGATCGCGCGATCGACGACGCCGCACGCGAGATGACCGCGGGCGGACCGGGCGGCGACTTCCGCGCGCGCGTCATCGCCAGGATCGAGAACGCGCCCCGCCGCAGGTGGACGCGTGCGATTCCGGCGGTGGCTGCGGCCGCGGCCGTCGCGATCGTGGCGACAGTCACCAGTCACCGGTCGGCAGTCATCAGTCACCGGTCGGCAGTCACCAGTCAGAGTCAGCAGTCGACAGTCGCCCATGGCCAGACGCCGGTTGTAGAAACCCGGCCGACACCGCAACCCACGAATGTAGCGCAGGCCTTTAGGCCTGCTGCGGCGGATCTGCGGAGCCGTCCGACATCTGGACGGCAAACGCCGCGGCCGCTGACGCCGTCCGATCTGGACAACGCGCCGATCGACGTCCCGCAGATCACGGTGGATCCGCTGCCACCAGACGGTTCACTCGATGTGACGCCTCTCGAAACCATTGCGCCGATCGCGGTCACGCCGATCGACGCCCAAGGAGACCGACCATGAAGATTCGTTCGCTCGTGCTCACCGCGGTACTGACCGCACTCACGATCGTCCCGGCGCTGGCGCAAACGGCGCGCACGCCGGCACCCGCCCGGACGCCGTCACCCGAAGCGGCTGACGCATCCAAGACACCGCCGGCCGCAA
>Ga0070741_10009794_pt1 | contig 18410 bp, 13 predicted proteins | sample Coa_R1_4_FD_66440 | JGI IMG/M metagenome (GOLD analysis project Ga0070741, IMG submission 66440) | Surface soil microbial communities from Centralia Pennsylvania, which are recovering from an underground coalmine fire - Coalmine... | ecosystem: Environmental > Terrestrial > Soil > Unclassified ...
CGGCCATCTGTCACGGGCTGCAGATCCTGACGGCGGCGGGCGTGGTATCGGGGAAAGCCTGCACCGCGTATCCGGCGGTCGGCCCGGAGGTCGCACAGGCGGGCGGGCGTTATGTCGAGATCGCCGTAGACGCGGCGCACACAGACGGCAAGCTGGTCACGGCCCCGGCCTGGCCTGCGCATCCCGCCTGGCTGGCGCAGTTCCTCGAAGTGCTGGGAACGAAAATCGAACCCTGAGCAACAGTGGCGGTTGAAACCGCAGCTAGAAAAGCACAAAGTCGGCCTGCGCCGACTCAAGGCCCCCACCCTAACCCTCCTCCCAAGAATCGGAAATGGAAGCCGAAGCGCATCCAGTCCAGTTCCAGGCCGTCGAAGTCGTACCGTTCCGCCAGTTCCCGGATCAGCTTGAGATGGTACTCGCGCACTTCCGGGCGGCCATAGTCGAAGGCGCGATCCGCCCACTCGGCGAACCGATACGGGACGCGGCGCAGTTCGGGGTTCTCGCGCCAGAACTCACTATGGATGTAGCATCGCGCATCGTCCACATTATGCACGTCATTCATCCGCATGGAGAGCCAGGGCGAGATTCCTACCTCCCGGCTTCGCGCGATCCAGCGCGCATAGACATCTATACCGTCCTGGTCTAGCTGCCAGGCGGTATGAATCCAGCCCCGCGCGCCCGTGCGGTCGTCCGGCTTGAGGCTGGCGAGGAGCGGCTGATCGTCCGGGCCATGCGGGTCATAGCCGCGCCAGATCGGGTCCCAGACCCGGCTGGCGTAGCTCGTCCGCATACAGTTGGGGCAGAGGAGCAACTCCCGCACCTGAGTCCCGGCGTACTGATCCACCCAGGCGTCCACCGCCGCCGCGTCGAGCCGCTGCCCGGCGCGCGTGTAGAAGAAGTGGCTGTTGTCCTCGTTCAGGCAGCGCGCGGTCGTCTCGGCCTGCGGTTTCTCCGTCCGGCTCATTCCGTGAAGACCAGCCAGCCGAACCGCTCCGGCAGATGGTAGTTGGCGGGATCGGCCAGCGTCGGCGACCAGGCGGAGAACTCCGGCGGCGTGGCGTAGTCAATGCGATAGAAGTTCGCCCGCCAGCGCGCCCCGACGGAGGGCGACTCGACTCCCAGGCCCGCGAACGGAATGGCGATCTCCGCCGCCCACCACTTGTCCCGCCCGGAACGGTCTTCCAGACGGCCCTCCATTTTAATCGCGCACTGTAACCCGGCGCAGTCCCAACTCGTATCAACAGCAAGGTCTTTGCGATTGAGCGTCGGGTTGACGACGCGCGCATCGAAGAGCGTGCCGCGCGGGCTGAACTCCAGTTCGTCGTAATAGCGCAGGTCGCCGCTGGCGCACAGGAAGACCTCGACCACGTCCTCATTGTAGAGGCGTTCGTCGCGTTTGGTATAGGTGGCCCAGATGTCGGTGTCTTCGCAGTGGAAGCCGACGTAGAGATGCGTATCGCTCCAGCAGGCGCGCAGCGTGGTCGGCTGAAGCCGCTTCTGCGGCTTGCCGGTCGCGGAGACCAGCTTCACGGCGGGCGCGGACTTCCAGACGGGCTTGGTGAGATCGCCATCCAGGGTGAACGGCTTGACTTTCGGGCAGTGGTAGGTGGGAAGCGGGTGATCGGAAGCGTTCGTCATAGGTCTCTTCTTCTCCTGGGCGCAGAGCGCCGATGGACTCAGGCCGACCGCCATCGGCAGCCCGAGCAGCGTGCGCGCGAACTCGCGTCGCGTCATAGGTGGCTGTTGTTTCATGGCGTCCTCAACAGAACCTTCCCTAACGAAGCCCTCACCCCCGTTACCACAGGGCGTTGCGCCCCTGCCTCTCCCACGCTGCGGGAGGGGGAAAGGCAAAGGCTCCCTCCCCTTAAGGAGGGATGGAGTGGGGTTTCCGGCAGGAAATCGGGGAAACCGCCGCCGAACTGAAGGGGTATCCCCAGTTTCGGGCCGTTCACGGCCTGGCAGATAGGAAGGCAGATACAGGGATGAGAAAGAGCAAGGGACTACTCGGCGGCCTCCTGGCGATGCTGGCTTTCGGCGGCGGCCTGGGAACAGCGCGGGCGCAGGCTCCGCAAGCGGATGCAAAAGCGACGGCGGCGACGGGCGCGGCAGAGATTCAGATCGCTGCCGAGAGCGCGCCGTACCGCCTCGAATTTCGCGACGGACGCGGCACATTCCTCCGCAGCGCATTCGGACAGGAGACAGAAAAGCGGCTGCCGCTCCTCTTTTTACATACAGATGCCGGCCCTGCCGGTTATGCGAAATATCTCGCCTGGTTCCTGGCGCGCGATAACGACAGCTACGCGCTTCTCTGGTGCTACCTGAACGACACGGGCAGCGAGTTCTGGTGCTGGCTCTATCGCTTCCCCAGCAACCAGTTGACCACGCTGCGCTTCACCGGCAGCTACCGGTTCGCGCCGCCCGCCGAGCCGGTCGCGCCCGCGCCGATGCCGGGCTTCAAGCTGACCGTCGTGCCGCGCTACCTGGGGGCGGACTTCCTCTTCGGCAACTGGACGCGGCGCTCCGGCGACCTGGAACGTCTCGACCTCTTTGCCGCCTCCGCGCCCCCGCGCGAGGCCGCTCCGGGCCGCGCCCCGACCGAAGCGGGGCCTGCCGGAACGCCGCTCAAAACGCTGACACGGCTGCGCGTCGCGCCGCTGCACGAACTCAATGTCGCGGCCGGGAACGGCTGGCGGGAAGGCGGCTGGCGCGAACTGCACGCCCTTGCCACCGACGCCGCCGGGGAACCCTACTACCTCATCCTCTACAGCAACGCCACGCGCGGCTATGCCATAGACCTCCAGCGCGCTGTGCCGTATATCGCCGACTTCGGCGCGAAGGTGCAGTTCACCGCCGCAACGCCTGCCTTTGGAGCCAGCGAACACCCGGAGACCGAACTCGATCTGCGCATTCCGCGCGGCGACCGCCATGAGTTCGTGCTGACCTCCCATCGCGCCTATGCCAACCCCGCGCTTGAGGTGACGCTGACCGCCGACTTCATCTCGCCCGACAGCAAGCCGATCTCTGTTCCCGGCTTCTGGGATGGCGGCGCTACCTGGCGCGTGCGGTTCGTGCCGCAGCAGGTCGGGCGCTGGTCGTGGCATCTGCGCTCCAACGACCCGGAACTGGACGGGCAGCAAGGCGAGTTCGACTGCGTGGCCGCGGAGACGACACCGGCGGGATTTCTGCGCGTGAATCCGGCGTCCAGCTACCGCCACCACTTCGCGCGCATGGACGGCACGCCCTTCTTCCCGGCGATGCTGCACGAACCGGTGCATTTTATTGCGAAGCCGGGCCTACCCGTGAACCGGCCCCTCACCCCCGTCCCCTCCCCCCAAGAACAGGAGGAAGGAAGTGGTCAAAACGGTTCAGCTTCCTTCCAGGCGTTCCAGCAGAAGGTGGATGCCTGCGCCGCGCTGGGAATCAACCGGTTTGTGGGCGGTTTCCTGATAGACCCGGTGGCCTTTGCCCGCAACACGCAGGTCAATGAGGGCGGCACGCCTTTTGTGGACGGCGACCTCGACCGCCCCAATCCGGCCTATTTCCAGTGGATGGATCGGCGCATCGCCTACTGCAACGAGAAAGGCATCGTTCCCGATCTGGGCATCGGCTGGCCGGGAGAAGGGTTCTTTGCAGCCTACAGTATGCCTAAGCTGCGCCGGATGTGGCGCTACGTGGTGGCCCGCTACGCCGCCTACGATGTCTGCTGGAACCTGTTCGGGCCGGAGCCGCTCGCCGCCGGAACCAGCGCCTACGTCGCCGCCTTCGCGCGCCTGACCCGGCAGAACGATCCCTATCGCCATCCCCTGACGACCGTGACCGTCGGGCCGCAGCCGGTCCCGACCTCGGCGGAAGACCGCTCCGACTCCCGACTCGACGTGGTGACGCAGTGGGGGGGCGATCTCGATACGCTGGCGCAGAACTGGAGCCTGGACAAACCGCTGGTCGTGCTGGACCCGCCGGGGGCGAAGTCTGGGGAGGGCGCGCGGCAGCGCCTCTGGGAGACGCGGATGCAGGGCGGTTACGGAACCGGGGCCGCGTCCGCGGAGGCGCTCGACAGCCCGGAAGTCCGGTGGACTGCCGCCTGCGCCCGCTTCTTCCGCACGACGAACTTCTGGCGGCTGAGGCCGCACCCGGAACTGATAGACCGGGGCGACGGGAACCTCAAGCGCCCTCACAGGCCGGAGACGGCGGCAAAGCCGCTGGCCGCTTCCTTTCAGGCAGAAACCTCGCCACAAGCCGTCCCGCCTCCCAATGCCGCGCCCGCCGCGCGCGTCTTCGTGCTGGCAGACCCGGCCTGGGAGTATGCCGTCTACTTCGCGCAGGGCGGTTCCGTCACGCTCGACCTGCTGGAAGCGACCGGGCGGCTCAAGTCCTCCTGGTTCAATCCGCGCACCGGGGAGTTTACGGCAGAGGAGACGATCCAGGGCGGCGCGTACCAGACCTTCACCGCCCCCGACGGCAACGACTGGGTTCTGCACCTCTCGCGGCGTTAGCGCCGGGTACGGAAAGTACCCGTCTGGTGGGCCTGACGGCCAACCGTCCTACCGGACGGAATCCTTACTGGAGGCTTGTCCCTTCGTACCGCACTCGCCTGCATACGAAAGAGAAGGCTTCTAAACGGAGGCGTCCGTGAGGACGCTTGGCGGCGCAGCCGCCCTCGAGACGGGTACTTTCAGTACCCGGCCAGGGAAACCTACTTGTCGGCCAGGCTGCGGATGTGCTGCCAGCGCGACTCCGGTACGGAGAGGAAGACCTGGACGATCTCCGGGTCGAACTGCCTGCCGGAGTATTTGATGATCTCCTCGCGGGCCGCGCGGAAAGGCATGGCGGCGCGATAGGGCCGGTCGCTGGTGATCGCATCCAACGTGTCGGCGATGGCGAAGATGCGCGCGCCGAGCGGGATCGCCTCGCCGGTCAATCCGTCCGGGTAGCCGGTTCCATCCCAGGCTTCGTGATGGTGCAGCACGATCTGAGACGCCCGTTTGAGCATCTCGATCCGGGCGCACATCTGGTAGCCGATGACCGGATGCTTGCGCATCTCGATCCACTCTGCGCGGGTCAGCCTGCCCGGTTTGAGCAGGATGCGGTCGGGAATGCCGATCTTGCCGATGTCGTGGAGCAGCGCGCCCCGCTCGATGTGATAGATCTGCTCGGAAGACAGCCCCATCAGGTCGGCCATCTCCATCGTGTAGGCGGTCACGCGCTCGGAATGTCCCTGCGTCTCGGTATCGCGGGTGTTCAAGGCGGAGAGCAGCGCATCGAGGATGCTCTCGTTGGAGGTCTGGAGCGCCATCCGATAACGCAGCGCGTTTTTGCGCTGAACGGCCTGGCGCGTCAGATTTCGCTCCACGACGATCGGCAGGTCCTCCGCCTTGCAGGGTTTGGTGATGAAGTCGCTGGCTCCCCGATGCAGCGCGTCACGCGCCATATCCACGCTGGCATGTCCGGTCACCAGAATGACGGGCAGATCCGGATAGGCCGTGACGATCTGGCCCAGCAGTTCCATCCCGTTCTGTCCCGGCATCACGATGTCGCAGAGCATGATGTCGAAAGGCAGGCGTTCCAGCAGTTGCAGCGCCTCCAGCGCGGAGGCGGCGCTGTGCGCTTCATACCCCTCCTCGCGCAGAATGGAGACGAAAGTCTCGCGCACGATCTCGTCGTCATCCACGACCAGCGTTCGCACACGGGCGGCCTGCGTTTCTGCGCCGGAGCGGGCGGTATCCTCCGTCTGGGCTTCCGGTGTCCAGAGCGTGAGCGGGGGCGGTGTGGTCTCTGCCGCATCCGGTGCGCAACAGCTCGGATCGTCGGCAAGTGAACGCGGTTTTGGTACGTACATAAAAGTTCTCTGACAGCTTAAGAGTTGGTCTCATCCGGCCACTGAGGGCTGTTCTCCTCCGCAATGCGGCGCACCGTATCCGAATGCCGCCAGACACCTCCCGTTTCGCTCCGATCTGCCTGATAGAGCGCCTGGATGCCCCGCGCGATCAGAGCCTCCGGGTCGGGCGTGTCCAGGGCCATCGCCGCCACGCCCACGCTGACCTTCAGCCAGGGGCAGTCGGGGTCTTCCGCATAGGCGATCATGGCGTCGCGCAGACGTTCCGCCAGGAGAGCGGCCTGCGCTTCGGCTCGCAGCGGGCAGACGACCAGGAAGATCGGCGCTTCCGAAGGATACAGTTCCGAGGCGCACCCGACGACATCGTAGATGCGGGTCTCCTGGCGCAGGCAGCGCGCCACCGCCCTCCCGATCAGATTGGCTCCTTCCGTCCCGAAACGGCGCAGGAGGGAGCGGGTCTCTTCCTCGGTACTGACACTGACGGCCAGCAGGGAGAGCGGCTGCCGGTAGCGATCCGCCATCGCCATCATCGCGCTCAGGTAGCTGAGGAACGCGAACGGCGCGACGGCCCCGGTCTGCGGATCGGCAGGAAGCAGCGCATCCAGCCGCCGAACCGTGTCTGTCTCTGCGGCGCTCCGGTCGTCCGCGTCGGCATCGTAAAAAGGCTCGAAGAGCGAGTCCGACTCCGGCTCGTATTCCCAGTAGTCCATGAACTCTCTGTCTGTCCTCTCATTGGGATTGGCGCGTTTTTTCCGAGGGCTATCGGCTGGGTCGCGCCAGGCGGGCCGCATGAAATAGGCTCTGCCTCATCAACGCAGCCGGTGAGCGTCAAGACATGGCGTTTTTCATCCATTTCAGGCCGCCTCCCTCAGACCATTATCGGCCAGTCTTGCGCCGTTCCCTACCGTAGACCGGCAGAGAGTTTGCGCTCAGTCGTTTGTATCGCGCTCACGGCTTTCTATCTTCTGCCCGCCGCGCGTGATCTGCCAGCGCCGCAGCCAGTACCAGCCGACCCCAAGAACGATAGCGCCCGCGATGATCGCGAACATACGCCTCTGTAGGGCGGCAGTCTGCGGATCCATCGGGGTCGGCGCCTCATCGGCATCCTGCGCCCACACTGCCAGCGGCAGGAGCCAGAGACCGCAGGTCAGCGCGATAGTTCGGCACAGGCAGCCTATGCGCGTGCAGATAGCGAGCAAGTTATCAGGTTTTTCCATGCCTGGTTCTCCTCTGCCATGCAAAGATTTTCCCATTTCCCCGGCGAACGCATTCGCAGGTGGCTCTCACCCCATAAAGCCCTCACTCCGACGAAGACCCCACCCCGACCCTCCCCTTCGCAAGGGGAGGGAGCAGCCAGGCGTTCGCCCTCCCCTTCGCAAGGGGAGGGAGGCTCAATGCGCCCCTCTTCCTCTTCGCAAGGGGAGGGAGTCCCGTCTGGCTCTCCCCCTCCTTACGAAGGAGAGAGCCAACAACTGGCTCCCCCTCCTTACGAAGGAGGGAGCTACCAAACGGCTCCCCCTCCTTACGAAGGAGGGGGCCGGGGGGGAGGTCATGAGTGAGGGCCGCTGTTTTCCCGACCGCCGGATGAAAAGAGAAGGCTTTGCGGGGGTGATAGCGCGCTATTCGTCGTCGTGCGCGGCGACGGTCAGCATGGGCAGGCGGCGATGCCGCTCCGGCGGCAGCAGGCGCTCGATGGTATCGTCCACCGTGATGATCCCCAACAGGCGCTCGTCCTTGCTGAGAACCGGAACGGCCAGCAGGTTGTAACGCCCGATGACCTGTGCCACCTCATCGGCGTGATCGTCCTCATAGACATGAATGACGTTCTGCACCATGATGTCGCTGATGTGGGTCTCCGGCGGCGCGATGACCAGATCGCGCAGGCTGAGAACGCCGACCAGCCGCTCATCATCGTCTACCACGTAGACATAATAGATGGTCTCCGCTTTGGGAGCCAGTTCGCGCAGCCGGTTGATGGTCTCCTCGCAGGTGAGGTTGGCCTTGATGCTGACGAGTTCGGTGGTCATCAGGCCGCCTGCCGTCTCGTCGTCATAAGCCATCAGTTCCTTGACATCCTCGGCCTGTTCCGGCTCCATCTGTTCGAGCAGTTCCTCGCTGCGCGCGTTGGGCAGGTCGTCGAGAACATCGGCGGCCTCGTCCGGCTCCATCTCCTCCAGAATGTCGGTCGCGGTCTCGTCGTCAAGCTGCTGCATGATCTGCACCTGGACTTCCGGCTCGACCTCGGCGATGGCGTCGGCGGCGGTCTCCGTATCCAGCGACTCGATGACCTCGGCGCGCTGCTGCGGGCTGAGCTGCTCCACGATGTCGGCAATGTCGGCGGGATGCAGCCGCGCGATCTTGTCATGGGAGACTTTCAGGCGGATGCTGCCGCCCGCCGTGCCGGGTTCGAGGGTATGCACGTCGTCCCAGGCGATGAGGTTGGAGCGCAGAGGGCGATGGAACAGGCGGGCCGCCGCCTCGATGGGCTTGCTGAGGCTTCCCAGGCGGCGCAGGGTGGCGCGCAGGCTGGCATCAATACCGACCACGCAGTACTGATTGCCGCACTCGGCCAGGCGGACATCGCTGACGCGCACGACGCGATGGCCCTGCACGTCCACGATCTGCTTATCCAGCATGTCCCGGCGCAGGCGCAGGTCATCGTCTTTCGGCGTATAGGGCGTGATGCTGTCCAGCGGAACGCGCAGCCGCACGTCCCCGACGATCTGCCCGCTGCCGGTCGGGCCGTCCGGGTCATTGATCTCCAGCGCATCGTAAGGCACGCAGAGTTCGCCCGCTCCCGTGCGCAGGATGACCGCTTGAACGGCAGGGAAGCGCCCGCCCAGCGTCGCGATGGCGTCGGCGATCTTCCCGACCATCGCCCCCTCCGGCGAGACGACCGGGTTATCGAGTAGCTGCGTCAGGTACTTCATGAATCTATTATACCGGGAGGGCTTCCAATCGTCAACGCAGCGCAGGCCCCGCCATGCCTGTCGTTTCCTGCCGGTAAACCGAAAGAAACAGTTGACAGATACGCGCGCCGCGCGTATAATATCTGTGTCACCCAGGTAAGGAAGGAACTCTTTTTCATGCCATCCGGCACGGGGACAATCCGAGTTGGGCTTATGGGTACACGGGGCTTTCCGCTCTGTGTTCCCTTGCTGCTGCTGGCCCAGGCCGTATTGTGACTCTTTGCACCCCGTGACGCAGGCAGATTGTTTGGATGGAACGCGAATGCCGATGTGACGCCGACGCAGCCCCTTATGGCTGACGCCGCGCCGACAACGATTTTGGCCCACCGCCAACCTGCTTCTGCCGGTTCGCGGTGGGCTTTTCACTGTGTGGGTGTTGGGAACCTCCCTCTGGCTGTCTGAACTGTGATTCGTTGGATTAAAGGATAGATTATGAGTGGGCCTGGCTCCATCATAGTCCATCCCATAATCATTCTAATCATAGTTCAGGCAGCGAGCAAGAGGGGCCGGGGGAGGGGTAATCAGGAGATTGCGACGATGAGCCTTCTGGTTGTCAGTAATCTGGAAAAATCGTTTGGCGGCGACACGATTCTGATGGGCGTCAGCTTTCGGCTGGCGTGGCGGCAGAAGCTGGGCCTGGTCGGACGCAACGGCAGCGGCAAGACCACGCTCCTGCGCATCCTCACCGGGCAGCAGGAGGCCGATAAAGGCACGGTAAACTACGCGCGCGGCGTCCGGTTCGGCTATCTGAGGCAGGAAGACGCCGTGGATCCGAACAAGACCGTCTTGCAGGAGGCTGAGGCCGCCTTTGCGCACGTCCTGGCGATGGAGCGGCGGATGCGCGAGGTCGAGCATGAGATGGCCGCCGCCGAGACCGACGAGGCGTTGGAGCGGGTCATGGAGGAGTACAGCCTGCTCCACGACCGATTCGACGCGATGGGCGGCTACGATAACCTGCGCGACATTCCCGGCGTGCTGAAACGGCTCGGTTTCGGCCTGGCCGACCTGAACAAGCCGTGCGGCAGGCTCTCCGGCGGCGAGAAGACGCGCCTCGCCATCGCGCGGCTGCTGCTCTCCGGCCCGGACATCCTGTTCCTCGACGAGCCGACCAATCACCTGGACATCGAGGCGACCGAATGGCTGGAAGGCTTTCTGAAAGACTTCGGCGGCGCGGTCGTCCTCGTCTCCCACGACCGCTACTTCCTGGATCGGGTCGTCACGACCATCGCCGAGATAGAGAACGCGAAACTGACGTTCTACAACGGCAACTTCTCCTCCTACTGGACGCAGAAGCAGGCGAACCGAGCGCGGCAGGCCGATCTCTACGAGCGGGAGCAGCGCGAGATCGCCCGGCTGACCGAGTTCTTCGAGAAGTGGAAGAACACGCCCTCCAGACGGTCGCAGGCGGTGATGCGGCTGCGGTGGGCCGAGCGTATCCGCGCCAACGCTACCGAGAAGCCCAAGCCGACCGGCAAGAACATGCGCCTGACCGTCAAGCCGACGCAACTGAGCGGCAATGAGGTCGTCATCCTGGACAACGTCGGAATGCGGTACGGCAGCCGGACGCTGTTCGAGGGCGTGACGGCGCTGCTGCGGCGCGGCGAGCGGATCGGCATCGTCGGGCCGAACGGGGCGGGCAAGTCCACGCTGGTCAAGATCATCCTGGAGCGGGAGACGCCGACCTCCGGCATGGCGCGGCTGGGCGCAAGCGTGACCATCGGCTACTTTTCGCAGGACACGAGCGATCTCGATCTGGACGCGACCGTGCTGGAGAACATGCTGAACGTGGCGGACATGCTGCCGGAGACGGCACGCACGCACCTGGGCAAGTTCCTCTTCACCGAAGACGATGTGTTCCGGCAGGCCCGGCTCCTCTCCGGTGGGGAGAAGAACAAACTCGTGCTGGCGCAACTGACCTATCTGCGCCCGAACCTGCTCATCCTCGACGAGCCGACCAACCATCTCGACCTCGACTCGCGGGAGGCGCTGGCGGCGATGCTGCGCCAGTACGAGGGGACGCTGCTGCTCGTCTCCCACGACCGTTATCTGCTCGACCAGGTGACGAACCGCACGCTGGAAGTCGCCGACGGCAGAGTGACCCTCTACGATGGGCCTTACGGCCAGTACCGGGCGCAGAAGGCGGCACGGCAACTTGCTACGCCACCCAAAGCGCAGCCCATGACACCTGACACCCAGCGCCTGACACCTGCTACCGGCGGCAACGGGCATCAGACGCCGATGGAAAGCCTGCTCTCGCAGCGCCCGACGCCCGCCGTCGCCCTCCCGACCGGCCTGAACGCGCACCAGATGTCGAAGGAGCGGCAGCGCGCGAAGAGCCAGGCAGCGGCGGCAGAGAAGCGGGTCGAGGCGCTGGAGACACGGCTGCGAGAGATCGAGGCGAAGCTTTCCCATCCGGCCCCGTCCGATAACGTGGTCGCGCTCTCGCAGGAGCATGGCGGCGTGCAGTCGGCATTGGCGGAGGCGCTTTCCGCCTGGGAACAGGCGGCGGCCTATGCGGAAGCATTGGGCGCTGGGCGCTAGGTGTTGGGTGTCTTGTCTTCCCTGCCTTCCGACCGCCTTCTGTGCGCGCGGCCAGGCGACCCAAACTACAAGGAGGAAACCATGTCGCTCTCTCTCATTCCCCGCCTCGCGGTCTATCTTCTGCTCCTAGCGCAGCCGAACCCACTGGCGACGAGGCCGACCCAGGTGCGAATCGCTTACGGAGACGACCCGCGACACAGCGTGCGCATCGTCTGGCAGACGCAGGCGGCGACCGCAACGGAAGTCGTCGAGTACGGAACCTCGGAGAGTCTGGGGCAGATCGCGCGCGGCAAGCGCGCCTCGTATGCCTACGAGACCGGCGTGCTGCATGAGGCCGCTCTGACGAGCTTGGAACCGGGAACGACCTATCACTATCGCGTCGGCGACTTCGCGGGCGGGTACAGCCGAATCTACTCGTTCCGCACGGCCCCCGATAAGCCCGAAGACTTCACCTTTACCGCCTTCGGCGATCACGGCGTCACCGAGGCCGCCGCCCGCAACGTGGAGAACGTTCTGCGCGAGAAGCCTGCGTTTCATCTGCTCTTAGGCGACATCTCCTACGCCAACGGCGATCAGCCCGTGTGGGACGCCTACTTCACGCAGATCGAGCCGATGGCCTGTCGGATTCCCGTCATGCCCACGCTCGGCAACCATGAGAACGAACGCATCGGCCCGGAGAGAAAGCGCATCGGCTATGTTTCGTATTTAGCGCGATTCGCGCTGCCGGGCGCGGAGACGCACTACACCTTCGACTACGGCGCGGCCCGCTTCGTCGCCTTCAACAGCGACGACGTGGAGAACAAGGAGCAGCTTGCCTGGCTGGATAAGACGCTCGCCACCGCCCGCCAGGACAGAAAGGTGCGCTGGCTCATCGTCTACCAGCATCACCCTTTGTTCGGCTCCACACAGAGGCGCGGCGATAACCAGGCGCTTATCGCCGCCCTACAGCCGCTCTATGATAAGTACCAGGTAGACCTTGTCCTGCAAGGACACGATCACGTCTACGAGCGGCAGTATCCTCTGCGGAATTCGCAGGCCGTCAGCGCCAGCCTTCAGGTCTATCCGCAGGGGCAGGGAACGGTCTACGTCATCTGCGGCGGGGGCGGCAAATCGCTCTACCAGTTCACCCCGGAAAAACCGGCCCTCTGCGCCGTGCGCGAGCAGACCTACTGCTACCTGAAGGTACACGTTCCGCAGAAGGGGGCGCTGGTAGTCGAGGCGCGGCGACTGGATGGCAGCCGCATCGAACGCTTCGAGATCCAGCCTACACTGTAGTCGGCCTCATCCCGGCCCTGCGTATAGTGGAAGGCCGCTAAAACGTGCCGAAGAGGGAGAGGAGGATGCGCCGCCCCTGCTGGAAGCGCGTGCCGCTAAAGGCCGACTGGAAGTTGATGACCGTGCGATCATCGAGCAGGTTCTCGATGTCCAGGCCGAGGCCGCCGTGTCCCTGCAGGAAGCGCGGGCCGGTCGTGAAATGCAGGTCGAGGCGGGTGCGGGGCGTGCGCTTGTCGCTCGGCGGAATGACGCTGCTGGCGAGGCCGCTGCCGTGATTGAGCGTAAACGAGATGGCTGCGCCGTTTTTCCAGCTATAGCCCACGTCGAGGCCGATGGTGTTGCGCTGGTCATGGTCGTTGAATTCGGGGACGGGTTCGCCGGTGTTGTCCACGCCGTTCGGGCGGGCGAGGGAGTAGGTGTAGTTGAAGGAGGCGTCCCAGCCGTAGCCTTTTGTCGGCGTGAGGTCGTAGGCGAACTCGATGCCATGCACGCCGCCGTACTGCAAGTTGACGGCAGAGTAGATTCCGATCTGGCTGCCGGGAATGAACAGGCCGGTATCCACCTGGTTGCGTATCTGCTTGATGTAGTAGGCGAGCGAGACGGTCTGCCCTGGCGCAAGCTGATGCTCCACGCTCACGTCATACTGATCCAGCGTCTCCGGCTGAATGGGCTGCCCCAGAACTGCGCCCTGCGCCAGCGGCGGCGTGTTGAACAGGCGATTGTACGACCAGCGCGCGGTCGTCGCCCGGTCGAGTGTATAGGAGAAGTTGAGGCGCGGCGAGAGCGTGATGACATTGACGGTCGGCTGGCCGAGGTTCTGCGTCTGCTTGTACCAGTCGGCCCGCAGGCCATAGTTGAGGGTGAAACGGCGCGACGCCTGCCAGGTGTCCTGCACGTAGGCGGCGCGATAGAAGCCGGAGCGATGCACCCGGAGCGTCGGCACGGCCCCGGACGTGGGAACGAAGACCGGATTGCCGTTCACATCGAGCACCGGAGCGCCCTGCGCGTCGGTCTGCACGCTGCCTGCCGGGGCCAGGTTCGGGGAGAGCGCGGCCAGTTCGTCGAGCGCCAGGCGGCTGCCCGGCACAAGCCGGTACGTCTCATCGCCGTTCTGGTCGTCCAGCAGCAGCCCGGTTTTGAACTCGTGCCGCCCGCGCTTGTAGGTCAGGCTGCCCGTGATCTGGACGTGATGGATGTTGCGGGTCGAGGTCGGGCTATATTCAATCGAGTTGTCTACCGGCAGATTCAGCACGTCCACCGCCGGGTTCTGGTTGTGCAGGTCCTGCCCGGCGTGCAGAACGGTCAGGGCGAGCAGGCCGGAGGTCGTGGCCGCCAACTGCCGCCGCCAGGAGAGCGTGGCGAACTCGCTGACTTCGCGCGTGGTGATGTCCTGCCCTGCCGCCTGCTGGGAGGGCAGAGGGATGGTCTGCGCGCCGAGCGCCCCGGCGTTGTCCGGCGTCACGTCCGGGCGGGTTCCATCGGCGTTGCGCAGGCCCAGGAAGCCGAAACCCTGCCCGGCGGCGGCGAACGAGGCGGGCAGGCCCGTGCGATTGGAGATCTGATAGGTGTCCGGGTTGCGGCTCAGGGTGAGGTTGAGCGTGTCGCGGCGGCTCGGCGTGAAGCGGAATTTGGCGAACTCGTTCAGGCGGGAGCCTTCATTGTGGGCCGTCTGCTCGTCGGGCTGCTGCGGTTCCAGGTAGTTGCGCGTGCGCGTCGCGCCGAAATTGAGGACGTAGCCCGCGTACTTGCCGAGCGGGCCGAGCGCGGTGAACTCGCCGTTCGTGGTATCGTAGCTGCCGCCTTCGAGGGCCAGGTCGTTGCGGGGCCGGTTCACGCCGGGCAGCGTCGCAACGTTGAGGATGGCGGCGGTCTGCCCCCCGAACTCCGGCGCAAAGCCTCCGGTCAGTATCTCCAGCCGCTGGATGGTAGACGGCACGACGACGGAACCCTGCCGCCCGGAGAGCGTATCCGGCAGCGGCACGCCGTCCACGATGTAGGCGATGTCGGCATGTTCGCCCCGGACGTGCTGCTGTCCGGCGGAGTCGGAGGCGACTCCGGTGGTTCCCTCGATGACCTTGTTGATGTTGCCCCCCACCCCGGCTTTGTTGGCGATCTCTTTCTGGTTGAGCGTGGTTCCGGGCGCGATAGGGTTGGCGTGCTGCGGGATCAGGCGGGTCGCCGTCACCTTGATATAGATGTCCTTGACCGGCGGCTCCTGCGCCACTGCCTGAAGCCGGACCGTCGTTCCTACGGGAATCGCGATCAGCGTCGGACGCGCGCCGCCCGCGCCGTAGTCCACCGTCCAGGCGCGCGTATCGAACACGGAGGTCTGACCTGCTGGCGTCCAGCCGGCAATCAGCGTGCGCGCGGGCCGGACGCCGCTCCCATCCTCGACCGTGACGCGCGCCCCGGTGACCGGCTGCCGCGTCGCGCCCTCCACGACGACGAACTGCACGCGCCCTAATCCACCCGCCTGCGCGCTTAAAGGCATTAAGAGAAACAGAGAGAGAAGAGCGACGTATAGCGACGGAATGAATTCCTTCGCTGAGTGGCGCGTTGCGCCCAGTGTCCTACGGACACGGTACAGATTGGCAGTTTGCATCGTGTCCTCGTAGGAGGACACTGGGCCGTAGGCCACCCAGCGAAGGAATTCATTCCGTCGCTTGCTTTTCTGCGGATGGCGCGATTCTCCTTGTAAAGCCATCAACTCACCTGGAATTGGATATGCAGCCGCACGCGGCTTTCGATGGGCTGGCCGTCGCGCGTGGCGGGCTTGAATCGCCACTGCCGGGCCGTCTCCAGCGCGATGCGGTCGAGTTCGTCGTTGCCGGTGGACTGCGTGATCTTGACGTTGGTGGGCGTCCCGTCCGCCCCGACGATGAATTCCGCCACGCAGGTCTTGTCGAGCGTCTCGGCGCGCAGGTCGTCCGGGAGGGTCGGCTGCGGAGACTGAACCGGTTCCGCCTCGGTAAAGACCGGCTCCTTCTTGACTTCCGGCGGCGGCGCAGGCGGCGTTGCCGATTTTGGCGGGGCGACATTCTGCGCGATCTTCGGCGCTTCCGGCTTTGGCGGCTCCTCTTTTTGAGGCGGCGGCGCAGGCGCGGCATCGCCCCCCGGCGGCCTGGGATCGGCCTGCGGCGTCGGAAGCTGGCCCGCCTTGCCCGTGCCGTTGGCGTCTACGGTCGGCTCACCACTATCCCCTGCCCCGCCATCGCCCGCGCTGGCGACCACCTTCGGCTGATTCAGGTTGCTCTTCTGCGCGGCCTGTCGCGCGTGCGGCGTGCTGGACGCGCTCTTTTTTACGGTCGGCGCGGCCTTGCGCGCGACCTTCCGCTCTTTCTTGACCTCCGGCTTCTCTTTCTCGGCCTGTGGCGGCGGCAGCACGACCATGCGCGCCTCGACGAAATGCCGCTCGATCTTCTGGAACGCGCCGAAGTGCGCCAGCACCGGCAGCGCGACGATATGCACCAGGATCGAGACGCCCACAATACGCATCAGGAGCGGATTTTTCTGTTTTCTGCGTCGCATAAGGCCCTCACCCCCAACCCCTCTCCCACGCTGCGGGAGAGGGGAGCGACCTCCCCGGCCCCCTCCTTTGTAAGGAGGGGGAGACGGTAGGGGCGCTGCTTGCTGCGCCCAACAAAAGTCTGAACTGCGCCCTGAGTCTGCTATCCGCGATCTGTTGCGATGGCGAACCGGGTCACGCCCGCCTTGCGCGCTTCGTCCATCGCGGCGACGACCAGCCCGTGCATCACCCGCCTGTCCGCATTGATGATGACCAGGTTGTTCGCGCCGACCTTCAGGTTCTCCAGGCCGCTTTTGAGCTTGTCCAGCGTCGTGGCAGTGGTGTTCAGGTAGATATGGTTGTCCGCCATGATGGTGATGGTCACGTTCTGTGACGAGTGTTCGTTCGCGGTCGAGGCTTTGGGCAGGTTGACCGGCAGGCCGCTCTGCACCACCATCGCCAGCGACGCGACCATGAAGAAGAACAGCAGGAACATCATCACGTCTATCATGGGGATGACGATGATCTCGGCCTCTTCCACCGGCCGGCGGCGTCCGATCTGGACTCGTTTGCGCATTGCCATCGGCTGTCTCTCCTACTCAGTCCACGCGCCCGGTCAGGTAGTTGACCAGTTCCGCGCCGTAGAACTCCATGTCCTCGATGATCTTCTTGGAGAGGTTGGCAAAATAGTTGTAGGCAATGAAGCCGAGGACCGCCAGGCTGATGCCGGTCGCGGTCGAAACCAGCGCCTCGGAGATGCCGCCCAACACCTGCGTCGGGTTGGAAAGGCCGCTCTGCGAGGCGGCGCGGAAAGAGGCGATCATTCCCGCGATGGTTCCGAGCAGCCCGAGCAGGGGCGAGATATTGACGATGGTTTTGAGGACAGGCAGGTTGGCTTCCAACTGCGGCACTTCGTTGGAGGCTTCCTGCTCCATTGCCATCTCGATGGCGTCTGCCGGGCGATGGGCGTTTCTCAGGCCGCGCGCGAACATCCTGCCGACCGGCCCGCCCGCCAACTGGCAGAGGCCGATGGCGGCGGAAGGGTCGCCCTCCGCGCCCGGTTTGTAGGCGGCTTTGATCTCGTCGAGCAGGGCGTCGCCATCCACCGCTGCCTTGCGCAGGCTGATGGCGCGCTCGATGACAATGGTGATCAGCACGATAGAACAGAGGATCAGCGGGTACATCATGACCCCGCCTTCCTTGATGAATTTCAGGACGGCTGCCATAGTTCTCTCACTCTTTTGCACATCCGAATCAGGGACGATACGAAGGGCCGGACGAAGGCGTTGACCTACCTCCCCTGGGGCAGAGGTAGGTCAGAACAGCCCACCGTCCCGCCCTTCTACGAGGACGGGAGGAAAGCGGTACGGTCTATTCGTCCGAATCAGGAAGAGAGGTCAGGCGGAAGGAGGCGCGCGAGAGGAGAAGCCCGGCAAAAAGGCGGAATGGAGAGAACCGTTCAGAGGCGCGGGAACGAGCGCGCGCGGCGTGACTACGGAGGCGACCCGATAGAGAGGCAGCGCCGCAGAGACGCTGCTGGCCTGCCACTCGCAGTAGGCGCAGGGAACGTTCGGAGCGCAGACCTGATCGCAGAGGGCCTCCTGCTGCGATGAAGATACCTGGCGCGCGGAGGCAGAGGCCAGCGTGAAATGCGTATGCGTCAGCGTGCCGAACGTGCTGAGAAAGACGTACAGCACCGCGACGAACGCGGCCTGCGCGCGAGCCGGTCTGCGATTATGGCAAACGCCGATACGCAATAATGCCCTCGTTTCCGATGCCGGCGGTCACTATTCCATACCAGCTATTATAGCACAACTTGTTCCCGGTGTGCAGGCTATTTTCGCGCGTTGCGCGCCGAGTCATGTCTGAGGGACGCGGCCCTGGTAGCCGAACTTGACCCAGGCCGAGAAGCCGAGAACGATCGCGACGATCAGGCCGAGCCACTGCGCGCCAAGCGTCTGATAGAGCAGATAGAGGTTCAGCCCGGCGATGACGGAGCAGACCAGGTAGCCGACCAGTTTCAGCCAGAGCGGGTTAGCAAACTCGCCCATCTTCTTTTTGTCCGACGTGAACATCATCAGCGGAAAGATGGCGAACGAAAGCTGCATCGAAAGCACGACCTGCGAGAGGATCAGCAGTTCGACCGTTCCCTTGCCGCCCTTCGCAACGATCATGAAGATGGCGGGAATGATGGCGAGGCCGCGCGTGATCAGGCGGCGCAGCCAGGGCGCGATGCGGATGCGTAGGAAGCCCTCCATGACGATCTGCCCGGCCAGCGTGCCGGTGA
>Ga0070741_10009795_pt1 | contig 18409 bp, 19 predicted proteins | sample Coa_R1_4_FD_66440 | JGI IMG/M metagenome (GOLD analysis project Ga0070741, IMG submission 66440) | Surface soil microbial communities from Centralia Pennsylvania, which are recovering from an underground coalmine fire - Coalmine... | ecosystem: Environmental > Terrestrial > Soil > Unclassified ...
CGCGCGCCGAGCGCGAGCGCCTTCAGTACGTCGGTGCCCCGCTGGAAGCCGCTGTCGACGACGATCTCCGCGCGGCCGGCCACCGCCTCCACCACCTCCGGCAGGATCTCGATCGGCGCCGGCGAGAAGTCGAGGTTGCGCCCGCCGTGGTTGGAGACGTGGACGACCGGCACACCCAGCTCGACGGCGATGCGGGCGTCGGCGGCATCCTGGATGCCCTTGACGATCAGGGGCAGCTTCGTGGTCTTCAGCAGCCACTCGGCGTCGTTCCAGGTCAGCGTCGGCGTGCGGCCGCGGCCGGCCAGCATGTTGAGCGCCTTGGGGTGCTCGGTTGGGTCGAGGCGGCGCTCCAGGTCGCGCTCGCGGCGGCCGTAGGCGGCGTTGTCGACGGTGAAGGCCAGCGCGCGGAAGCCGGCCGCTTCGACGCGGCGGATGATCTCCTCGCACCAGGCGTTGTCGCCGCGGAAGTAGAGCTGGAAGACCAGCGGGCCAGAGGCCGCGGCGGCGACCGCCTCGGGCGGCTCGGCGGTCATGCTGCTCAGCCAGTGGATCGTGCCCATGCGCCCGGCGGCGCGGGCCATCGCCACGTCGCCCTCCGGGTCGAGGAGATACATCGAGCCCATCGGGGCGGTCATGACCGGCAGGGCCAGCGGCATCCCGAGGAAGGTCGTGCTGAGGTCGGCCTGGCTGACGTCGCGCAGCACGCGCGGTACGAACTCGTAGTGGCTCATGGCGCGGTGGTTGTCGCGCAGCGTCGCCTCGCTGGCCGCGCCGCCGCAGACGTAGTCCCACACCGCCGGCGGCAGCTTGCGCTGCGCCGCGCGCCGGAGCTCGGGTAGGGTCATGAACTGCTGCGTCGCAACCATCGGCCTCGTCCTCCACAGCCCGGCCCCGCCGAGCGGCGTATTGGTCCCCCTTATACTCGACGCGCCCGGCGGCGGCAAGCGAAACAAGAGCCGTTCTCTGGCGGCCGGGTTGACTCGGCCTGGAATGGCCGGGACGAGCCGCTTACGACGGCGACTGGCGGTAGAGCTGGAGATGAGGGATTCTGCCGAAGTGGTTGAGGTTCCTGGTCACCAGCGTGAGCTTGCAGTGAATGGCGGTGGCGGCGATCATGATATCGTTGTCGCCAATGATCTGTCCCTGCGCCCGGAGCTGCCCGCGAATCCGGGCAAATTCTCTCATGATCCCCTTGTTCAGCGGCAATACGGCTGCCCCACGAAGAAACTGCACGAAGGCGCGTTCCGCAGCCTTGGGATTGGTGCCGTAGTAGATACCCTCGTAAATCTCACCGAAGGTAATCAGACTGATTGCGATGCCCTCCGTCGACAGAGTTCGCAATAAAGCGACTGCATCGGGGCGAGCGTTCAGTCAGCTAGCTACCCAGTCGGTGTCGACGAGATAGGTCATAGCACGACTGGTGGCCGAGTAGAGATGCGTCGGCTCTCTTCATTATCCCGCAGAAACTTATCGACGTCGACGTTGCCTTTCCATCCGCCGGCGGACGCCAGGAATGCTTCGTAGTCCTCCTTGCTTACGGTACGTTTCGCGCGGTGTCTCCGAACAGGCGTGACGACAGCGATAGGCTCGCTGCCGCGGCTCAAGACCCGCGGCGTATTGGTAGCTTGGACCTCTTCTGCAAGCCGCAGAAGCTCAGGAGCATTACTCACGTCGACGGGTATGCTCTTGGCCATTTGCCGCGTCTCCTTTGCTACGATAGAGCCTATTCTATCATTCCAACTCGGCGTTATGAAGCAATGCGGTACGGCCAATTCGATCGCTTCCGGGTTCAAGAATGGTCAGCACCAGCGCGTCGGCCGTCGGGATCGCCTGTCGCCTATAATGGCGGCACGCGCCGGGGCGGCGGGCTGCGCCGCGGGGCGCTGGGGCCATTCGCCTGCAAGGGGGGGTCGAGCATGAAAGGCTACGCCGCGGTCGCCGAGGTGCTGCGCCGCGAGGGCGTCGAGAACGTGTTCTGTTTTCCTGCCAGCCCGCTGATCGACGCGGCAGCGGCGGCAGGCATCCGCCCCATCGTCGGGCGGACCGAGCGCACCGTCATCAACATGGCCGACGGCTTCACCCGCGTGTCGAACGGCAACCGCAATGGCGTGGTCATGGTCCAGAACGGGCCCGGCATCGAGAACGCCTTCGGGGGCGTGGCCCAGGCCGCGGCCGACTCGACGCCGATCCTGATGCTGCCGCGCGGCGAGACGAGCGACCGCCTGGGCCTGCCCGGGCAGTTCGACGCCGTCGTGAGCTACCGCAGCATCACCAAGTGGGCCGATCGCTTCACTTCGGCGGCGCGCATCCCCGCCCAGATGCGCCGCGCCTTCACCTACCTCCGCGCCGGCCACCCCGGGCCGGTCCTGCTCGAGACGCCGGCCGACGTCGGGACCGCGGAGGTGGCCGGCGACCTCGCCTACCAGACAGTGCCGCGCCGCCGCGCGGCCGGCGACCCGGCGGCCGTCGCCGAGGCGGCGCGCCTGCTGCTCGCGGCCAAGCGCCCCGTGCTGCACGTCGGGCAGGGGGTGCTCTACGCCGAGGGCACGCCCGAGCTGGTCGAGCTGGCCGAGCTAGTGCAGGCGCCGGTGATGACGACGTTCCTGGGCAAGAGCGCCTTCCCGGAGAACCACCCGCTCGCCATCGGCGCCGGTGGCTCGACCGTCAGCGGCGGCATCCGCCACTTCCTGCCGCGCGCCGACCTGATCTTCAGCATCGGCGCCAGTCTGGCCCGGACCCTGGCCTCTTGCGCGCTCCCGACGGACCCAGCGCTGGTGCAGTGTACGGCGACCGAGCGCGACCTCAACGCCGAGTATCCCCTCGACCACGCCGTGCTGGGCGACGCGAAGCTAGTGCTCCAGCAGCTCTGCGAGGAGGTGCGGCGCCAGGCCGGCGCGGACGGGCGGCGCGGCGACGACGCGGCGGCGCGCGAGGTAGCACAGGTGCGGGGCCAGGTGATGGAGGAGTGGCTGCCGCTGCTGACCTCGACGGCGGTGCCGATGAACCCCTACCGCGTGATCTGGGACCTGATGCACGCCGTGGACCGCACGCAGACCATCGTGACGCACGATTCGGGCTCGCCGCGCAACCAGATGGCGGTGTTCTGGGAGTCGCTGGTCCCGCGCGGCTACCTGGGCTGGGGCAACTCGACGCAGCTCGGCTTCTCGCTCGGCCTGGCGATGGGCGCCAAGATGGCCGCCCCGGACAAGCTGGTGATCAACGTGCTGGGCGACGCCGCGATCGGCATGTGCGGGCTCGACCTGGAGACCGCCGCACGCGAGCGCATCCCCATCCTGACCGTACTGCTGAACAACTCGGCGATGGGCAACTACGAGAAGATGCAGCCCGTCGCCGTCGAGCGCTACAACATCAAGCGCCTGTCGGGCGATTACAGCGCGGTGGCCCGCGCCCTCGGCGTCTGGAGCGAGCGGGTCGAGAGTCCCAGCGAGATCGTGCCGGCCATCGGCCGTGCGCGGGCAGCAATCGCCGAGGGGCGCCCGGCCCTGCTCGAGATGATCACGGCCGAGGAGCCGGCGGAGATGCGGTTGTAAGCCCTGTCGCACGGATCGAGTATAAGCGAGTCTACTGGGCGGCGCGTGCACGCCTGGTAGTTCGCCGTGGTAGTGTGGCTGCTTGCTGGCTCGGAAGATACGCGGCCAGCGCGGAGTTGATGATCTGGTCAAAGCTCTGTCCGGTAGCCTCGCTGACCGTCTCCAGCTCCGTGAGCAGGTCCACGCTCAGCTCGACGGACAGCACGGCAGTGTGGGGCTGCAGGAGGGGTGCGAACTGCTCGGTTACGTCCTCGCCGAGCTGGTAATCCTGCTCGTTCATTGCTGCCTCCCGTGATACCGCGCGAGATGGTGACGATTTGCCTCGTAGGCAGTCACCGGCTCCCAGTCGCCCTGTCGGTTGGTCGGCACCAGCGGCACGACGAGAAAGCGGCCAGCGGCCGTGGGTCCTACCATGATGATAGGCGCTCGCCCCACTGTAGAGGTATTCAAGAAGAACCGGGGCCGCCCCATATGCACCTGTATGATCTCCGCGGTGAGCACGCGGTGCTTGCGGTGGATGCCGCGTTGAGCAAGATGCTGGTGCAGCGCATCGGTGAATACGAGGCGAAGCACCCGTCCATACTGAGTGAAGAGCGCGGCCACGTCTTGCCCGCTGCTCGCCATCCTCCTCGACCCTTTGAGCCTGCTCTAACCTGCTGGCTCGCTGGAGCGACGGGGTGCTAGCCGCCCTGCTTCGACAGGCGCTTGAGATACTCGATGGCCTCGGGGTCCTCGCGCGACTGGCGCAGCACTCGCTGGGCTAGCTCTTGCGCCTCCGCGCCCGGCAGGAAGGTCATCTGGAAGCCGAGCACCTTCTCCGCGGCCGCCAGAAACTCGTCGTCCTTGAACGTGTCGGCGACCGCCTGCCGCATGACCTCGACCAGGGCCGGGTCCACGCCCGGCGGATAGACGATCTCGCGGGCCGTCGCGTTGATGCCGATGAGCGCGTTGAGCGCGCGGTAGTCGATGGTCTGCTTGACGGCCTCGCCCCGCGCGGCCACGGCGATCTCGAGGTAGGTGGGGATGTCGGGGATGCGCGGGTCGCGGGTGATCTCGCCGTTCTTGAGGACACCACGCTGGCCCATCGGCACCGCCTGGCCGTTCTGGATCATCGGGACGATGGCGGTGAACCAGCCGGTCAGGCTCTCCTCGGCGAAGTTGATCTCGCCCCGCTGGAACGCGGCGCGGAAGTCGTTGTTGCCCGGATAGCCCGTGACGTACTTGTACTTCACCCCGAGGGTGTTCAGCACCGAGCGGATGCCGAGGTCCTTCGAGCTATCGGGGCTCAGGCCGCCAGCCACGACCTCGGTGCTGGCCTGGGCGAGATCCTGCATGTTCTTGACACCGAGGTCCGGGCTCACGAAGCTCGCCTGCGACTCGAGGGTAACGCCGAGGTTGGCGAACTCGCCTTCGTCGTACTGGACGCCGTCGGCGCCGAGGATCTGGCCGGGGAAACCCGGCGTGAACACGCCGATGGTCAGACCGTCCTTCTTGGCGACGTTGTAAACGTAGTTCATGCCGATCATCCCGCCGGCGCCGGCCTTGTTCTCCACGATGAGCGTCGGCTGGCCGGGGATGTGCTTGTCCAGGCTCCGCGCCAGCAGGCGGGCGAAAACGTCGGTGGGACCGCCGGGGGAGAAGTTCACCAGCAGCGTGATGGTCTTGCCGGCGAAGTAGTCCGGCGCTGGCGCCCGCGACGCGCCGGATTTGGCGGCGGGCTTGGCCGCGGGGCTAGCCCCCGGCGCGGTCGAGCTACAGGCGGCGAGGGCGAGGCTGCCAACGGCTAGCAGCGCGAGCAGGACGCGAGATACCTTCATCTCCGTGCCTCCATGAAGATGGGGCGCCGCCTGGCGCCCCCGCGAATGGTTCGCGACCGCGCGCCCCCTCGAGCCGAGGGTGCGCAGGACCTTGCTCCCGATCGACGTCTACTCCCGGCCCGCTCAGGGCCGTAGGCGAATGGTGATGCCGAGCGCCTCCAACAGCGCGCCTTCGTCGAAGGGGATGTTCAGCAGCTCGCGGAAGAGGATTTCAATGAACAAGAACGTGACTACCCCGTAAATGATGCTGACCCGCCAGGACTCGCGCCAGGCCAGCCGCAGGTAGGCGGCGCTGGCGAGTCCGCCGCCGACCCCCCAGCCGAGCGCCCAGATGATCGCGAAGAAGCCGATGATCCAGGCGACGAGGATTCCCCCGCGGCGCGCCGTGTCACGGGAGGTCAGGTCCGTGTCCAGCTCGGTGGCCTCGCCCTCGTCGCCGATGACGACCGTCGGCGGCGAGGTCTTGCCGCGCACGTCGTCGACGAGCTGCCAGAGCGCCAGCAGCAGCGTGGGGGTCAGCACGATCCAGGGAAACAAGCCGGCCCGCTGGCTCCAGCCCCGCGAGGTGTAGAGAGCAAGCGCCACCACGACGATGATGAACAAGGTGAACAGCGCTTCCGAGCGTTGCCAGGTCGTTCTCATGGTTGAGGCTCCGCCGCGCCTGCCGGCGTTCCGAGGATGGTGGCCCTCGGCCCGCCCGGACCGCCGCCACGCCGCCGCGCCCGCCAGGCCTCGAAGGCCGGGTAGAAGATCGCCCCGGCCGCGATCAGCATCAGCACCAGCACCAGCGGCCGCGTCAGCCATTCCCAACCATAGCGCCCGACCGACAGGTAGAGGTAGGTTTCCGAGAGCTTACCCAGGACCAGCCCCAGCACCAGGGGCGGGCGCGGCCAGCCGAGCACGACCATCGCGTAGCCGACCGCGCCGAAGACCAGCATCACCACGAGGTCCATGTAGGTATTGTTGGTCGTGAAGGCGCCGATAAAGATCAGCATGATCAGGAAAGGGATGAGCAGGCTGGCCCGAACGTAGGTAATGCGCACGAGCTGGTTGAGGAACAGGAAGCATATCGCCACGGTGAAGATATTGGTCACCACGATGATCCAGACCAGCGAGAAGGTGACGTGCAGGTTCTTGGTCAGCATGTCCGGCCCGGGCACGAGCCCCTGGATGAGGAAGGCGCCGAGCAGGATCGCCATGACCACCGTGCTGGGGATACCGAAGGCGACAGTGGTGATCAGGTTGCCGCCCTCCTTGGAGTTGTTGGCTGCGCCCGGCCCGAGCACGCCGCGCACGTCGCCGTGGCCGAAGCGGCTCTTGTCCGACGCCGTCTGCACCGAGTGAGCGTAGGCGAGCCACTGCGCGATCGAGCCGCCCAACCCCGGGATCATGCCGACGAAAGTGCCGAGCAGACTGCAGCGGATGGTCACGCCCCAGTACTTGAACGTGTCCTTCACACCCTGCCAGACGCCACCGAGCTTGCCGACCTGGCGCTCGGCGATGCTCGTGCCCTTCACGGCGAGCTCGATGATCTCGGGAATGGCGAACAGGCCGATGGTCACCGGGATCAGGCTGACCCCCTCCCAGAAGTAGAGCTGCCCGAAGGTGAACCGCTGCGTACCGGACTGCGGGTCGAGGCCAACGAGCGACAGGCTGAGCCCGATCCCGCCAGCGATCAGCCCGCGCCGCACGGCGCCGCTACTCAGCGAGGCGACGAAGGCGATGCCGAGCATCGCCAGCATGAAGAACTCGGGGGTGCCGAGCGAGAGCACCAGCGGCTGGACGATCGGAATCACCGCGGCCAGGGCGAAGGCGCCGACGAGCGCGCCGACGAGGGAGCTCATCAGCGCGGCGCCGAGCGCACGACCGGCTTCGCCGCGCTTGGTCATCGGGTAGCCGTCGAGGATCGTGGCGGCCGTCGTCGCCTCGCCGGGCACCCCGAACAACACCGAGGTGATGTCGCCGGTCGTGGCGGTGACGGAGAGCATGCCGAGCAGGAAGGCGAAGGCCTCGACCGGCGTCATGGCGAAGGTGAACGGCAGCATCAGCGCGAGGGTTACCGCGCCCCCCAGGCCCGGCAGGATACCCACGGCGAAGCCAATGGCCAGTCCCAGGAGCATCAGCCCGAACGCGGGCCACTGGAAGACGCTGACGAGTCCATACAGGAAAGCGTCGAGCATATTGGTCCTCCCCCCTGGGAACCACTACGTAGCGGGTCGCGCCAGTGGGGCTAGATTACACCCGGCCGGAAACCGGAGCAAGCAATGCGCCGGAGGCAAGCCACGGCTCCGAGCGTGCGCGGCGATCCCTGACCGATGATGCTGCCGAGTTGCTATGCTTGGCTGCCAGGGAGCCATCCAGTCTAACCGAAAGTGGTGGCGTCACAGGCGGAGCAGAGGTGTGCGATGAGCGATCGGGGGGCGCGTCTCTGGAGCGGACTGCTCGCGGCCGGTGCCGTGCTGCTCGCCGCCTGCGGGCCGGGGGCGGCGCCGGCGGCCCCCGCTACAGCCGGAATGGCGACGGCGCAACCGACGGCACGCCCCGAGAGCCCGGTGCCGGCCACCAGCGCGCCCCGCCGCGAAGCGGTACGCATCCCCTACGCCGCGCCCAGCCTGGGCAGCCTGCCCCTGTGGCTCACCTACGACGGGGGCTACTTCGAGCGCGAGGGGCTCGACGTGACCATGGACTACGTGGCGAGCGGGACGACCCTGGCTCAGGCGCTGCTGAGCGGCGACGTGCCCCTGGCCTCGGCGGGGCAGGAGACGGCGACCGTGAGCGGCGTGCAGGGCGGCGACGTGGTCGTCGTGGGCGTGTCGCTGGAGCGCCCGCTGTTCTGGGTGTCCGCCAACGCCAGCGTGCGGACACCAGAGGACCTGCACGGCAAGCGCCTGGCCGTCTCGCGCTTCGGCTCGGCGTCCGATACCGTGGCGCGCTACTACCTCCCGACCGTGGGGCTGCAGCCCGAGCGCGACGTGACCATTCTCCAGCTCGGCGGCAACCCGGAGATGGTCGCCGCGCTGGAGACGGGCGCCACGGACGCGGCCATCCTCTCGCCGCCGGCGGTGTTCCAGGCCCGGCGCCTCGGCGCCCCGCCGCTGGCCGACCTGGGCGACCTGGACCTGCAGTTCTACCAGAGCGCCCTGGTAACTACCCGCCGCTTCCTCAGCGAGCGCCCCGAGGCGATGCGCCGCGTGGCCCGCGCCTACGCCGCGGCCTGGCCGCTGCTGCAGGACGAGAACGCCGCCCTGGCTTCGCTGCAGCGCTACACGGGCGAGACCGACCAGGAGCTGCTGCTGGAGACCTACCGCGCCGGGCTGCGCCGCTTCCCCGCATCGCCGGTGCCGGGCCCGAAGGCGATCCAGCAGGGGCTGGAGCAGCTCGCCGTCCGCGAGCCCGCGGCGCTGGGGTTCCGCCCGGAGCAGTTCATCGTGCCCGAGTACATGGCGGAGGCCGTCGCCGCGGTCGGCCGCTAGCGCGCCGCGGCGCGGGCGCCGAGCATCGCCACTGCCAGCGCGCCGACGCCGATGACGACGAAGGCGAGCGCGCCGAGCGGCGCCAGGGGCGCGGACGGCGTCTGCCGCGCCATCTCCCAGCTCCCCCACAGGGCGAAGAAGGCGATCGGCACGGCGAGCAGCACGATCAGCGTGCGCTGGAGCATAGCGGCATCAGCTCTTCCGCAGCTCGCGGCAGGCCTCGGTTAGCGGGGGCAGGATCTGCTTGAAGTCGCCGACGATGCCGAAGTGCGCCTTCTCGAAGATCGCCGCCTCGGGGTCCGTGTTGATGGCCACGATGGTGCGCGCACTGGAGCAGCCGGCCATGTGCTGCATGGCGCCGGAGATGCCGACCGCGACGTACAGCTTGGGGCTGGTGATCTTGCCGGTCAGGCCGACCTGCATGTCGCTGGGCACCCAGCCGGAGTCGACCGCCACGCGGCTCGCGCCGACGACGGCGTCGAGCGCGTCGGCTAGCTCCTCGAGGTACTTGAAGTTCTCCGGTCCGCCCAGGCCGCGACCGCCCGAGACGACGATCTCGGCGTCCTCCAGCCGCTTGGTCTGGGCGCGCTCGCGCACGCGCTCGACGACGCGGCTGCGCGGCGTCACGCCGGCCAGGTCGACGGCGAAGCGCTCGACCTCGCCGCTCCGGCCCGGCTGCGGCTCGGCGGCCTCGTTGGCCTTGGGACGCACGGTCACGAGCTGCGGGCGGCCCAGCCCCGCCTGCTCCGAGACCGCCATGCCGCCGAAGACCGGCTTGCAGGCCAGGACGTCGTCGCTCGCGGCGTCGTAGCTCAGTGCCGTGACGTCGGTGGCCAGTCCGACCCCCAGGCGCACGGCCAGCCGCGGCGCCAGGTCTTTGCCGGTCGAGGTGTGGCCGAGCAGGACCAGGCGTGGGCTCGCCGCGCGGATGACCTGCTCGGTGGCCGGCAGCGCCGTCTCGAGCAGGAACTGGCCAAGCGCCGGATCCTCCAGCAGGTAGACGCGGTCGGCGCCGGCCGCCACCAGCTCCTGCGCCTGCGCCTCGCTGCCGGCGACCGCCGCGAGCAGGGGCTCGCCCATCTGGTCGGCCAGCTTGCGCCCAGCGTTCAGTAGCTCGAAAGAGATCCCGGCCAGCTTGCCGTCTGCCTGCTCCGCCAGTACGAGCACACCGCGTGCGTCTGCCATGGTTGCCTGCCCTCACCCCCGCCCTCTCCCAGGGGGAGAGGGGGACTATTCATCACTACTCTCGGCTCAAGTACCAGAACGCTTGGCCCTCTAGCGCCCGCCCGGACGGCGCGTTAGATGATGCCGCGCGCGCGGAGCGCCTGGGCGAGCAGCCGCGCCGAGTCCTCGGGCGACTCGCCCTCGATCAGCTCGCACTCGGTGCGCTCGGCCGGCTGGAACAAGCGCGCCTGGCGAATGCGGCTGGCGGCGCCGTCGAGCCCCAGGTCGGCCGCGCTCCAGTTGGTAATCTCCTTCATGCTGGCCGCCATGATGTTCGGCATCGTCGCGTAGCGAAGCTGGTACAGCTCGCTGGTGATGGTCAGCACGGCCGGCGGCTCGATCTCCAGCACCTCGTAGCCGTCCTCGAGCGCGCGCTCCACCCGCAGCTTGCCGTCCTGCAGCTCGACCTTGCGCACGACCGACGCGCTGGGCAGGCCGAGGTGCTCGGCCAGCGCTGGCCCCGCGATACCGGCATCGGTGTCCGACGCCTGGCGCCCGCAGAGAATGAGATCGTACTCGCCGATCTTTCGGATCGCTGCCGCCAGCACCTCGGCCGCGGCGAAGCTGTCCCCGGCGGCCAGGCCAGGGTCCTGGACCAGGATCGCCTCGTCGGCGCCGGTGGCCAGCGTCTCCTGCAGCCACTCGCTGACGTCCTCGGCGTTCAGACTGAGCAGCGTGACGGTGCCGCCGTGCTGGTCCTTGAGCTGGAGGGCGGCCTCCAGGGCGCTCTCGTCATAGGTGCTGGTCAGCAGCGGCACCGAGCGCGCGGGCACGAACCGCTGCCCCGCTTCGTCGATCCGGTACTGACTAGCCGGCGCCTCGGGATCGGGCACCCGCTTCACGCAAACGATGATGTTCATGCTACCTCCAGCCAGTGGAACCAGTCGGGAAAGTTTAGCACGGTCCGGGGCGCGGCGGCTGGCCCGCGAGCAGGGACGAACGGCGGTCCGTCGGGCGGACCGGGCCGCAGCGGGCGACCGGCAGCGAATGTTGACACGCGCCGGGGCGCACGTTAAGCTTGGCGCACCGTGCAAGTGCCTTCCCGCGATGCGGAATACTGGAGGGGAGCGATGAGCAACCTCAAGGGCAAGTACGCCATCGTCGGCGCCGGCGAGACGCCCGTCGGCAAGCTCGGCGGCCATAGCACCCTCGCCCTGCACCAGTGGTCGATCAAGAACGCCCTCGAAGACGCGGGGCTCAGGCCCCAGGACGTCGATGGCCTGCTCACCAACCAGCCCACCGACGATCCCCGGCGCAGCTACGCCGTGGAGGTCGCGCACGCCGTCGGCATCAAGCCGACCTACCTGACCGACCTGGCCCTGGGCGGCGCCACGCCCATCGCCATGGTGCAGCACGCGGCGATGGCGATCGAGGCCGGGCTGGCCAACACCGTCGTCTGCGTCCACGCTCGCGTCCGCGCCAGCAAGGCCCTCATCCCGACGCGGGCGGAGGTGCGAGACGGCGAGGAGGATTACGAGGAGCCCTACGGGCTGATCGGCGCGATCGCCACGCACGCCTTCGCCGCCAGCCGCCACATGTACGAGTTCGGCACGACGAGCGAGCAGCTCGGCGCCATCGCCATCGCCACGCGCAAGCACGCCTGCCTGAACGCCAACGCTACCATGCGCAAGCCGATCACCCTCGAAGACCACCAGAACTCGCGCTGGATCGTCGAGCCGCTCCACCTGCTGGATTGCTCGCTCAACTCCGATGGGGGCGGCGCGGTCATCGTGACCTCGGCCGAGCGGGCGCGCAGCATGAAGAACCGCCCGGTCTACATCCTGGGTATGGGCATCCACAGCCCTCACGCCACGCTGGCGGAGGCGCCGACGATCACGACGCTGGGCGGCAAGGTGTCGTCGACGCGCGCCTACGAGATGGCCGGGCTCGGCCCGAAGGATATGCAGTTCGCCGAGATCTACGACTGCTTCACGATCACGACGCTGATCACGCTCGAGGACTACGGCTTCTGCCCCAAGGGCGAGGGCGGGCGCTGGGTCGAGGGCGGGCGCATCGAGCTCGGCGGCGAGCTGCCGGTGAACACCCACGGCGGCCTGCTCAGCCAGGCCCACATCGAGGGCATGCTCCACGTCGTGGAGGGCGTCAAGCAGCTCCAGGGAGGCAAGGTCGAGCCGGAGCGGCAGGTGAAGGACGCCAAGGTCGGCATCGTCTCCGGCCACGGCGGCAGCCTGAACACCCACGCGACGCTCATCCTGGGGAATGAGATACCGTAGGCAACTGAGTAGCTCTCAGCCATCAGCTCTCAGCCGTCAGCCAGTGGCTGGCGGCTGAGAGCGGACCGCTGACGGCTGTGGAGAGACCCATGATCGAGGTACCGACCTACAAGACGATCCTCGTCGACCACGAGGATGGGATCACCACCATCACCTTCAACCGCCCTGAGAAGCGGAACGCGATGAGCCCTCAGCTCCACATGGACATGTGGGACGTGCTGAACCGGCTAGAGGGCGACGACGCCACGCGCGTGCTGGTGCTCACGGGCGCCGGGCAGGCGTTCTGCGCTGGCCAGGACCTGAAGGAGTACTTCCACGAGATGGAGGGCCGCGAGGCCGAGCGGCGCCGCGTGGGCCGGATCGGCCAGGAGTGGCGCGACCGCCTGCTGCGGATGTTCCCGAAGCCGACGATCGCGATGGTGAACGGCTACTGCTTCGGCGGCGCCTTCACCATCGTCTGCTCGTGCGACTTCGCCATCGCCGCCGAGGACGCCACGTTCGGCCTGAGCGAGGTAAACTTCGGCAACCTGCCCGGCGGGCTCGTCTCCAAGGTCATCAGCGGCGTGCTGGCCTACCGCGACGCCGTGTACTACGCGATGACCGGCGAGCCGTTCGACGCGAAGCGGGCGGCCGAGATCAAGTTCATCAACAAGGCCGTGCCGCGCGAGCAGCTCCGCGACGAGGTGTACGGGCTGGCGCGCAAGCTGGCCGGAATGGACGCGGCAGCGCTGCGCATCACCAAGGAGGCGCTCAAGCAGGTCCGCGACATGAGCCAGGAGCAGGCGTACTACTGGCTCATGGCCAAGAGCAATGAGCTGAAGTGGCGCCACGAGCACGAGGGGCGCGGCGGCGACGGCGTGCAGCGGTTCCTGGAGAAGCGCTACCGCCCGGGCCTCCAGTCGTTCACCGAAACCGAGTAGCTGTCAGCTATCAGCCGTCAGCGAGGAGCCGAGGAGAGACGCGCGATCCACCGCGAACCCACGCTTAGCAGGCAGCCAGGTGCCGAAAGCTGATCGCTGACGGCTGATAGCTAACGGCTGCCCCGGAGGGGCAAATGGATTTCGAGCTACCGCGCGACGTCAAGATGCTCCAGGGCCTCGTCCGCAAGTTCGTGGAGCAGGAGCTGATCCCGATCGAGATGCAGACGGGCGACGGCGAGGAGACCGATCCCGCGCTCCTCGGGCCGCTGCAAGAGAAAGTAAAGGCGCTCGGCCTCTGGCTCCTCGACGTGCCGAAGGAGCACGGCGGGCTGGGCCTCGGCCTGCTCGCGCGCTGCGTGATCTACGAAGAGGTCTGCAAGAGCAAGGCGATGCCGTTCCGCCAGAACGAGCTGTTCGGCCCGACCGTCGGCCCGATCCTCTACCACTGCAACGACGAGCAGAAGGAGCGCTTCCTCTACCCGGTCATCCGCGGCGAGATCAAGATCGCCTTTGCCCAGACCGAGCCCGACTCGGGCGCCGACCCGGGCAGCATGCGGACGCGCGCGGTGCGCGACGGCGACCACTACATCCTGAACGGCTCGAAGCGCTTCATCACCGCCGCCGGGACGTCCGACTACTGCCAGGTGGTCTGCGTGACCGACCCGGAGAAGCGCCAGCGCGGCGGCATCAGCGTGCTGGTCGTGGACATGAAGTCGCCCGGCGTGCAGCTCGTGCGCCAGTGGCCGACGATGATGGGCGACTCCCCGTGGGAGATCGCCTTCGACAACGTGCGCGTGCCCGTCGCGAATCGTATCGGCGAGGAGGGGGAGGGCTTTGCCCTGGCCCAGGGCTGGCTGACTGTCGGCCGCGTGCGCGGCCACGGCGCGCGCTGCGTGGGCATCGCCACCCGCGCCAACGAGATGGCGATGGACTACGCCCGCCAGCGCGTCACCTTCGGCCAGCCGCTCTCCGAGCGCCAGGCGATCCAGTTCATGATCGCCGACTCGGCGATCGAGACGCAGGCGGCGCGGCTGATGGTCTATAACACAGCCTGGAAGTACGACCAGGGCCAGGACACGCGCAACGACTCGTACATGACCAAGATCTTCTGCGCCGAGATGGCCAACCGCGTGGTGGACCGCGCGATCCAGATTCACGGCGGCGTGGGTCTGACCAAGGAGCTGCCACTGGAGTACTGGTACCGCCAGCTACGCAGCATCCGCATCACAGAAGGCGTGCCCGAAGTCCTGCGCTGGCGCCTGGCCCGCAACCTCATCCGCGCGCGCGGCTGAACGAGTGGCGAGTGGAGAGTGGCGAGTAGACCGGAGCTTCGTCTACTCATCACTCTTCACTCTCCACTGATCACTGGCTCCTGGGGAAGAGATGATTCGAGTATCGAACCTGCTGAAGACCTTCCCCGACCGGAAGGAACGAGTCTATGCCGTTCACGACATCGACTTTGCCGTCGACGACGGCTCCTTCTACACGCTGCTCGGCCCATCGGGCTGCGGCAAGACCACCACGCTGCGCTGTATCGCCGGCCTGGAGCGCCCGGACGCGGGCGACATCGAGGTGGGCGGTACAGTAGTGTTCTCGTCGAGCCGGCGGACCTACGTGCCGGCCCACAAGCGCGACATCGGCATGGTCTTCCAGAGCTACGCCATCTGGCCGCACATGACGGTGTTCGACAACGCGGCCTTCCCGCTGCGGGTTGGCGGCAAGAAGTACAGCCGCGCCGAGATCACGCGGAAGGTTGAGGAGGCGCTGCGGATCGTGGAGCTGGGCGGGCTCGAGGGTCGCATGGCCACCCAGCTCTCGGGTGGGCAGCAGCAGCGCCTGGCGCTGGCCCGCGCGCTGGTGCGCGAGCCGCGCGTGCTGCTGCTCGACGAGCCGCTGTCCAACCTCGACGCCAAGCTGCGCGAGCAGATGCGCGGCGAGCTGCGCGACCTGCAGCGCCGGGTCGGCATCACGACGCTCTACGTGACCCACGACCAGGTCGAAGCGCTGAGCATGTCCAATCGGATCGCCGTGATGAGCCACGGCAAGATCGTCCAGGAGGACACCCCGCGCGAGATCTACCGCTCGCCGCGGACGCGCTTCGTGGCCGACTTCATCGGCTCGACCAACTTCATCAACGGCACCTGGTCGGCGGACGGCCGGCTCGGGCGGGCCGACACGGCGTTCGGCCCGCTGGAGGCGCAGGCGAGCCAGCCGCTGGCCGCGGGCGAGCCGATCCTCCTCTCGATCCGCCCGGAGGACGTCCGGCTGCACCAGCAGGCGCCCCCACAGGCGGTCAACCTGATCGAGGGACGGATCGCGTCGGTCATGTTCGTGGGGGAGTTCCTCGACTGCCGGGTCGACGTGGGGAGCCAGGAGCTGCGCACGCGGCAGCACCCGACCGCCCAGTTCCAGCCCGGCCAGAAGGTCGTGGTGGAGCTGCCGCCGGAGGGCTGCGCGGTGCTGCGCGAGGACTTCGCCTCCCTATCCGCGCCGGGGAACGGCGCGGAAGCGCCGCCGGCGGCTGCCGCATCCTGATCCCGGCTCGCTATCATCATCCCGGTGGCTCCAGCGCCCGACGCCGGGGCCGCGAGGAGGGAGCGCGTGCCGGCGAGTCCCTGGTTCACGGCCATCGTGGCCCTGTTCGTGACGACGCTCGTCGTCAGCAACGTGATCGCGGTCAAGCTGTTCGAGGTCGGCGGGCTGGTGCTGCCCGCGGGCGTGGTGATCTTTCCTCTGAGCTACATCGTGGGCGACGTGCTCACCGAGGTCTACGGCTACGCGCGGGCGCGGCGGGTGATCTGGCTCGGCTTCGCCTGCAACCTGCTCGCCGTCGTCGCGATCTGGGTGGCCATCGCCCTGCCGCCGGCCGGCTTCTGGGCGCCGAATCAGGCGGCCTACGAGACCGTGCTGGGTTTCACGCCGCGGCTGCTCGCGGCCAGCTTCGCCGCCTATCTCGTCGGAGAGTTCGCCAACGCGGCGGTCCTGGCTCGCATGAAGGTCGCGACGCACGGCCGCTACCTCTGGACGCGCACGATCGGATCGACCCTGGTCGGCGAAGGGCTCGACTCGGCGGTGTTCATCACCCTGGCCTTTGCCGGCGTGATGCCGCCCGCCGCGCTCCTGCCCACGATCGCCACCCAATGGCTCGCCAAGACCGGTTACGAAGTGCTGGCGACGCCCCTGACCTACGCCGTCGTGAACTGGCTCAAGCGCGTCGAGCGGGTCGACGTGTACGACCGCACCACGCCGCTCAACCCCTTCCTGGTCGCCGAGCCCTGAAAATGAGGCGGTGAGTCAACCCGGCCACCGGCGCGTATGCTGAGAATACTCGCACCCGGGCCACGCGCGGCACGCGGACGGTGCCCGGCGCGAGTCTTGGACGAGCCGAGAGAGGGACAAGCCGAGGAGGAAGGCCATGCGGTTCCTGGTGACGGGCGAGTGGGTCGAGGTCGGCGCGCTGCTGCCGCCGGAGCAGACGGTCGGCGTGCTGGAAGACGTGGTGCATCCCAGCCTGGAGATGCTGGCGCACTGGGAGCAGGAGGGGCGCATCCGCGGCGGCATTCACACCGGCCAGCGCAAGGGGAGCTTCGTCGTCGACGCGGCGTCGGCGGAGGAGCTGGGCGAGCTGCTGGCGAGCCTGCCGTTCTGGGGACTGGTCAAGTGGGAGGTGGCCGCGCTCCAGTCTTTCCAGTCGACGGTCGAGCGCGAGCGCAGCGTAGCCCTGCGGGCGCGCGGGGCCAGCAAGCCGTAGGGTGGGTCAGCCGCGCGGGAAGAGGCGAGCCACGGCGAGGGAGAAGCCGGGGAGCAGCGGCGAGACGAGCGTGTCGTCGCTGCCGAGCGTGGCGACGAGGCGGAGCCGCGCCCGCTGGCGCCGGTAGACGGCGACGGTTCGCACCCGCGGATCGACGATCCAGTACTCGCTTACGCCGTAAATCGAGTACTGCTTGAGCTTCACCTGGCGGTCGCGCCGCTCGTTGGTGGCGCCCGGCGAGAGCACTTCGACGACGAGCTCCGGCGGGCCGTGCAGGTGCTTGTCCTCACCCAGGACGACCGCGGATCGCTCATGGCTCAGCCAGACAAAGTCTGGGATCACTGCGTCGTACTCGCCGAAGATGATGCCTGGCCCAACCAAGACCCGGCCGAGGCCAGTCTGGTTGTTCCAATAGACTACCTCGCCAATACACTGACCAAGCGCTTCTGCATGATCGTCGCCCGGTGCTCGCGACACGAACAGCTCTCCGTCGATGATCTCGTAGCGCTGCCACTCGTCGTCCGGGAACCCGTCGAGGTCCGAGACCGTCCAGCGCTCCCTGGCTTCCACTCGGGACATCTCCCGTCTCCCCTTGCACCGTCTCGTTTGCCGCCCGCGCCAGACACTCTCCCGCCACAGTATACCTACGGGCGGCGCCGCGGGAGCGGGCTGCTAGTGGCCACGGACGACCCAATGCGTTGACAAGCCACGGGCTAGGACGTATACCGGGGCCACTCTGGCGAGGTCTTGCTGGCGCGATGCAGGCGAGGGGTGGGGAGAGCCATGTTGCTAGACAGTCGCCTCCTGGCACAGCGGCGCAGCATCGTAAGCGTGGGCGCGCTCCTGGCGAGCCTGCTGCTCGTGGCCTGCGGGTCGAGCGCGGGCAGCGCGACCCAGTCGGGGCCCGCGGCAGCCGGCGGACAGCCCGCCGCGGCCGGGCAGCCGACGCAGCGCACGGTAGCGCAGGTAGCCAGCCTGAGCGGCCCAGACCGCCAGGCGATGCTCGAGGAAGGCGCCCGGCGCGAGGGAGCGCTGCTCTGGTACACCGCGCTCATCGTCAACCAGGCCGTCCGCCCGCTGGTCGACGGCTTCACCCAGAAGTATCCCTACATCAAGGTCGATTACTGGCGGGCGAACGACCCGGAGATCGTGAAGCGCGTCAGCACCGAGTACCAGGCACGGCGCTACGAGGTGGACATCGTCGACGGGATCAGCGGGCCGGCTCTGCTGAAGAGCGCCGGCCTGCTCGAGAAGTTCCAGTCGCCGTCGCAGGACGCGTACCCGAAAGAGCTGCGGGACCCGGACGGCTACTGGAACGCTACCAACCTGTACTTCATGACCGAGGGCATCAACACGCGGCTGCTGTCCAAAGAGGAAGCGCCCAAGACTTATGAAGACCTGCTGAACCCGCGCTGGAAGGGCCAGATGGGCTGGAGCAC
>Ga0070741_10009796_pt1 | contig 18409 bp, 16 predicted proteins | sample Coa_R1_4_FD_66440 | JGI IMG/M metagenome (GOLD analysis project Ga0070741, IMG submission 66440) | Surface soil microbial communities from Centralia Pennsylvania, which are recovering from an underground coalmine fire - Coalmine... | ecosystem: Environmental > Terrestrial > Soil > Unclassified ...
CCCCTGTTGCACCAGCGCACGCCCAAATTGTTGCCACTCGTCGGCGCTATATTCTCTGCCAATGCCATATGTCGAGAGCTGATCATGCTGATAATCGCGTATCTTTTGAGTATTCGCGCCCCGCAGGATATCTATGATATGGCGCATGCCGAAACGTTCTTTTACTCTCGCCACACACGATAAAAACTTCTGGGCATCGATGGTGCGATCCTCCATCACCACCGGACGTGTACAGTTGTCGCAATTGCCACAGTTTGCCCGTTGCCACGCTTCACCAAAATAACCCAGCAGCACCTGGCGACGACAATTGCTGCTATCGGCATATGCTACGACCTGCTGGATCTGCTGCGTAGCAACGAGCTGCTCCTGCTCGCTCGTTTTCTGAGCAATGACATACTCGATCTTCGTCCGGTCACTATAATTGAAAAAGAGGATGCATTGGGCGGGCAACCCATCACGGCCAGCGCGCCCTGATTCCTGATAATAGCCCTCAAGGTTGCGCGGTAGATCAAAATGAATCACCATCCGCACATCCGGCTTTGCAATACCCATTCCAAAGGCTATCGTCGCCACCAGCACATTGACATCATCGCGAATGAAGCGGCTCTGGTTCTCCGTTCGCTGCTCGTTGCTCATCCCGGCATGATATGGCAGTGCCTGAATCCTCGCACGCTCCAGATACAGCGCCAGATCATCAACATTTTTGCGGCTGTGGCAATAGATGATCACCGGCTCGCCTGCATGCTGGCGTAGCAATTGCACCAGTTCGTTATACGAGCCGCGATCTTTGTAGCGCACCTCGTAATAGAGGTTGGGACGATTAAAGCTGGCGATGTGGACATAAGGCTGGCGCAATCGAAGCTGGGCAATGATATCGTCGCGCACGCGTTCGGTGGCTGTCGCGGTCAGCCCTAGCATGGGAGTTTGCGGGTAACGCGCCCGTAAATGGCCCAGCCGCCGGTACTCGGGCCGAAAATCGTGTCCCCATTCGCTGACGCAATGCGCCTCATCAACGGCCAGCAGAGACAGCCCGACTTGCTGTTGCGCCTGATCCAGTAGCGAGAGGAAGCTCTCACTCATCAGACGTTCCGGCGCGACATAGAGCAGCTTCACCTCGCCGCTCGCAGCGGCCCGCTCTCTCCTGGCGCGCTCTATGGCGCTAAGCGAACTATTGGCAAAAGTAGCCGGGATGCCATTGGCGGCCAGACGGTCCACCTGGTCCTGCATCAGCGCAATCAACGGCGAAACGACAATGGTCAGCCCTGGCAAAAGTAACGCGGGCAATTGATAGATCAGCGATTTGCCGCCGCCGGTCGGCATCAAGACCAGCGAATCGCGCCCGGCCAGAACCTGGTCAACTACCTGTCGCTGACCCGGCAAAAACGCCTCATACCCAAAATACTGTTTTAGCGCGTGATCTATGATATCCAACATCAACAAATCCTTTACAAAATCTCGCCAATTGTACCGCATATTCGTCGATGGAACAATAGATCAAAGCGGGACATTTGCCTAGAAGAAGCCGGGACGAATTATCATAGCCACCTGATCATACATCAAACTCACTCATGATATGAATCAGGCGCAACCGCCATGCGTTAACCGATGCTACTACCGTTTCTCGTTCCTGATTTTTGGGGAAGAGCTGTTCTACCAGCTTGATAAAATCGAGCATCGCCTGTAAGAGGTCTTCTACTTCTTCCATAGTAAGCAACATTTGTACTTCTTTTGTTTCTGATGCTAGTTGCGCCCCTAATCTTCTATGGATCTGCTGTAAGGTTTGAAGGCGTTTTGCATTCTTTGCAGATACAGGAGCTTTTTGCAAATACTTGCAATAGGCCCATACCACTTGATTTATCCCCTCCAAATCGGTAATCGCAAACGGAACTTGTGGAACCGGCCCTCCTGGATACTCGCTCATACGCTATTCCTCTTCACACTTCTCTGGCTGTTGACGCCCTGCCTGGATAATTTATGCTAAATCGTACTACGGTAGGAGCTTTTTCCTTCTTCCAGCCCCCATGTAGGCATCTCCATGAGGCGAATCACTTCCCCATGTTTTCCCTCCTCAAGCAGTTTAAGCAAATATTGCGCACTCCGCTCCATGCGTGCAGTAATGATGGCATGTCTTGCCACTGCCGCAACCCCATAGAGCCCTTGATACGCCGCTTGCTCTTGTAATGCTTGCTGTTCTCTGAACCTAGCTATCTCGCTTTCAGCCATGATAATGACGTCCTTTCCTTGTGTGCTATTGTCCCTTATTCTTTCTTATGGTATTCTTCAACCTAAAGATTAACTTTCTAGCAGAATTTAAGGAACGCTCATATAGGAGCGTAATTAAGCCTTTTCACATGTAGGAATTATGATCCAATAGGTACATAACAAAAGTTGGGGGGACAAAGATGCAGTACCATCATGGAAAAACAATAAAAGAGCACAGAATAGCGAAAAAAATGACATTAGCGCAATTGGCCTCTAAATGGCCGTCTAAGGAAATCGGAGTTAACATTCGCTATGTGCAGGATGTAGAAGCGGGGAACAAGCAAATAGTTAACATGGAAACTTTACGCAAACTCGCGTCTCTTCTAGATATCCCATTATGGAAATTAGGGCTAAGCGAGTATGATCCATTTCACGAAAAAGACATTTTACTACATCCTTTTATAGATATGAATAGCCTATTCGAGCTTATAGAAAACATATGGTATATCAGATTAAATATGCCCAGCGATATCACGGAGAAGAAAATCATCTCCTTGTCAAATACATTTAATAATCTGGTAAAAGACAATTCGAGGCTTTTAAAAAATAGTGATTTCTTGGTGTTATATGCGCAGGTAAAAAGGTTGCAAGAAGTTGTCTATACCGAACAGCATAATTATGAGATGTCTTTAAAATGTAGCCTTGACATGCTAGACCTGGCAAAGCAATCAGGAGACACTGTATCCGAATGTCTAGCGATGACAAGAATAGGGGTAGAATTACTGAGAAACGAAGATCGCAATGCTTTAGATTACTTGGAGCAAGCTAGGGATTTATCATTTAGCACAGCTTCAAAAGAAGTAGCCGCTTACAGTTATTCGTTTCTGGCAAGAGGGTATGCAACATTTGGAGACGAAAAAAGATTTTTACAAGCGGTTAATACTGCCATTGCATTGGCAGATAACATGAAAGGCTTACCTGTAGTAACGAAAGATTACGTTTTTCATGCCTTTAGTGCTGTATTAGAGGAGAAATCAAACGGTTTGATATCACTGGGAAGAGGGAAAGACGCACTCAATGAATTATGCGAAATAGATTTGGAGATTGCAAAAGAAGGTAATACATATCTAAAAATGTGGATGCCTTTAGACTACGCACAGAGCTTTACGCTGATGGGCGAAATAGAAACAAGCGTTAAATGGTTGGAGATCTTTTATGCTAGCATAAAAGATTTTAAATCAGCAAGACTACATAGTACTGTAGAAAAGCATCTATCCCTTCTAGAAGAATCAGGTTATGCGAATTTGTCAGCCGTAAAAAGCTTTAAAGACAAGTATCATGAAGAAGTGAATAATAACCTCTCCTCAAAGTAAATCACAATCTTTTACAGTTTCTCTTCTCCATTTTTTGATTTCGTCAATGGAGATAGTATCGCCGTGGTAGACATAAAGATACTGCTGTATCTCTTCGTCAGAAATTTCTTCCGGTATTAATGATAAAGCACCTGAATCATACCAGATAAACCTATCCGCTTGTAAATGCCAGTTCGGCGGGTTGTCTTGACTCCTCATGGAAACCCTCTGCGCTGAATTTTTTAAAAAACATGTTCTAATGAATGTCATTTTACCATAGAGTTAAGACTAAAAACTAGTTTTGATACTATCACATCATCTAAGGTTTCCTTGCGGGCAGCTAAACATTTGCAATCGCCCCCTCCAAAATTCTATAGTGCGTATATTGCAGAGCGAACGACTAAACAGAGCAGAGGAGGCATGTTTATGTATAGCCCTCAAGTGGGGGAGCCACTGACCGCCCTGGATACCCCGTCGATGATTGTCGATCTCAACTTGATGGAGGCCAACATCGCGCGTCTAAAGGAGCGGCTGCGGCAGAGCAAGGTCAACATCAGGCCGCATCTCAAGACGGTCAAAAGTCCCGATCTGGCCCGCATTCTGATCGCGGCTGGCGCTATCGGCGGCTGCGTCGCCAAAGTGAGCGAGGCTGAGGTGATGGCTCAGACAGGCATCGAGGACCTGTTGATTACCAGCGAGATTGTAGGCAAACCCAAGCTGGCTCGCCTGGTAGAGCTGGCGCGCCACCATCCAAAGGTAAAGACGGTGGTGGATAGCGAAGTCGGAGCCAGGGCGCTAAACCAGGCCATGCAGGAGGCTCAGCTTCACATTAATGTCCTGATAGAGCTCAACGTTGGGCAAAATCGCTGTGGCATCCAGCCGGGAGAGCCTGCGCTCAAGCTGGCAAAGCTGATCGCGACAGAACTGCCTCACCTGCACCTCGTTGGCGTTCAGGGCTACGAAGGCCACCTGCAACATCTCCACGATCAGGCCGAGCGTGAGCAAAGCTGCCGCGCCTGCATGAAGTTGCTCACCGATACGGCTAACTTGCTGAGAGACGCGGGGATGCCAATCGAGACCGTGACCACTGGCGGGACGGGCACCATCGAGGTATGCGCCCACTACGAAGGCGTGACCGAGGTGCAGCCCGGCTCCTTTATTTTTATGGATACCGATTATCGCAACGCCATCGGCTCAGATTATGCCAACGCGCTGACAATCCTCTCGACCGTCATCAGCCGACCCGCTCCTCAGAGAGCCGTGGTTGACGCAGGCTTCAAGTCGCTCTCCACCGATAGCGGGATGCCCGAAGCGGAAGGGCTGCCAGCCGTCAAGTATCGTCCAGGCGGTGATGAGCATGGCATCTTGAGCTGGGAGGATAATACCATCAATCTGGCAATTGGAGACCGAATCAAGCTGATCCCCAGCCACATTGATACGACCATCAACCTGCACGATTACTATTACGCCTATCGCGATGGCAGGATCGAGGCGATCTGGCCTGTTGCGACTAGAGGAAAAGTCCAGTAAATATTTTTGCCGTTATGTACATTGCAGCTAACTATCCCGCTTATCCACGGAGGTACCCTCGTGAACCAGATAACATCCATTGCCCCCGAGCGGCTCAGAGCCTTTTTCCATCCACGCAGCATCGCCCTGGTTGGCGCAACTGATCGCTCCCGCTGGTCTCTCAGCACCTTCTTCAACCTGAAAAACTTCAACTTCCCCGGTCCCGTTTATTGCATCAACCCGAATTACGAGCAAATTCATGGCGAACCTGCTTTTAAGCGCCTGAGCGATCTGCCCGAGCGGGTCGATATGGCCTATGTCATGGTGCCGACGCGTCAGGTGTATCCCATCGTTGAAGAGGCTGCGGCGCTAGGCATTCGCAATCTCGTCGTCCTGACGGCAGGCTTTAGCGAAACGGGGGAGCAGGGCCGCCAGCTTGAGCAGCAAATTATGCAATTCGCGCAAAAGCACGATATCGTCATCCTGGGACCCAACGGCAACGGCTTTGTGAACGTTGTCGATCAGACTATGCCGTATGGATTGCCTCTGACGCCTCCAATGACGAAGGGACCGGTCGGGATCGTGCTGCAAAGCGGCGCGCTGGTGAGTGTCGTGATTGCGCTGGCACAGGCGCGTCACGTTGGCATGAGCCTGCTGGTCTCGATGGGCAATGAGACGATGCTCTCCGCCACGGATATGATCAATTATTTCATCGAAGATGATGCAACGCGAGTGATAGCCGTGTTCCTGGAATCGATTCGCCAGCCCGAGGTCTTCCGCCAGGTTGCGCTCAAGGCTCTAGAATATAAAAAGCCGATTGTCGCGCTTAAAGTCGGCAAAAGCGAGGTCGGGGCGCGTGCAGCAATGGCGCATACGGGGGCGCTGGTCGGCAATGACGCGGCCAACGACGCGCTTTTCAAGCAGACGGGCATTATTCGCGTTGACTCGCTGGAAGATTTGATCATTACTGCTGGTCTGCTCGGCTATAACCCGTCGCTGCCTGGCCGCCGGGCGGGCATCGTCACGCCCTCGGGCGGAGCCTGCGATATTCTCTCCGACCGCGCGCACGATGTGGGGATCGAATTGCCCGAGTTCTCTCCCGATACCACTCGGCGTTTGCAGCAAATCTTGCCTGATTTCTCCACCATCCACAACCCGCTTGACGTGACCGGTTACATTGTCATTGACCGTACATTGCAACAACGATCATTAGAGGTGGTGATGAAAGACCCTGGCTTCGATTTCACCATCTTTGTCAGCGAGCCGCTGCGTGTTGAGCCAGCTCCTCCCCTGCTCGAACCGCTTTTAGAGTACTATGATAGCTTCGGCGAAACCCTCCGCAATGCGCCTCGTCCCGTGGTGATGATGTCCAATACCAGCATCGACCTGACCCCCTTTGGACGCAGCATGGCCGACCGCCTGGGCATTCATTATGTAGGCGGGATGGAACATGGCATGAAGGCGCTGGGCAAGGCGCTATGGTGGCATGAAATTGTAGCCCGGGCAGGCGAACGTCCACAACAGCAGGAAGCGGTCCCCGTTATTACGCTGAACGAAAAGCCTTCGGGGAGCTGGCCCGAATACAAAGTGCGCGAGTTTTTGCAGGCGCATGGCGTCCCGGTGGCGCCGGGGAAGCTGGCTACTGATGAAGAGGAGGCGGTCGCAGCCGCTCAAGCGTTCGGTTTCCCGGTGGCGCTGAAAGTCCAGTCAAGCGAAATCCTGCATAAAAGCGATATCGGCGGCGTATTGCTCAATCTTGCGTCGGCAGACGAGGTGCGGCAGGGCTTTCGCGCTATCATGCGCAGCGCCAACGCGCAAACGCTGACCAGGCCCGTCGATGGCATCCTGGTAAGTCCGATGCGCCCGGCTGGCATCGAGCTACTTGTCGGCGTGATCCAGGACCCGCTCTGGGGACAGGTGCTGGCCGTTGGTCTGGGCGGCATTCTAGTCGAAGTGCTGAAGGATACCAGCATACGCGTCCTGCCGGTGCGGCGCGAGGAGGTCAAGGAGATGCTGCTTGAACTCCAGGGAGCGGCGCTTTTCCGCGGAGTACGTGGGCAAGCGCCGGTAAATATGGATGCGCTGGCGGACAACATTTTTCGAGTAGCCCAAATTTCTCAGGGATTAAAAGATAACCTTGAATCCCTGGAAATTAATCCTTTTTTGCTTTATAATTCTCATTTGGAAGCATTAGATGCACTGATGACGTGGAAGCAGAAATAACAGGGAATTACGCCAACAATTCCATCCTGCTGATCGCAGAACAGACTTGCTACGTCTGGAGCATTCCTCGATTACATACTGGTCAGGTAGCATGGGGGCAACACACCAGAAGCTCGTACTGGTGTGTGATGTTACGCAGTAAGGTCAAGACTCGTAAGAGGAGGTTTAATTTGAACCGCGTTACTAGCAAGATTATCAAGACTGGCTTCTTGGCAGCCCTACTCGTTCTTACTTTGACAGTTGTTACCAGTTTCGCCGTTTTTGCACAGGGCCGTGATGAAGGGAGTCAGGCCCAGGCAACGTTGAGACATATGCCACATGGAGCAGCAGTTCTGTTCTGGTCCCCGATGACCCATACATTGACGGTAACCACTATTGTGTCCGGCTTGCAGGATAATAGCAGCCACCCGGCCCACATTCATATGGGATCTTGCGCGGCAGGAGGACCGATCATCATTCCTCTGAATGACGTAAAAGCAGACGCGGGCGGCAACGCCGTCACCACCACAACGATCCCGAACGTGATGAACGGCATTCCAGCGACCGGCTGGTTCGTCAACGTCCACGCTGGCCCCACACTGGCTGACGGACAGGCCACACCAATTACCTGCGGCGATGTCGTGAATCGTGAAGCGGGGGAACATGAATTCCAGTTCGTATTTCTCAGACTGGGCACCACCACCGCCGCCAACCAGAATGCATCTGGCACCGCCCATCTTAGCCTGGATAATGGCACTTTGACAGTTCAAGTCACGGTTAAGGGACTCGTCCCTGGCTCGATGCACGCAGCCCACATTCATCTCGGCAGTTGCGAGCGCCAGGTACCGGGCAACGTCATGTTCCCGCTCAACACCTTGACCGCCGATGCCAACGGAGTTGCCATGTCAACAACGGTGATCCACAACGTGAACATGAACGAAATCCCAGAGCATGGCTGGTATGTCAACGTCCACTTCAGCACCGATCTGTCCACCCAGGTTGGCTTCGACCCCATCGCCTGCGGTGACGTGGTCGATTAATTACTGATAAAGCTAATAATAAAGAAGCCTGAGCATTATACATGTTCAGGCTTCTTTGTATAAGTTATGAGCATGGTTAACATTTCGCTCCATTGCGTCTACACGATGCGCATATCAAACACATCAATGTCCAGCCCCATCAGGCGGCGGTAGATATGGACATACGTTACATCGTAATTGAGCGGAAGCACGAGGTATTCGACCACGTCGCCCTTGTCCTCGTAGGGGCGTGCGCTGAGCGAGCCGCGTTTATCAATGTGAAAGGCCAGCAACTCATCAACATCGATAATCCCCAAACGATGGTAGTTGTGGTAGATAATCCAGCGCACCGCAGTGACATTCACGACCAGCAGCAATTCGTCGTCGCTGCCAAGATCAAGGCCGATACGCGGCTGCGGTCGCGGCGACCAGCCGCCTCTCTGCCGCAACGTTTGTGTCTCCGTTGGCGGAGCATCCAATTCCTGGATTTGTTCGATCTCTGGAGTGTAGATTTTTGCCAATGGGAGCCCATCCTTTGAATAACAGAGCAGAGAAAAACATTCTCCAGATTACATTAATGATGAAAAGTTTGCAAAAAGAAAAGGGCCGAAACAATTATAACATACATTTTTCTGTTTGTGTAGCACAAGGAGGGCTTTACTCAGGGCTGTTGCAACGTCTTTTTTGCCGCCTTCGGCGGCGGAGAGAAGAGGAAAAAGTGGGGACAATTCGCGAGATCGCGACGTACCCCACCCCCCGCAAGGAGGCTGCCGCCCCCTTGACCCCCGCTTGGCAGACTGTATGCCCGACTTTGCAACAGCCCTGGGGCTTTACTCAGGGCTTCGCAAACGTTGTCTTTTCATCCTGAACGGCTCGCAAGCGAGCCGTTGGGGAGAGGAAGGTGCTGGCTGTGGGTGTGCCCACAGCCAGCACCTTCCTCTCCCTGTGAGCGCCTTTGGCGCGAGCAGTCAGAGCGTGCAGCGACTTTTGCGAAGCCCTGGGGCTTTACTCTTTGAGTGGGCGAGCAGCGCGAATATGCGGGTTTATGCTTGCGGCGAGCGCCAGGAGGGTCTGCACCCCGACGGAGAGCAATACTGTTACCTGGGGACCATAATATTGCAAAAGGAGGCCGGTCAGGGCGAGGCCGAGCGGAGCGGAGCCCAGACCGATCAGGCGCGCGACGCTGTTCACACGGCTTTGCAGCGCGTCGGGCGTCATGGCTAAGCGTCGGCTGACATATACCACGTTATAGAATGGCCCGATAAAAAAGAGCAGGGCCGTCATCAGGCCAAGTGAGAAGGGCGATGGCAGGATCGCCAGTGGCAACCACAATAAGACATACAGCCACAATACGCATACGATCACCTGCGCGAAACTGAAACGTTGTTGCACCCGGCCAACAATCGCGGCCCCCATAACACCACCAACGCCGCCAATGCCAAAAATCAGGCCGATGGTAACAGCCGAAGCATGGTGCAGTTGTGCGATAATGATCACGATCAGAGGAAAGCCCGCGCCAGCAAAGATGTTTCCACTGGTTACTAAAGCCATTGTGCGCAAAAGTGGCTGGTGCCAGAGCCAGCGCAACCCCTCACCTATCTCCGCTCGCAAGTTGCGCACAGGCGCTGCACGTTGCTCCTGAAATGGCACGCGGATCAGTAGCAGAGAACAGACAGAAATGGCGTAGGAAAGCGCATCCACCAAGAACGGCAGCAGGGGGCGCAATGAGAAAAGTACGCCGCCCAATGGCGGGCTAATGAGATTGACGACCCCGGTGGACGCCTGCGTTCGCCCTAACGCCTCCGGTAGGTGCTCTTTTGTTACTACCTGCGGCAGACAGGCCAATTCGGCGATATCAAAAAAGACTTCCAACATGCCGGAGACAACGGTTACCAAATAGAGCTGGATGATGGTGAGTTGGCCCAATGCAATGGCTATAGGAATACTGACCAGGCTTAGCGCACGCCCGATGTCGCAATACATCATCACCCGCTTGCGATCCCAGCGGTCCAGCAGCGCACCAGCCGGCAGGGTGAAGAGGATATAGGTGAGCGAACGCAGAGCGCCGACCAATCCCGCTTGAACAGGCGATCCGGTACTAGCCAGGATTAGCAGCGGGAAGGCAATCTGCGAAATGCCGCTGCCAGCCGTGGAGATTAATTGACCGCTCCACAATAAGAGATAATCGCGGTTGCGCCACAACGAGACGGGTTTCTCGAACGTTGTCAAGGTGGGCTCGCTTTCCTTTTTTTGCTTCACATGACGGCTACTAGGTTTCTTTTATCCTCATAAGGAGCCTCACAGGCATAGAGAGTATATATTTCAGATCATACAAAAACACCGTCCAGATGGACGATGCCTCCTACTTGACAACTATGCTACAATAATAGTGAGAAAATATATGTCCTGTCTGTGGTGTTATAGCTGGTTTTCTACTATTTGTAAACATTACCCTGAGGAGTAGGCAGGAAGATTGGTATGGAAAAAGGGAATATGGTCTTGCGTATCTGTGTTATGATGAATGTGTGATGTGGGGATCAGTCAAAGGTACGGAAATTCAGTCCCAGGTTTCGCTCCGCTAACCGGAATATGAAGCAACCACTACCTGATGATCACATTGAGATAGATTCTGCTGTCAGATGCTTTGATAAAAGGATCTCCTGCTCTGAGCCATCCCATCTCAAAGACGTTTTTTTGCGGAGCGAAGACAAAGAAGAGGAAATAGTTATCCATGATGTCCGCTGACAATTACCAGGACCGAACCCTTACCTGCCGCGATTGCGGTCAGGAGTTTACCTTTACTGCCGGTGAGCAGGAGTTTTATGCCAGCCGTGGGCTGACCAATGAGCCGGGACGCTGCCCCGAGTGCCGCGCCGCTCGCAAGCAGTCCGGTGGTGGACGTAGAAACTCCTCCTACGGCGACAGCAGCTATGAATACCGGGATCGCGCGCCACGCCAGATGTATACCGCGACCTGTGCCAGTTGTGGCAATGAGGCCCAGGTACCCTTCCAGCCGCGCGATGACCGGCCCGTTTATTGCAGTGATTGCTTCCAGTCGCAGCGTCCCGCCCGTGGGCGCGAGGATTCGTACAGCTATAGCAGCGATTCTCGTGGCCGAGGCCGCGGTGGTCGGCGCAATGATCGCGATTCCCGCTGGTAAGCTTCGGTAGCAGCAGATCTGACAGAAACATTGAGGATAACGCGGATGTTACCCTCAATGTTTTTTCGGTTACCCGCATATCAAAACCGCGCCCCGGATAAGGATTTTGTTGCAAAGAGCGTTTAAAATTATTTACCGCGATTGAATTGACATCCACCACCGCTATGTTACCAATCTTCAATTATGATAGGTAATAACGACTGCGCTCATATCATCTGCTTTGGAGCGCAATGCATCTTGTTGTGAACGATTGACGGCCTGGCGTACAATATCGCGGGCGACGGTTGTACGCGCGCCCTTCCTCAATAGCGCCTCAAGCTCGCTATTGGTGAGATTATCATGGATACCATCGGAGCAGAGGAGAATACGGTCGGTGGGCTGGATCGCGATCTGGTCACAGTGAATGGTTGGCGCTTGAGGATCGCCCAATGCCTGCGTAATTCCATTGCGTCTATCGAAATACTCCTGCTCGGTTTCAGTTAATTGATCGGACTCTGTAGCCTGTTCTATACGTAAAGCATCTTCATCATTAATTATTTGCTCATCCAGCAATATTGAGAGAAAGCCATCATCACGCGTCAAGGGTCTGAGGGTATCTTCTCCTCGCAGCAGGTAAATGCGGCTATCGCCAACATGGGCATACGTCATAAGATACCCATCTTCACCGGGCTGCTGACAGAATGCCACCACCGCCACCGTCGTTGCAGGCCCGTCAATCAGCTCTTGCAGCGCCTCTTTCCTTGCCTGCTTCCATCCTTTTGTGCGTACTCGTTCGTGCGCGTCTTCTATCAGGCGCAGCAGCGTCGAGCGCAGGTCTAGGCAATCGCAAGGTTCTAGAATAGCAGCAACGTCACTTCCCTGGTACACCTGCTGAAAAACCTGCTTCCAGCCACGACGGATGCTATACGCCGCAATACGTGAAGCGATATCGCCCGCGATACTCCCTCCCACCCCATCAAAAACAGCCGCCAACCCTCGCGCTCGATCCACCAGGACCCGATCCTCATTGCGGCTATGGTTTTCGCTCACGACGCTATAATGTGAAAAAGTAAATGGTATATGCCCCGGCTTCTCTGCAATCTTTTCCCGCATCTCTGGATTTACTGCCTCATTAATCATTCTCTCTTCTCCTGCCAAATTTAAGTAAAGTAGTGGTATAGACCGCGATAGTAAGAAAAAACATTCTGGTAATTTTAACGCCTTTTTTCTGCTCCCTCAAACGTAGTAACAAGAGTATACCATATGTTGGACTTTCTATAATCACAACATCGACATATTTTCAGAATTCAGCTTGCTCATCAGACGGCCAACGCTCCCACGATGAAGCGGGGAGCTACCGCGTCTAGCTGCGCTCAGGCCGTCTGCAAGGACTTGCCTGCGATAAACAGGGCTTCTCCAAAGTCGCCTTTTCATACGAACGGCTCGCAAGCGAGCCGTTCTGGAGAGGAAGGTGCAGGCGGTGGGCGCTGCCCACCGCCTGCACCTTCCTCTCCCTGTGAGCGCCTAAGGCGCGAGCAGCGACTTTGGAGAAGCCCTGTGCGATAAAAACTTGCCTATCTCGCCAAAACCACATAAGATACTCTTGCAATCTATCTTCTCTAGAGAAAGACTGGTAAAAGGACCTTATGACAAATCATGAGAATAAGCCTGAGAAGCAATTAAGGGCGCCTAAGATACCAAAGAATGGGTTGGCTAAAGGACTGCCTGACGACACTATCCAGGACCAGGCATATTATACCCGGCTCATCCTCGCGTATGAAAACCTGATTGGTCAGGTTGCAAGCCATCTTACCTTTGATCAGGTCCTGTTCCAATACATCAGGATAAGCAATACCCAGTTTAAGAAAGTGCAGCTACTGGATAGCCGCTTCACAACGTGCGATCTGGCTAATGCGGAATGGGCTGAGGCAAATTTTCGCCGCGTCGAGCTCATTGACTGTCAGTTGACCGGATTTCATGCCATCGAGGCGGTCGCGCAAGATACGCTGTTCAAGGGGTGTAAAGGCAGCTTCGCCCAGTTCCGTTTCGCCACGCTCAAGCAAGTTCGATTTGAACATTGCGATCTGAGCGAGGCCGATTTTCAGGAGGCCAATCTTTCCGATGTGACTTTTATCGGCTGTAATCTGCATGATGTGGAAATGTCCGGCGCAAAACTCGCCAGAGTTGACCTGCGTGGCTCAAAGATTGATGGCTTGCGAGCTGGTCTCAATGAACTGAAAGGGGCGATCCTTGATCCAGGGCAGGCATTAGCCTTTGTTCGGGGGATAGGGATCAGAGTCGAGCCGCCCGAAAAAGAGTTATAACGGGCAGTACAGTCTCTTTTTATCTCCCTCTCCCAGGGGGTGACTACATGTGGTATAATGAATGGATACTGTATGGTGCATTGTTGCTCTGAGTAGATTGTCTATTAGGAATTGCGCGATACAGGGATTTTGAGGGGGAAGACCCCAGAATTGAGAAAGATTAATGGCATTAAGTGATCAAACCTTGTATTGCCGCGATTGCAATCAAGAATTTACCTTTACGGTTGGTGAACAGGAATTTTATGCAAGTCGGGGGCTAACCAATGCACCCAGCCGCTGCCCCGAGTGCCGCGCCGCTCGCAAGCAGTCGGGCGGTGGCCGCAGAGACTCCTACGGCGGTGGTGGTGGATACCGAGATCGTGATGCACGCCAGATGTATACCACGACCTGTGCCAGTTGTGGCAACGAGGCCCAGGTACCTTTCCAGCCACGCGATGACCGGCCCGTCTATTGCAGCGATTGCTTCCAATCGCAACGCACAGGCCGCTCCAACGACCGACGGTCCCGCTGGTAATCTCCATGACAGAGATTTTAGTAAAACAGGGCGATTCGTTTGAGTGGGCCCTAAAACGATTTAGCCGCAAAGTGCAGGAAGCTGGCATCCTGTCAGAAGCGCGGCGACGACGTCATTATGAGAGTCCACAAGCTCGTCGCAAACGCAAAGCCGAATCGCAACGCCGTAGGCGTCGTCAGACACGTTAGTCAGGCCCATCATAGAGCAGATTTCGTAGGATCATGCATAACGGCAGCGATCTTTCCATCACAAGAGATGTTTTGTGAGAAGATCGCTGCTGACCATTGCTCTCTACTTTATCGCCACATGGGTTCTCTCCCCGTAGCGTAAACATGGGTTTAGAAAGGACTGCCCATGAAGATGAACAGCCAATCTCGATCATTTGTTAAGCAGGTCCAGGTAGACTTGCTGGCGCTTGGTGATACCGACCTGTTCCAAACGGTTCATCAGTGGGTGGGGGGAAGAAATGTATCTACGTTGTCGCTTGAGGTTATAGAAGATACACTTACTACGCTTGGATATACCCGTATAGAAATGCTCTCAGCAGAAGATGTACTCCCTGTCCTGGCACAATGGCAGCCTCCTTTGCCGGAGCAATTGCGCGTCCTGCTTACCGCGATGGATGTCCATGTGTTTGCTCAGTACGTCATCCCACTGGCCTTCCAGTCGCTTCATCCAGTCCATCCCGAATGGTATGATGGAGTCACGTTCAACGCACATCTCGCAAACTACTTGCGCCAGTTAAAAAATAAAAGGGCAGACGCGAGGCCCACCCCAACCATTACAGGACGCGATCCCGACGGGTCGTTGTAACGCTTTGCCGATCCGTCAAGACGGGCGCGAACAACACCCGGCCCAGCGAGACGATTCCCCAGGCAATCAAGGCATAGACGAGCATCGCTATCAGTGTCGAAACCTCGAACACGCTTCTTCCCAGGGCCTGGTCATTGAAAATGCCGTTAAAGGCCACGACAAAAATGTGACTCAGATTGTACAGGAACGTAATAAAGTCATTTCCCTCGTTTGCCCCCAGCAGACGGAAAACCAGGCGCAACCCCAGAATAACTTCCAATACGCCCAGCACAAAGTAGGTCACTCGGGTAATCCAGTAACGCGTATTGGCACGACTCTGGTTCTTATCCTCAAAAACATCGACCCGTTGCTCTACCCGGTTGCCCGCAGGATCAACATAGTTTTCACGCTGGCTTTGACCAGAGCGAACGGCATCACTATACTCTTGTCTATCATAAGCACGATCTGAAACTGTGGGCTGCTCATAGCCCGGCATGCGTGGATCGGGAGAAGTACTCATTTTTTTCCCCTTACTATATACTGCAATGTAATAAATTTAGAAAAGGACATCTTCCTATAACACGTAAGACCCTGCCTATCAGACTCTTGAAAATGGGAAATAGATTGAGAAACGCTTTACCTGTTAGCCATAAGCGGGTAAGTAAAAAAGGTATTGAAACTCGATTAACATTTGTCCCGTATCTGCCTCAAAGAAAGCTATCAGTAATATACGAGGAGTTGTCATGCCTGGCAAAAATGCGTGTATTGTTGTTGATCTGAGAACTGGTCAACATCTGGTGAAAATCCCCGATATCGTTGCGGTCCTGGCTGCCGCGGGCTGGAAGGTCGATGTCTCATTGAAAGAATATGGCGGCGAGACGTTGAAACTGGCACAGAAAGCGGCTCGCGACGGCTATGATCTCATTCTCAGCTATGGTGGCGATGGCACACTCAATGCCATTTTTAATGGCGTCATGAACGCGGGCGGCAAAAGTCCCGTAGCGGATATTCCCGGGGGCACCTACAATGTATGGGCCGGAGCAATCGGCATACCCGATGATCCAGTCAAAGCAGCACTGGCTATCGTTAATAGCCAGATACACAAAATTGATCTCGGCCATATGGAGGTGCAGAGCCTCACTCCTCTCAATGGGAAGGAAGACGATCAGCAAGCAGCCAATAGCACAAAAAATGGCAAGAAGCCAAAGCAGTTAGCCAATACCAGGCAATACTTTCTATTGCATGTTGGTATGGGTATAGAAGCAGCAATGATGGCGCATATCTCAAAGCCGCTCAAATATCACGTTGGCCCACTGGCATTTGATCTCGCCGCCCTTAAAACACTGCCGGAACAGCGCCCTTTTCCGGTTGAGGTTCAGGTAACAGGTCATTCAGACGCTGGAGCAATATCCTGGCAGGGCGAAGCCTGGGAAGTAATTATCAGCAAGGTGCCTTTATTTGGCGGATCGATCAATATTGAGCCGGAGGCCCGCGTGGACGATGGGCTTCTGTACGTCTCTGTGATTACCACTAACGGTCCGCTCAAAACCATTGAGCAGGCCGCATCAATAGTTTTGCAACATAAGCTCCAGGAGGAGACAACAAAGCGATTCAAAGGGACCCACTTCTCCATTCGCATTCCAGCCACTATTGATGTGCATGTGGATGGGAGCATCGTAAAACTTGAGGATTTTCTACGCAAAGCCGAACGCGATACCCTTCACCATACTACTGATGCCAGCCAGTTCATGGTTACCTACCACTTCGATGCCAGACCTGAAGCTCTGCCAATGGCAATTCCCCGCACCTATGATGGATCGCTATTCACCGGATCAAATCATCAACAATCAGCGCAACAGCCGGACGACAAACGCTATGCGCTCCTTCATCACCCGGCTACGCGGAACGAACAAGCCCAACAGCCTAGCTCCCTGGATGCGTCTGGAACAGAATATGTAATCGCCGTCATTGGGGCCGTTCCCCATCCAGAGAAACACCATACCTCTATCATTGCAGGCAACCATAAAGACCCGAATACAGAGGCAACCGAGGTCTTTGCCGTACGTGTCAACAACAATACATTCGTGTTCAACAGCGACGGCACCCACCTCCCTCCAGCAGCCGTGCTGGACTTGCAAGAGGGAGAGGAGATTATAGTCAAAGGGGAAAAGAGCAAACGCAACGTCATTCAGGCGCGTTCAGTGAGATGGCTACGTCAATCTAGGGACTTCACGCGCTAAATCATCCCTGATCTTATACGCGGTCTCGGCATCTCTGAGAATGCTCGTATCTATCGATTGGATAAACATCTCTTCACGGGTATGATCGAGCCGCTTGAGCACTCCCTTGAACGGCACCGCGACCTGCGATCTGCCGATGAGGTCATCCACCTCCGCATTGTCTTCGCCTTGAGAAGCCGCGTTGGCAAATACGATAGCGATCTCGTTTTCAAAGGCGCGCGCAACACAGAGGGCGTTTACGGCGTGGACCTCAGCGGCGGGGTCGTGCTGAAGCCCTATGCCCGCGTCCACAAAGCACCAGTAGCTGGGGCAGATGACGATATCAACATTCTGCCCGACCATTGCTCGAAACACTTCCGGGAATATCAGATCCCAGCAAATAATAAGGCCAATCCTGCCATAGGCGGTATCAAACACATGCACAGCGTCGCCAGCCGTCAAATAGGGCCGCTCTGGATGCCAGAGGTTATTTTTGCGATATTTTCCCCTGATCTCGCCCGCACGATCTATATAATAGGCCGTGTTATACCACCCCTGCGGCGTGCCTTCAATAATAGAGCCAGGCACAATGTCAATCGCATAGCGCCTGGCTAATTGCTGAAAGTGTTGCACATATCTGCCCGCAAAATCAACATATTCTTGATTGCCGCGCACCGGACCTGTGACAACGTCCTCGGGAAACACAATGATCTCCGCCCCGGCGGCTGCCGCAGCTTTAATAAAGCTCTCCATGCGCTCAAGGTTTTTCGCTACCGCAAACTGGGCAATTTCAAACTGCACGACCGCGATTGTGACCATCCTGTTCTCCTCTTCAGGCAACAAGATTAATATGTTGCCTCGGTGAGCGTTTTGATATATTTCTTAGCTCTCGGCATACCGCTGGTCTCCATTTGCTTGACGACCGCCTTAACATCATACTCCACGCGGCAATGTTCAGCCAGCCACACATTATCCTGCCAGGTGAGGATCGCGTAAGCTGCGCGCAGGTCCTTATCGCGCGGCAGCCCGCAACTGCCGACATCGACCAGCAAAAGATTGCGCCATTGTCGCGTATAGGCGACATGGTAATGACCAAAGGCCAGCGCGCCAATCGTTGGCTCCAGCTCGCCCAGAAAC
>Ga0070741_10009797_pt1 | contig 18408 bp, 16 predicted proteins | sample Coa_R1_4_FD_66440 | JGI IMG/M metagenome (GOLD analysis project Ga0070741, IMG submission 66440) | Surface soil microbial communities from Centralia Pennsylvania, which are recovering from an underground coalmine fire - Coalmine... | ecosystem: Environmental > Terrestrial > Soil > Unclassified ...
TTCGCGGCTTATCGCGCCTTATCGCGGCTATTCGCGCCTAATCGCGCCAAAATTCCCCCGCGCGCAAATGAACCCCAAAATTCAACCCGGCCCAACCTCGAAGTCATCATTAGGTCAGCGGCAGGTCCTTGTCTGTGACTGCCCCGAGCGAGGCCGAAGTGACGGCGCTGGCATACTTGGCCAGGACGCCGCGGGTATAGCGGGGTTTGGGCGCCTTCCAGGCTTTGCGCCGGGCCTGGATCTCGCGGGCCGAAACGGCCAGCTTGATCTCGCGGCGGACGGCGTCAATAATAATACGGTCCCCATTCTTGACAAGGGCGATCGGCCCGCCCACCGCCGCTTCAGGCGTGATGTGGCCCACGACAAAGCCATGCGAGCCGCCGGAGAAACGGCCGTCCGTGATCAGGGCGACATCCTTGCCGAGCCCGCGGCCCATGATGGCGCCGGTGGGAGAAAGCATTTCGCGCATCCCGGGACCGCCTTTGGGGCCTTCATATCGAATCACGACTACATCGCCCGCCTTGACCACTCCGTCAAGTATGGCGCGCAGCGCCGTTTCCTCGGAATTGAACACCCGCGCCTTGCCTTCAAAGCGCGAGCCTTCCTTGCCGGTGATTTTCGCCACGGCGCCTTCCGGAGCGAGGTTGCCATAGAGGACAACCAGGTGGCTGTCCTTCTTGATCGGGTCGCTCAGCGGCCGGATGATCTTTTGGAAATCCGGGTAAGCCGGCGCGGCAGCCAGGTTTTGAGCCAGAGTCTTGCCAGTGACGGTCAGGCAATCGCCATGAAGAAGGCCCTCGTTGAGCAAGGTCTTCATCAGCGGCTGGATGCCCCCGACGGCGACCAACTCGGACATCAAATATTTGCCGCTGGGTTTCAGGTCGGCGAGGACCGGAACGCGGCGGCCAATGCGGGTGAAATCATCGAGGGCAAGGCGCACGCCCGCCGCGTGAGCGATGGCCAGGAGATGAAGGACCGCGTTAGTCGAACCGCCCAGGGCGATCACGACCGTGATGGCATTTTCAAAAGCACGGCGGGTCAGGATGTCGCGTGGAACGATGCCCCGCTTCAAGAGTTCAAAGACGGCGGCGCCGGCGCGCTGGCAATCTTCCTTCTTGGCTTTCGAAACGGCGTTTTGGGCCGAACTGTTGGGCAAGCTCATGCCCAGCGCTTCGATCGCGCTGGCCATCGTGTTGGCGGTGTACATCCCGCCACACGAGCCGGGTCCGGGAATGGCGCACGATTCGATCTCCTGAAGCTGGGCGTCGGAGATTCTTTTGCCGGCGTGCTGGCCGACCGCTTCAAAAACAGAAACGATGTCGAGTTTGCGCGAGTCGCCCGTGATGCAACCGGGAAGGATGGTGCCGCCATACACAAAGACGGCGGAACGGTTAAGGCGGGCCATGGCAATGAGAGCGCCGGGCATGTTCTTGTCGCAACCGCCGATGGCCACAAAGCCGTCCATGCCTTCGCAGGCCACCACGGTTTCGATCGAATCGGCAATGACTTCGCGGGAAACCAGCGAATACTTCATCCCCTCGGATCCCATCGAAATGCCGTCCGAAACCGTGATGGTGTTGAAAATGATGGCTTTGGCCCCCGCCCGATTCGCCCCGGCTTCGGCTTCGCGGGCCAGTTGGTCGATGTGGGCATTGCACGGCGTGACCATGCTCCAGGTGGACGCAATGCCGACGATGGGCTTCTTGAAATCTTCGGGCTGGAAGCCGACGGGGTAAAGCATGGCGCGGCTCGGAGCGCGTTCCGGGCCGTCAAGGACGACGCTGGAGTAAGCGCGCAGGGAACGACTTGTTTTCATCGCGTCGATTTAACGAAGGATTGGTGACGGTGACAAGCCGGCAATGCCCCCGTCTGACTCAGGCTCGGGTGAACCTGTCAGAGCATTAGCGTGGACGGCCCGGTGAAGCAAGACAATCGGGCAGCCGATCTTCGCCCGGCGGCGCTGTGCAATTCAGGTCAATGGCATACACCCGTAAGTTCAAGTCCGGGCCGCCTGAGCTTTGCTGGAGACTCCTTAAACCAGCGCGGGCCAGCTGACGCGACGCATGTCGCCGTCCTTGGCGTAGGCGAGATGCATGGCGAAGGCGGCTTTGAGGGTTTCGGTGGAGTGGGCGGCGCCGGCCAGGGCCAGGTAGTCGCGCAGGAGAGGACGGTAGTCGGGATGGGCGCATTTCTCAATGATGAGGCGGGCGCGTTCGCGGGGGGACTTGCCGCGGAGGTCGGCGATGCCTTGCTCGGTGATGATGATTTGGACGGAGTGCTCGCTGCTGTCAAGGTGACTGACAAGCGGGACGATGGCGCTGATTTTGCCATCCTTCGCGGTGGAGGGACAGGTGAAGATGGAGAGAAAGGCGTTCCGGGCGAAATCGCCGGAGCCGCCAATGCCGCTGACGAGCGAACGGCCAAGGATAAGGGTGCTATTGACGTCGCCCATCAGGTCCACTTCGATGGCGGTGTTGATGGAGATGATGCCGAGGCGGCGAATGATTTCCGGACTGTTGGAGATTTCCTGCGGACGCAAAAGCAGCTTGGGGCGGAATTCTTCGAGATTGGCGTAGATGTCGCGCAAGATGGGATTGCTGACAGTGAGGGAGCAGCCGCTGGCAAAGCGGACTTTACCTTGTTTCATGAGAGCCATGACGGCGTCCTGGATGACTTCGGTGTAAACGTCGAAGACGGGAATGTCGGCACACTCGCCCATGGAGCGTAGGACGGCGTTGGCGGTGTCACCGACGCCGGATTGGATGGGGAGGAAACCGGGCGGGATGCGTCCACATTTGCGTTCGGCGGCGAGGAAATGGGCGACGTTGTCGCCGATGCGGGCGGCGGTGGGGGAGATGGGAGCGAAGGCGCCGATTTCATCGGGGGCGTTGGTTTCGACGACACCGACGATTTTACGGGGATCGACCTTGATGACGGAGGCCCCGGCGCGGTCGCTGGCGTGCAGGATGGGAATGGGCTGGCGATGGGGCGGATCCTGGGGCTCGTAGATGTCGTGGAGGCCGCGGAGGGCCGAGGGGTGAAAGCGATTGAGTTCGATGATGATTTTGTCGGCGACACGGGCGTAAGTGGGGGAGGCGCCGACGGATGATGTCAAGACGATTTCGCCGGCGTCGGTGACCTCGCACGCCTCAATGACGGCCCAATGCACCGGGCCAAGGAAGCCGTAACGGACATTCTGCGGGAGCATCGAGAGGTGCATGTCGTAAAAGCTGGTGCGGCCTTCGTTGATGCTTTTGCGGAGGTCGGGATCGTTTTGGTACGGCGTTCGGAAGAGGATGGCGTCGGCGCGGGCGAGGGCGCCGTCGAGGGATTTGCCGGTGGAGGCGCCGGTCATGACGCCGATGCGAAAGGGTTGGCCGGCGGCGTGGAGTTCGGTGGCGCGGGCGGCAATGGCGATGGGAACGTCCTTAGGGGCGCCAGCGGGAGTGAAGCCGCTAAAGGCGACGGTTTGGCCGTTCTGGATCTGGTGGGCGGCTTCGGCGGCGGTGAGTTTGGGAAGGGATTGGGTCATAAGAATCACTCCAGGCGAACGAGCGCTTGGCCTTCGCTGACGACATCTCCGACTTTGACATCGAGGGCGGCGACCTTGCCGTCGGAGGGGGCGAGGACGAAGGTGTTCATTTTCATGGCTTCAATGGTAAGCAAGGGATCCCCTTTCTTGACGGTTTGGCCGAGTGTGACAGCGACGCCAACGACATGGCCGGCGAGCGGACTGGGAACGTCGCCAGGCGCGCCGGATGGGGCGGATGGAGAAGGCGACGAGACTGGGGCAGTCACGAGAACCGCGCTTTTTGGGGGGGCGGCGACCGGCGCGGGCGGGGCGTCGTCCGGAACTTCAACCGTGACATCGAAAGATTTGCCGTCGACTGTGACGCGGACTTTTTTGATCATAAGAGGAGGCGTTAACGCAGGCGGTGAGACATGGTCAATTCGATGCGCCCCTCAAAGGCCCAGACGTTGAGGGTAGGCTGGGGCATGGCGACCGATTGCACCGCAAGGACGCGGTGAGGTTTGTCCAGCACCGCGGCGAGGGCGGCGGCGATGACTGCCACGATCTCCAAATCCGGCGACGAGGAATCTTCATTCTTCATAGGCTAGAGCGGGATTGTGCCGTGCTTCTTGGGCGGCCGCGTCTCACGTTTGGTGAGCGTGGCGCGCAGGGCCAGGGAAACCGCAGCGCGTGTTTCGGCTGGGGCAATGACATCTGTAATCATCGCTTTTTTGGCGGCTTCGTAAGGCGAGCAGAATTGTTCGCGATACTCGGCCACGAGTTCTTTTTCGCGGGCGGTGGGATCTTTGGCGGCGGCGATTTCTCGTTTGTAAAGAATTTTGACGGCGCCTTCGGCTCCCATGACCGCGATTTCCGCCGTGGGCCACGCATAGACCATGTCTGCCCCCATATCGGTGCTGCACATGGCCAGATAAGCCCCGCCGTAGGCTTTGCGCAAGATCACGGTGATTTTGGGAACGGTGGCGGCAGCGTAGGCGAAAAGCATTTTGGCGCCGTGCCGGATAATGCCCCCGCGCTCTTGCTGCACACCGGGCATGAAGCCTGGAACGTCCACCAAAGTGACAAGCGGAATGTTGAAGACATTGCAGAAACGTATGAAACGCGCGGCTTTGTCCGAGGAATCAATGTCCAACGTGCCGGCCTTGACGCCGGGGTTGTTGGCGATGACACCGACGACCACGCCTTGAATGCGGGCGAAACCAACGACGATATTGCGCGCCCATTCGGCTTGAACTTCGAGGAAACTGTCCGCATCGACGAGGCGGCCGATGACGCGATAAATGTCCAGCGGACTTTTGGGGTCATTTGGAACGAGTTGGTTCATTTCGAGGTCGGGGCTTAAGTCCAGCTCCGGTTTCTGCGCGTGCGGCGGGTCGAGGAGATTGTTGGAAGGAAGGTAAGAGAGAAGGCGGCGCGCGAGGGCCACGGCGTGGGTGTCGTCATTGGCGACGAAATGAATGTTGCCACTGATGCTCGCGTGGGCGGTGGCGCTGCCGATTTCGTCCATGGCGCACTTTTGGCCGGTGACGGCCTGGATGACGTCGGGGCCGCAAATAAACATGTTGGCGCCCTTGACCATGATGATGAAATCAGTCAGGGCAGGGGAATACGCGGCTCCGCCCGCGCAGGGACCTGCCACGATGGCGATTTGCGGGACGACGCCGGAAAGAAGGACGTTGTGGAAGAAGACCTGGCCGTAGCCGGAAAGGGAATCGTCCCCTTCCTGGATGCGGGCGCCGCCGGAATCATTGAATCCGACAACAGGACAACCGGTCTTGAGGGCGTGGTTCATGACATCGCAGATTTTCTTGGCGTGAATGCGCCCGAGCGCGCCGCCACCGACGGTGAAATCCTGGCTGAAGGCGGCAACGGGGCGGCCATCGACCATGCCACAGCCTGCGACGACGCCGTCGCCGGGGAACGATTTGTTCTCCAGGCCGAAGTGGTGGCAATCGTGGCCAGCATGAAGGCCGGATTCCTGGAACGTGCCTTTTTGGAAGAGTTGTTGGAGGCGGTCGCGGGCGGTCAAGAGGCCCTTTTTGCGGCGCAATTCGAGCTTGTCCATGCCGCCGCCGTTGCGGGCGAGGGCGCGGCGTTTTTCGAGATCTTCGAGCAATGTTTTTAAGGCGGCCATAAGAAGTGAAACTAGTTGGGTTTGCTGGCGCAGAGTTCGGTTAAGACGCCAAAAGTTGATTTAGGATGAAGGAAGGCGACAAGTTTGCCGGCCGCGCCATCGAAAGGTTTTTGGTGAATGAGTTTGACGCCCGCGTTGGACGCCTGCTGGAGCTGGCCTTCGACGTCGTCCGTCTTGAAAGCGATATGATGCAGGCCGCCGGCGGGATTCTTTTCGAGGAATTTGGCAATGGGGCTTTCGGGATCGGTGGGTTCGAGTAGTTCGAGATGAACGTCGCCCACGGAGAAAAAGGCGGTGCGGACGTGTTGAGAGGGAACTTCCTCGCGGCCTTCGCAATGGAGGCCGAGGGCGTTTTCGTAGTAAGGGATTGCTTCGCTCAAGAACCGAACGGCAATGCCAAGATGGTCAATTTTGCTGATCATAAGTTTTGGGCTTGGAGGATTCACCATGGGCGGCCAGCAAAGCTCCAGCGGCTTGAACGGCGGTGATTTCGCCGTGCAAGACGGACTTGCGGATTCCGGGAAAGACTTTTTCCACCTTTGGGTTCCGGTAGAAATCGCGCAGGAGGCCATCGCGGATAAGATCGGTGAGCCATTCGAGCATCTGCGTGCGGCGGCGTGCGGCAATCGCGCCTTTGGGTCCAAGCCGGTTGAAAAAAGCGTCGATGTTTTTCCAGGCTTCCGGAACGCCATCTCCCGTGCGCGCGGAGCACAAGGCCGCCTCCGTTTTCCAGCCGACAGTCGCGGGAGCAAGGCAGCGCAACGCGGCGGCCTGTTCGGCGCGCGCCCGCTCGGCGGCACGGCGATTCTCGCCGTCCGCCTTGTTGATTAAAATAGCATCGGCGATTTCCGTGATGCCCTTTTTGATTCCCTGCAATTCGTCGCCGCCTCCGGGCAAGAGCAGCAGGAGGAAAAAATCGACCATGGAGCGCAACGCCACCTCGGATTGCCCGACGCCGACGCTCTCGACGATGATGATGTCAAAGTGGGCGGCCTCGCAAAGCAGCATGGTTTCGCGCGTCCGCCGGGCCACGCCCCCGAGATTGCCGCCGGAGGGTGAAGGGCGAATGAAAGCGCGCTCGTGCTGACTGAGCTTCTCCATGCGGGTTTTATCGCCAAGGATGCTGCCGCCGGAAATAGTGGAGGAAGGATCGATGGTGAGCACGGCCACGGCATGGCCATTTTCCACGAGGTAGCAGCCAAACGCCTCGACGAAAGTGCTTTTACCGACACCCGGCGCGCCGCTGATTCCAATCCGGCGGGATGTGCCCGTGTGAGGCAGCAGGCGCTGAAGAAGCTTTTGCGCCTGGGCCTCGTCGGCTTCCGCGCCGCTTTCGATCAGCGTGATGGCGCGCGCCAGAACGGAGCGGTTGGCCGCCAAAATGCCGGCCGCGTAGTCGTCGAGGGACAAGGTTGGAGGCTTGGCTATATCTGCAAGCGACTGCATAGGGCGGTCAGCGTTTCTGCGGCGGCATCGGGAATGAAGGTTCCGGGACCGAAGATGGCGGCGGCGCCATTGGCTTTGAGGAATTCGTAATCCTGCTGCGGGATGACTCCGCCGACGACAATCATAATGTCCGGACGCCCGATTTTCTTGAGTTCCTCCGCCAATTGCACAATCAGAGTCTTGTGGCCGCCCGCGAGAGAGCTAATTCCCACGACATGAACATCGTTTTCGACAGCCATGCGCGCGACTTCCTCGGGTTGTTGAAAGAGAGGACCGATGTCCACATCGAATCCCAAATCGGCATAGGCGCTGGCGACGACTTTGGCGCCACGGTCGTGTCCATCCTGGCCCATTTTGGCGATGAGAATGCGTGGACGGCGGCCATGTTTCCGGGCAAACTCGTCGGCGGGACGGCGCACATGATCCAATCGGGAGCCTTCGCCGTACTCGGCGCGGTAAACGCCCGAGACGGATCGAATGGCGGCTTTGTGGCGTTGAAAAGCTTTTTCGAGCGCATAGGAAATCTCGCCCAAGGTGGCGCGGACGCGGGCGGCGTTGATCGCGAGCGCCAGCAAGTTGCCTGTGCCGGCGCCGGCGGCTTGAGTCAGAGCGTGCAAGGCGGCGACCACCGCGTCTCTATCGCGGGAAGCTTTGACAGTTTGCATACGCTCAATTTGAGAGTCGCGGACGCCGCCGTTGTCCACTTCGCGAATGTCGAGGTTTTCCTCTTTTTCGACGCGGAAGACATTGACGCCGATGACGGCTTCCTGGCCGGAATCGATGTGGGCCTGGCGGCGCGCGGCGGCTTCCTCGATGCGCAATTTGGGCAGGCCGGTCTCGATGGCCTTGGCCATGCCGCCCAAGGACTCAACTTCCTGGAGATGCGTCGAGGCCCGGTCCATTAAGGCTTGCGTCAAACTTTCGACAAAGAACGAACCGCCCCATGGATCAATGACTTTGCAGAGGCCGGTTTCCTCCTGCAGGAGGAGTTGAGTGTTGCGGGCGATGCGCGCGGAGAAGTCGGTCGGCAGGGCAATCGCTTCGTCGAGGGAGTTGGTGTGCAAGGATTGGGTGTGACCGCAAACCGCCGCCATGGCTTCCACGCACGTGCGAACGACGTTGTTGAACGGGTCCTGCTCCGTGAGGGACCAACCGGAGGTCTGCGAATGGGTGCGCAAGGCCATGGATTTGGAGCTCTTGGGATTGAACTGCTTGATCATTTTCGCCCACAGAACGCGGGCCGCGCGCATTTTGGCGATTTCCATGAAGAAATCTTTGCCTTGCGCCCAAAAGAAGGAGAGGCGCGGCGCGAATGAGTCAATATCAATTCCCGCCTTGAGCCCGGTGCGGACGTATTCCAGTCCATCCGCCAGGGTGTAGGCCAGTTCGAGATCGGCCGTGGCGCCGGCTTCTTGCATATGATAGCCCGAAATGGAAATGGAATTAAACTTCGGCATGTTCTGCGAAGTAAAGCTAAAGATATCCGCAATGATGCGCATCGACGGTTCGGGCGGATAAATGTAGGTGTTGCGCACCATGTATTCCTTGAGGATGTCATTCTGGATGGTGCCGGAGAGTTGCCCGAGCTTCACTCCCTGCTCCTCGGCGGCGATGATATAGAAAGCCAGGATCGGCAGAACCGCGCCATTCATCGTCATGGAAACGGAAATGCGCTCCAAGGGAATTTCTTGGAAGAGTATCTTCATGTCTTCCACCGTGTCCACCGCCACGCCCGCTTTGCCGACGTCCGCGAAGGCGCGTGGATGATCGGAATCGTAGCCCCGATGCGTCGGAAGATCGAAAGCCACGGACAGCCCTTGCTGCCCGGCGGCAATATTGCGGCGATAAAAAGCGTTGCTTTCCTCAGCCGTCGAGAATCCGGCGTATTGACGCACTGTCCAGGGGCGAATCACGTACATGGAGGCGTACGGCCCGCGCAAAAATGGAGGCAGGCCGGGGACGGTGTCGAGATAGTGGCAGGCCGCCAGATCGGAAGCCGTGTAAAGGCGCTTCAGATCGATTTGTTCGAGAGTCTGGTGGCGGGGGGAACAGTCCGATTCGACTGTTGCCGCGGCGGTCGGTTCGGCTGTTGGCTCCACCAAGGGCACATGGGCAAAGTCGGGAAATGATTTCATAGGCTCAGTGTTTTTCGATAAAGGCGGTGGCGCGCGTCAAGCAAACGGGAGCGATGGGAGCGCAGGGGCGGTCATGAATGCGCACGGCGCGGACGATTTCGCCCAGCGTGGCGCCGGCGGCCACCGCGGCGGCGCACGCCTCGAAGAGGCCTTCTCCGCGCACATTGACAATGTTGGACAGACATTTCAGGACCGCGTCGTTGTCCGGATCGTCAAGGGACGTGCGGTGGGAGGCGACTTGTTGCGCGCGGCGTTTGTGGAAGGGGGTGGTATCCGCGGCGGGGACTGCGAGGGGCGTTTCCGTGGGATTGGCGTATTGGTTGACGCCGACGACGACCGCTCTGCGGTCATTGACCGCGCTGATTCTTTCTGCGGCAGATGCGGCGACCGCTTTTTGAGGGAATTCCGCGCGCAACGCTGCCGCCATACCGCCCAGCTTCTCCACCTCTTGAAAGAGCGCCCAAGCTTTTTCGGCCAGTTCGGATGTGAGGCTTTCGACGAACCATGAGCCACCAACGGGATCAGCAACGCGCGTCAACTGGCATTCTTTTTGGAGGACAAGCTGTGTGTTGCGGGCCAGGCGCCGGCTGAAATCATCGGGAGGTCGGATCACTTCGTCAAAGGCTCCCACCTGCATGCTATCGCATCCTCCCAACGCGCCAGCGAAGGCTTCGACTGTGGCGCGAAGGATATTGTTGTGCGGATCGCGCGTGGTTTTGTTCCAAAGAGAAGTCCGGACATGCAGGTTCAGGCGTTGAGCATCGGCATTGCCACTCAGCGCGGCGACCACTCGCGCCCACAGAATCCGCAAGGCGCGAAGTTTGGCGATTTCCAGGAAGAACCGAGTCCCCGTCGTGATCGCAAAACGCATTCGTGGCGCAACGACGTCGACATCCAATTCGCGCTCCTGCATTTCACGCAAGTATTCGACAGCCGTGGCCAGAGTGAAGGCGAGTTCTTGCACGGCATTGCCGCCCGATTCGTGCCAAGCCCGGCTGTGGACGCAAATGGTTTGAAGCAGCGGCGCTTTTTCCGCGGCCCAGCGCGTCAGGGAAGCCATCTCGCGATAGGCGCCAGGAAGTGATTGGGGCAGCCTTCCTTCGTGGGCCAGAACACCGAGCGGATCAGTCTCGATGCAGCCGCGGAGCCGGCTGAGTTGTTGCTTGCGGCGCCGCATGGAGGCCACGAGCACGGTCGCAAACGGCATTCCCGAGGCTCCGGAACGGACAAACAGCGATGTGTTCTTCAAGTCGATCCCATCCAGCGCCCGGTCCAAATCGCGTTGCGTGGCAATGGAAAGCCCGCCGGAACCAACCTCCTCCGGTCGCGCCCAATCAGGATCCGCGCCATTACGCGTGGCCTTGTCGAGAACCATATTGAGGGCATTAAGCCCGCTCGCGAGGGAATTGCGCGCTTGATGATTAAACTCCGCCGCGCTGGGGACTGTGATTTCTTGCGAGACATCCCAGCCAGTGTTTCCACCAGCGTCCAATCCGAGTGGAACAACGCTGCGGAATGCGCTCAGCGCGGGGACGTTCGCCGTGTCCGCCCTCAGATAAAGCGGACGAAGAGTGATGCCCTCGGCCGTGCGCGTCACCATGCGCTCGTCAAACGAGGCGCCTTTAAGCTCTGTTTCCACAGCCTTGCGCCAGGCAGCATAAGTGTTCGTTGGAAAATCTTGCATAATGTCTAGTTTTCAAGGTTTTCGACCAGAACTTCGTGGCGCTGGCCGCCAACTGTGATGAACAGTTTGCGGCCGTGGCCGCTGTTCGCGGTGGACGTTGGGGCGCTCGGCGCCAGAGACTCCGCCGGTTTGGGTTTCAGCAACGCTTCGACCTGCTGCGGAAACATGGCAAAGAGCACGGCGATTTCGTCCGAAGTGGGCAATCCTTTCGTGGCGCATTGCGCGCGGTATTTTTCCATCGCGGGAGGCAAAAGATCGGCGGGGCGGTCTGTCACGGCCTTCTGGCCGGTGAGTTTTTCCACTTGGGACAGGAGGGCGGGATTGATCGGACCCGGCGTGCGGCCATATTTTCCCAAGGCAATTTCCTGGGCGGGTTGGCAGATGACTTTCCATCGTCCCAACTTCACATTCATCATCGCCTGGGTGCCGACGATTTGAGAGGTCGGCGTGACCAGCGGAATCCAGCCGAGCGCTTCGCGCACGACTGGGATCTCGCGCACCACTTGATCGAAATGATTCGCCATGCCCTGCTCCTTTAATTGTGTGCGGAAATTGGAAAGCATGCCGCCGGGAACCTGAAAAATCAGGATGTCGCTGTCCACCCGCTCGTTGGCGGGGCTGGTGAACTTGGCCAATTCCTTGTAAACGCCTTCGAAGTAACTGCGCAATTCGGCGAGTTTGGCGACATCGAAGCGAGGGCAGCGGGGATGACCTTCCAGCAGCGCCAGCATCCGTTGCGTGTCCGGCTGAGAAGTGCCATTGGCAAAAGGTGTGATGGAGACTTCAACACAATCAACTCCCGCATCGATGGCGGCAAGGTAGGCCGCCGCGCCGAGCCCGGCTGTGTCATGCGTGTGCAAAGTAATAGGCAGGCCCACTTTGCCCTTTAAGGCCTTGACCAAATCATACGCCACTCGCGGTTGCAGGATGCCCGACATATCTTTGATCCCGATGGAGTGGCAACCGAGTTTTTCCAGTTGCACCCCCATTTCTACGAAGCTTTCGATGGTATGGACCGGACTGATAGTGTAGCAAATCTCGCCGCGGGCATGCTTGTTGCATTTTTGGACTGCCCTGACCGCGGTTTGCAAATTGCGCAGGTCGTTGAGCGCATCGAAAATGCGAATAATGTCCATGCCATTCTCGCACATGCATCGCACGAAGGCTTCCACCACGTCGTCGGCGAAGCTGGCGTATTGAACGATGTTCTGGCCGCGCAGCAGCATCAATTGTGGTGTCTTGGGAGCGGCCTTTTTCAAGACGCGCAGGCGGTCGAAAGGATTTTCGCCCAGAAAACGCAGGCAGGAATCGATGGTGGCGCCGCCCCAGGTTTCCAAGCCGTGAAATCCCATTCCATCGAGAATGGGAACTGCGGGCAACATTTGAGCCGTCGTCATGCGGGTGGCGGCCATCGATTGGTGCCCGTCGCGCAGGACGGTGTTATTAAACAAAACTGGTTTCATATTTAATTCTGGTTCTATTCGTAAACCCGGCCGGCCGGGGCTTCTCACCATTTCTTGCCCAACATAGAACAACAATTGTTGCGGTCGGCCCTTCCTGGCTTTTTCCGGCGCAAGAAACGGGTGGGCTTCGGCAAAATGTGTGAGGCTGGACAGCCTGCTTTCCGCGAGATTGGCAGCGCATGAATGTTGGAAATATCGATGAAAGAAAGTTCTTCGCCTCGTGTCTCGCATTGACGGGAGCCACGGAAAGTCAGGCGCGTTGCGTTTATATGTTTCTGGACCTGAGAGCGAGTCGCGCGGAGGCGGTTGATGCGTCCCCGCCGCTTGCCGCCGAGGCTGAATCCTCCGCACCAAGAAATTTATGATGACTGCGATTGGTCAACAAACTGCCTGGATCAAAGGCGCCGGCGCGCATTGCGCGAACGAAAAACCTTCGGCGCGCCAGGTCTGGCGCCTTGTTGTGCTCGGGCCGCCTGGCGTGGGCAAAGGAACGCAAGCGGAGCTGCTGTGCGAACGCCTGGGCGTGTGTCACCTCTCCACGGGCGATGTGTTTCGCGCCTGCCGATCTTTGCCCCCGCAGGAGCGCGCGCCGGCGATCAACGCCGCCCTGGAATTGATGCAGCGCGGCGAGTTGGTTTCCGACCAAGTCGTCATGAACATTATTCGAGAACGCGCCAGTTGCCTGCATTGCGGCGGCGGATTCTTGCTGGACGGATTCCCGCGAACTTTCGCGCAAGCCATCGCGCTGGACGCCTTGCTCCAGCAGGAAGGCCTCACCCTAACCGCGGCCCTCAACTACGTCATGAATCTGGACGAAATCGTCACGCGACTGGCGGGCCGCCGGACTTGCGCGGCCTGTGGCGCCTCCTTCCATGAGAGCCGTCGGCCCCCCCGCGTGCTCGGTGTATGTGATTCCTGTGGCGGCAAGCTTTGCCAACGTGACGATGACAGGCCGGAAGCAGTGCGGGTCCGCATGCAAGCTTATCAGGCGAGCGCCTCCCCTGTCGTTGCGTTTTACGAGAAACGCGGGCTGCTCCGCTCCATCAGGGCGGAGGGGTTGCCCGAGGAGGTTTTTCGCAAAACAATGTCCGCCCTAAACGGGACAATCCTCTCCTAAGCCCGCGACCGCGGCTTGGGTTGCTTTCGATCTCTTAGCTGACCTAACGGTCTGAATCGGGTCCATGGGCAGCACCACGTGATAAACGCCGCCGCCAAGATCAACTTTGAGCAAGTTGGAGTTCTTCCGCAACAACCGCATCATGGCGTGGTTCGTGGCCAAAACGTCTGCAGTCAACTGCGTCAACCCATGTTCGACGGCCGCTTTCATCAATGCCCGCAACAGAAACGACCCGAGGCCGCAGCGCCGCCATTCTTCATGCACGGTGATGGCGAATTCGGCTGAAGAAGTGGACAACGCGCGAAAATACCGGCCCACCGCGACCATGTGCTGCCGTCCGCGTGCCGACACAAAACCCGCCAGAGCCATGTCGTTGGCATAATCGACCTGGACGAACCGCTTCAGCAATTCCTCCGGCAGTTCATGCAAAAGCGTAAAGTACCGGTTGATGATGGTTTCCGCTGAATGCGAGTGGAACAACTCCAACAAGAGGCTGGCATCCGATGATCTGATGGGCCGAAACACAACCGTGTGTTGGCGCCTGATGGAAAGCGTTTGCTCAATCTCTTCTGGCGGATAAACGCACATAGTTGACATTTCAAAATGCCGGGGCGCCCGCGCGTCGCCCCGGTTCTTTCGTGGCTCGAGGCCCAGTTTCTTGGCTGACATCAGGGCGCGCGGATCGTTGCACAGCCGCGACGCCGGTTCCACCGGGTGCGTCGCGTCGATCCGCCCGCCGCTGCGCGGGGCGCGGGGCCCCGTTCTGCCGGTCAAAGAGAGCCGATTCCCCCTCCAGCACGTGGAAAATGAGAAACATGCCGATCAGAGCCACCCCCAGCGGCGGCCCCAGGTTGACGATCATTCGCGGGCTTGAGCCGGTGAAACCGGCCATCAGCGAAATCATCGCGCCGACGAAGAAGCAGCTTTTCAGCTTTGGCATAAACTCATTCTGTTTTGTTCGACTTTTGCGGTCAGTTCTCTTTCTCGGATCTCAAGATGAGTCCGCCCGCCGCGACCCGCTCTCCCTCTTTTGCCCGTTGTGCAACGCATTTTGTCTGTTGGCGAATAGAGCAGGGCTCTCGCAAGAAAAGGCCGAGGGTTGCCAAGAGGGGTGTGGCTCAGAGAGCCCACTCCGTCGGATATTAACGGCGAATGAATCTGAAAACCGACGGAGGCGATATGTCAGCCAGAAGTTGCTTTGTGGAAAAACCAATGATGACGCCGGCGACGGCGCGTTCGCCGTTCAGTTTGCCGCGCGATTTCCTGGACAACCGCTTTGTCTATCTCGCCATCTCCTCTCGCGCCAGGGGCCTGTCGGTCGGCGTCAATATGAACCCCAACAAGTTTTGCAATTTTGAGTGCGTCTATTGCGAAGTGGACCGCACCGTCTGTCCGTCCGATCGACAACTGGATAGTGCGGTCATGGCCATGGAGTTGGAGAAAACCCTCTTTCTGATCCACTCCGGCCAATTGCAGCGTCAGGCGCCCTATGCCCGCCTGAACGCCGATTTGCTGGAACTGCGGCACGTCGCCCTCAGCGGCGACGGCGAACCGACGCTCTGTCTGGAGTTTGGCCGGGCGGTTGAAAACATCGTGCATCTGCGCGCCCGCAAATCCTCGCCGTACTTCAAGCTGGTGCTTCTGACCAATGGCACTTCGCTGGACGCGCCACACGTGGCTGAAGGCCTGCAATACTTCACGCAGGATGACGAAATTTGGATTAAACTGGACGCCGGCACGCAATCCTACATGGACAAAGTCAACCGCAGCGAAGCCCCCCTGGAAAAAATCCTGGCCAATGCCTTGAACCTCGGGCGCAAGCGTCCGATCACCGTTCAGAGCCTGTTTCTGCTCATCAACGGAGAAGAGCCGCCCATGGAGGAAATCGCTCAGTATATCGGGCGTTTGAACGAACTCAAGAACGCCGGCGCCCGCATTGCCCTGGTGCAGATCTATTCGGCGACGCGCCCCATGGCGCGGCCAGAATGCAGTCACCTCCCTTTAAGAAATCTCGCGGCCATCTGTCGCCGCATCAAGCAGGAGACTGGACTCCGCGCCGAGGTCTTTTGAATGGACACCGGCAACTGAGACTCAGTCTTTGCCAATATTCGCGCAGCCTCCGGCCTGTCCGGCCGCGTATCTTCGGGTCAGAGTTATGAAAACAACCCAAACAGCGTCCGACCCGGCGATCATAGCCAACGGGCGCAATCGGCTTTATCACCGCATTCTGGTGGCGACGGATTTTTCGCCGCGCGCCGAATGCGCGTTCAACCAGGCCCTCGAACTGGCCAGGCAAAACGCAGCCGAACTTTTGGTCGTGCACGCGTATTCGATCCCCGCCACGTTGAGTTTCCTGCCGCCGTTGGACTATGATCAATGGCAGAATAATTCCCGTGGCGCCATCGAGGGGCGCCTTAAGCTCCTGACCGAACAAGCTCGCGCCAGCCATATCCGCTGCCACCGGTTGATCATGCCGGGTCTTCCTGAAGATGTGATTGCAGAACTAGAGCGGAAATTGGAAGTGGACCTGGTCATCTTAGGGTCTCACCGGCGGCGCGGCGTGGCCCGTCTTGTGATGGGGAGCGTAGCGTCGCGGATTGCCAATCGCCTGCGGTGCCCGGTGTTGACAGTCACGTCGGGCAGGCCCGGAACAAGCAGAGGTCGTTAATTCTGGCCGCGATAATCCGCCGGGTGACCGCCCCCGCCGCGTCTAAGGAATTTCCTTAGGCATTCTACTTTCCTTTGACAAAATCTGTCTGGCGCCCGCCCCAATAGCCGCGGGCCTGTGGTGAAGCTAATCTTGCGTCCATGACAACAAATTTCGCCCAGACACAAAGTGAGACGCAAAACGGCCCGAGCGACGACAAAGCCCTGGTGGTCACCTTGACCAAGTCCCGCATCTACCAGGATTATGAGAGAGCCTTCAGCGAATCCACCGGACTGCCCGTGTCCCTGCGGCCGGTGGAATCCTGGCAATTGCCCAATCATGGCAAGCGGCACGAAAACCCCCTGTGCGCGGCGATGGCGGAAAAAAGCCGGGCGTGCGCCGCCTGTTTGCAGATTCAACAGAAGCTATCCGAGAGCGCCGGATGCGAACCCGCGACGGTGACGTGCCACCTGGGGCTTGTTGACACCGCCGTGCCTGTTCGCCTCGGAGAAAAAACCATCGCATTCCTTCAAACCGGCCAAATTCTGCGCAAAAAGGCTTCCGAAAACCAAATCGAACGGACGACCCAATTAGTCGCCGAATGGGGCGTCGCCCTCGCGCGGGAACAGATCGTGGATGCCTATCACAAGACAAAAGTGCTGACGGCCAAACAATACGACTCCATGGTGAGATTGCTGGCCATTTTTGCCGAACATATCTCGATCATTTGCAATCAGATCGTTTTTCAACAGCAGAACAGCGAACCGGCCACGATTACTCGGGCCAAGGAGTTCATCGAAGCCAACCATGAGGAGGACCTTTCGCTCACCCAGGTGGCCAAGGCGGTCAACACCAGCACGTTTCATTTTTGCAAAATGTTCAAGAAAGCCACCGGTCTGCATTTTACCGACTACGTTTCGCGCGTGCGGGTGGAGAAGGCGCGCAACCTTCTGCTCAATCCCAATTTGCGCATCAGCGAGATTGCCTACCAGGTCGGCTTCCAATCGTTGACCCACTTCAACCGGGTTTTCAAAAGAATCATGGGCCAGTCGCCCACCGATTTCCGCAGCCGCCTCTCGGCGGCCTGACCCATAAGGCTGGCGCCGCGCCGCTCCCTTTCCAGACTCGCCTCGCGGGTGCGCGGGGCGGTAGGCTGGGGCCGGCATGAAGTATTTGCGCATGACCAAATCCCAGCTTGCGCACCGGTTGCGCGCCTTGGAGGCCGATCCCGCGCTTGCCCGCGGCTCCGGGCGCGCCCGGGCCGCTCTGCGGGAACTCGGCGACCTCAAATCCGCCTTGGACGCCCATTCCATCGTGGCCATCACCGACGCCCGCGGCAAAATTACCTACGTCAACGACAAGTTCTGCCAAATCTCCAAATACTCGCGCGCGGAACTCCTCGGCCAGAATCATCGCATCATTAACTCCGGCTATCATCCCCGCGAGTTTTTCGAGGATCTTTGGGGTATGATCACCCGCGGTCGCGTCTGGCAGGGCGCGATCCGCAACCGCGCCAAGGACGGCTCCATTTACTGGGTGGAGACGACGATTTTTCCCTTCTTGAATGCCGACGGCAAGCCCGAGCAATACATCGCCATTCGCACCGACATTACCGAACACAAGCGCCTGGAGGAGGAAGTCCTGCGCATCAGTGAAATCGAGCAACGGCGCATTGGCCAGGATCTCCACGATGGAATCTGCCAGCGCCTGGTGGCTATCGAACTGAAATGCGAGGGCTTGCAGCGCTCGATCAAGAAACGCTCCAAGGCCACATCCGCGCGCCTCGGAGACATCGCCCGCCACATGCGCGATGTCATTGCTGAAGCCCGCTCGCTCGCGCACGGCCTTTCTCCTGTGGCCGTCGAGGCCGACGGTTTGGTCTCCGCGCTGCGTGAGCTCGCGCGCGACACCGAGACTCTTTTTGGCGCGCGCTGCCGTTTTCTCTGCCCCGCGCCGGTGGCGCTCCACGACCACGGCGTTGCCACGCATCTCTTTCGCATTGCGCAGGAATCTGTCAACAACGCGATCAAGCATGGCAAAGCCAAAACGGTCGAAATTTCCCTGACCGCAAGCGACAAAATGGTCACGTTGCAAATTGACGACGACGGCGCCGGGTTTTCTGCCTCGTCCGCGGCCAGCAAGGGCATGGGCCTGCGCATCATGCAATACCGCGCCGCGGTCATTGGCGCCCGGTTGGCCGCCCAGTCGCGTGGCAAACGCGGGGTCCGCGTCACTTGCCTCCTGCCGCAA
>Ga0070741_10009798_pt1 | contig 18408 bp, 14 predicted proteins | sample Coa_R1_4_FD_66440 | JGI IMG/M metagenome (GOLD analysis project Ga0070741, IMG submission 66440) | Surface soil microbial communities from Centralia Pennsylvania, which are recovering from an underground coalmine fire - Coalmine... | ecosystem: Environmental > Terrestrial > Soil > Unclassified ...
ACGGCCGCGGCTGCGTGGTGACCGGGTACGTGCGGGGCCGCGCCGCTCCGGCTCACGTGCGCGGTCGGCGCGCTGGGCCGGCTCCGAGGGAGCCGCCGTGGACGCGCCCGGGCGACCCCCGGCGAGGGGCACGAACGGACGGCGCGCGGCGGATCAGGCGGGCGCGGCGGAGCGCTGACGGGGAAGGCGCCACGCGATCGAGCGCCACCAGCCGCGGCCGGCGGGCGGCGCGGAGCGGCGCGCGCGGCGGCGCCCGGTGACGCGGTCGATGAAGGGGTAGTGCCCGTCACGGTGATGAAGGCCGCGGAGGGCCAGCGCGGTCAGCCCGGGATCGAGCATCAGGCGACGCGTGTCGTATGGCTGCATGTCCTGCCTCCTCTCGGTCGGCGCCCGGACATTCCGGCACCCGGGATCTCCGTGCAAGCGGTGCCAAGCCGGACGCCCTCGCGGGTCCTCCATCTCGTTGGATGCCCGTGTCTCCTGGTCCGGCGCGGCACGCGGCGACTCGGGGAGGGGGGAGAATCGCCGTGGAAAATCACCACGCCGGCCGGGCGGCGTCGGTCAGCCGACGAAGCGGCCTGTCACGAACGCGATCAGGAACACGAGCTGGATCGCGAGCGCCAGGGCCCGGAGCCCCTCCGCGTGGCGGCCGACGCTGAGCGTTCCCGAGACCACGAAGACGGGCGCCGCGGCCAGGAGCTCGCGGCCCACGCTCTCCAGGCCCCAGAGGGTGCCCACCGCGACCGCGAGCGCCGTGTAGACGCCGGCCGCGGGACCGAGCCGGCGGAAGACCCGGACGGTCAGCGCCAGGAACGCCGGTGGGAGCAGCAGCCGGGACGCGGTCAGCAGCTGCGTGTAGCCCTGGACGGGGAACCGTTGGCTCGCCAGCGACCGCAGCTCGCGGAAGAACCGCCGGACGTCGCCGCCCGGCGGCACGTCCCATCCCACGACGTGCGCCTGCCAGAACGCGAGGGCGTCGCCGAACGCGAAGTGGAGATAGGCGGGGTACGCGAGCGCGCCGGCGCCCGCCAGCGCGAGCGCTCCCCAGTCGCGGACGCGTCCCCGGCCGGCCCGGGTCTCCGTGCAGAGCGCCCACGCGAGCGCCGGCAGGAGCAGCACGCCCGCGGGGCGGGTCGCCGCTGCCAGCCCGGCCAGCGTGCCGGCGGCGGCCCAGTGCCCGCGCCGCGCGGCGAAGAGCGTGCCGGCGGCCAGCAGGAGATAGAGCGACTCGCCGTAGGCGGCGTGCAGGAAGAACGCGAACGGATAGACGAGCATCCAGCGGGCACTCTCGTCGGCGACCTGCTCCCCGAGCTCCAGTGCGGCCCAGCGCCAGACCAGCACGACGGTGGCGGCCGCCGCCCCGTTCGCGACCACGAGCGCCGCCACGGCCGGGTTCCGCGTCGCCAGGGCGACCAGCTTCGTCAGCAGCGGGTAGAGCGGGAAGAAGGCGACGTTCGACGGGCCGCTCGGGTCGAACCAGTACCCGCGCTCGACGATGGAGAGGTACCACCCGGCGTCCCAGTACACCCAGGGGCGCAGCGTGCTGGGGAGCGCCCGCACGCCGGGGGCGATCGGCACGATCGCGTGCGGGAGCAGCCGGACGGCTGCCGCCGCCACGATGAAGAGCGCGAGGCGGGTGCTGACGAGGTACCCGAGCACCGCCGGGAGCCGCGCGGCTCTGCGGATGCCCACCGCCGCGTCGCCTGCGACCGCCGTGGAGGTCACGGGGCCGGGCTCACGCGGCTGCCGGGCCGGGCCTCAGCCGTCACCGTGCGGTGCGGCGCCACTCGCGCCGCTCCCGGGCGCCCCCGGCCTCCGGGGGACGGCGCCCCACCGCTGGTCGGCGGGGCGGGCCGGCCGCGTCGCGAGGCGGCTGTGGAGCGGCCCGGTCGGCCGGCCGATGCGGACCGGCGCCTCGGTGCCGGGCCGCCGTTCACCCGCCCCGCCTGGCGGCCCCCACCGCGGGCGGCGGCTCGACGCCGACCGCCCGGTAGGACTCGGGGCCGTGCGGGCGGAACGGGCCCCGCGATTCCCAGCCCTCGGTCGGGAGCCCCTGCTGGACCCAGCCGGGGATCCCCTCGTCCAGCACGCGAAGATTGCGGTACCCGATCGCGTAGAGCTTGCCGTAGGCCAGACTGGCCAGGTGGTGGGGGCACGCTCAGTAGAGGACGACGAGCCCCTGACGCGGGATCTCGCCGACGTGGCGCTCGATCGTGTCGAGCGGGATCGAGACCGCGCCAGGGAGGTGCCGGGCGAGGAACTCCTGGTGGCTGCGGACGTCGATGATGCGCACCGGCCTCCGCCGCTGCAGGAGCGCGTTCAGCTCCGCGACCCTGATGAAGGCGATCGGCGGCTCTTCGGCGACGGCCGGGCCGCCCCAGCGCGCGCCGGCGATCGCGGCCGTCAGGGCCAGGACCAGCAGCAGGGGCGCGCGACGCGCCGGGCATTCTCGTCGGACCATCGTGACCTCCTGGCGGCGCGCCGGGCCGGATCGGGCGCCGCCGGCTCGACGCGTCCTCACCGCAGCATACCGCAGGGAGGTCTCCGGAACCCCGAGGCCCGCGGCGGTGTCACCGCTTGACCAGGATCACCCACAGCCGGACCGGCGTGCGGCCCTCGTTCCGCGCGTCGTGCGGGACCAGGGCGGGGAGCCAGCGGACCGCGCCCGGTCCGAGCTGCTCCCGCCCGGCGGCGGTGACGAGCGTGAGCTCGCCCTCGAGCACGATGCCGAGCTCCGGGTCGAGGCCCACGTGCTCGCCCGAGGCGCTGCCCGGGGCGAACGTGAGGAGTGCGACGCGGACCGTGTCGTTGTCGACCACGACCTGTTCCTCGATTGGGGGCGGCGCGTCCTGGGCGGCGGCCGGCGCGGCGGCGAGCCGCGCGACGGTGGCGGCCGCCGCGACGAGGATGCGAAGCCGGCCGGGGCGCGAGCGGCCCCTCACGGTCCGGTCTCGAGCGCGAGCCCCGCCCGGGTCCACCCGGCCAGGCCGCCAGCCAGCAGCATGACGTTCCGGAACCCGGCGTCCCGGAGCGCCTGGTACGCGGCCGTCGCCTCGGCGGGCGAGGCGGCGTAGAGGACGACGCGGCCCGCCGGCGGCACCTCGGCCTGCCGGCGGCGCAGCTGCTCGAGCGGGATCGAGCGTGCGCCAGGCACGTGGCCCCGCCGGTAGTCGTCGGCGTGCCGGAGGTCGATCACCGTCACCTCCTCGCCCCCGGCGCGGTATCGCTCGACGTCCTCGGCCGCGATCGCCAGCGGGGTGTCGGCCGCGGTGTGGATCGCTCTGGCGGGGCGGCTGCCCAGGGCGGAGGCCAGCGCGAGGAGGACCGCGACGCCGGCCGGCGCCGCGCGCCGGCGACCGCCGCGACGGCCGGGCGCGTGGACCGGGGCGGCGCGCGGCGGTTGGGGGCTCACCGCGCGAGCTTCTCGATCGCGACGATGCGGATGCGCTCGCCCTCCCGCTGGACCGTGAACCGGACCGGATCCCCCGGCGTCAGCCCCTCGAGCAGCCTGGGGTCGTCCACCTCGAACCCCATCGTCATCGCGTCCATGAGCCCCGGGAGCGCCTCGTGGGTCAGGTAGATCGCGCCCAGCTTCGGGAGCACCGTCCGCACGATCCCGCGCGCGGTGCCCGACTGCGCCCCGGACGAGGTCGCCTCGGCCCGCAGGCGAGCGACCTCGGCCCGGAGCGCCCGGACATCGCGAGCCCACCAAAGGTAGCCGAGGGCGAGCCCGACCGCGAGCGCCACGTTGAGGAGGACCACCACCTTCCAGAGGCGCATCACGGTCGGCGCGTCGAGGCGCCGGGCTCGGCGCTGGACCGCCCACGGGTGGCCGGCCGCCCGCGACTCAGTGGACGTGCTCGGCGGCGATCGGCGCCGCCGGGACCTCGCGCGCGAGCCGATCGACCTGGGTGAGGAGGGTGTCGAGATCCGCCCACCCCCCCGTGTCGTGCCGCACGTCGCGCGGCAGCCAGCGGGCGCGGAGGTAGCCCTGCCGGTCGACCAGGAGCTCCAGGTGGGTCGCCGGCGGCGGCTCCGGTCGCTGACCCTCCGCCGTCAGGTCACGGCGGAACTGCTGGTACGTCGCGGCCGCGTCCGCCGCCCCGTCGATCGCGATCGGGAAGAACACCGGGCGCTCACCCAGGGCGCGATAGACCCGGGCCTCGTCGGCGAGCGGCACTCCGATGATCTCCGTCCCCCGCAGCCGCAGCGCGATCGCCGCCTCGTTGAGGCGGACCAGGCGGTCGGCCGAGCCGGGCAGCGTGAAGAAGACGAGCAGCACCAGCCGGCGACCGCGGCGGTCGCGGAGCGCCTGTCCCTCCCCGACGCCGCTGGTGAACGAGAAGTCGGGGGCGACGACGGCGGCGTCGCCGGCCGCCACCGGCCCGAGCGTCCGCGCGCGCTCCGCGGCTCCGAGCACCCGGACGAAGTTGATCACGTCCCAGCGATCCTCGGCCGAGAGCTGGGCCGCGAACCCCGGCATGCCCGAGCCGGGGATCCCGTGCGTCAGCCACCAGAAGAGATCGCCGGCCGTGTGGTCGCCCGTGTGCTTGGCGGTGAGGTCCGCCGGGCGCCGGGGCAGGCCCGCGGCCGCCGGACCGTCGCCCCAGCCCGCCACGCCGTGGCAGACCTGGCAGTGGGCGCGGTAGACGCCCTCGCCGTGGACGATCGAGGCCGCGGTATAGGCCGCGGCCGGCCGGATGTAGGTCGTGGGATTCGCGTCGACCGAGAGCGGCGGCAGCGCGATCGCGGCCCCGAGCGCGATTGCCGCCCCGCCGGCGGCGGAGGCGACCCGCCACCGGCGCGGCCGCGCGATGAGCGCGACCAGCAGCGCGACCAGCCCGAGCGTCGCGACCTGGCTCCCGATCGCCACCCGTGGCTGCACGCCCGGCAGCGCCTTCGTGGCCTGCCAGTCGAAGCGGAACGAGAGCGGCCAGGCCACCTCGGCGTGGCGCCCGGGCGTCGTGATCCCGAGGACGGCCACCACCGCCAGCACGCCGGCGCCCAGTCCGGCCTCGAGCCACACGTTGCGCCGAAGGCGGCGGGTGGCCTCGCCGCCCCCGTCCGGCCGTGTCGCCTCCGCCGCGAGGCGCCGGCGCCAGACGAGGAGGTTCCGGGCGGCGACCGCCAGCAGAGCGGCGAACAGCGCGAGCTTCAGGCAGAGCCAGCGGCCGTACGCGGTGCCGAGGAGCTCCGGGATCCCGCCGACCTCCTGGGCCGCGGTGAAGATGCCGGAGGCCGCCAGCAGGGTGACCGACGCGAGCCCGAGCCGCGAGAACCGGGCGGTGGCGACGGCGCGGGCCACGCGCGCCTCCGCGGCCGGCAGCGTGCGCGTCCACCCGAGGCAGATCGCGAACGGCACCAGGGCGCCGGCCCAGACGCCGGTCGCCAGGAGGTGGACCCCGTCGACCACGATCGCCAGGGCGCCGGCCTCGGCCGCCGCCGCGTGCCCGGCCGCCGCGCCGAGCGCCAGGCTGGCCCCGGCGAGGGCCAGGCTCTCGCCGCGGAGCGCCAGCCAGTCGGCGTCGTCGCCCGCCCGGCGATCCGCGAGCAGCAGCAGCGCGCCCAGCAGTCCGAGCAGCGCGATACGCGCGAACCACACCGTGCCGTACCGGGTGTCGGCGAGCACCGCCCCCGCGCGGGCGGGATCGAGCGCAGCCGTGCCCTCGACCCCGGTCGCGACGCCGATCTGACGCCACAGGTCGAGCCCGGCCCCGAGGACCGTGAGCGCCAGCGCGCCGGCGGCGAACCGAAGCAGGCGTCGATCGAGATCCGCGCGGCGCGCCGGGCTGTCGGGGCCGGCGGCGCGGGCGGCCGGGTACGCCACCAGCGCGAGGACCGAGAAGGCGCCCATGAGCGAGAGAGCCCCGGCGGCATGGAGCCAGCGGATGGCGGCCCCGAGGATCATCACCGTCCGCTATCGCCGGAACCCGGCGTGCCGCGATCCGCGCCGTCATCGGTCACCCGCCACGGTGCGGCCGGCGGACCGCCGGGTCGGGTTGACACCGGATGTCTCATCGGCGCTCGCGCGCCGGCGCGCTCGCGTCCGACGGCGGCTCGGGCCGCTCCGGCGCGAAGAACGCCCACGCGGCGAGCGCGACCGCCGCGACGGCCCCGGCGATGAGGAGCCACGTCGTCCACCCGAGACCCGCCGTGACGGGCGGCGCCACGTGATCCGCGTCGGCGTCGAGGGGGAGCAGGGCAAGGGCGGCCAGGACCGCCGCCAGGCGCCGGGCTCCGGGCGACCGGCGCGCGCCGGCCGTCCGCCGCCACCACCACCGGGCCGGGGAACGCCGCGCGCTTGCGGCCTCCGACCCCGTCGCGCCCTCCTGGCCGCCAGCGACCCGCCACCGGCGCGGGAAAGGCCGCCCGCTTGCGACCGCGGCGTGGCGCCGCCACGAACGAGGGACTGGCGGCGCGAGGTCAGGACGTCTGGCACGCATCGTGTGGGCGCATCGCCTCCGGCCGGCCCGGAAGGGATCGCCGCCGCATATCTTCTCATGGCTGCGGGGCGCGGGACGCCCGCCGCCATGCCGAGCCCCGTTGGCCGGAGGGCGGCGCGGGCATGGCGGGCCAGGGGCCACGAACCTTGACTTCGCCGGGACCCGCGACCCAGAATGATGCCGTTCGTACGCCGGCCGGCGCTGGCCGCCGAGCGGCGATTCCGCCGAGGAGGGGCCATGGAGCTGGCGGGCGTCCTTCGTGAGGCCATGAGCGTCGGCGCGTCCGACGTGCACCTGAAGCCGCGGCAGCATCCCGTGCTCCGGGTGCGCGGCCAGCTCGTCAAGCTCGAGAACTGGCCGCTCCTGGACGCCCGGGAGCTCGACCAGGTCGCCGGGACCATGATGACCCCGCCCCAGCGGCAGCGGTTCGACCGGGACGGGGGTGTCGACGTCCAGTACACCGTCGCGGGGATCGGACGCTTCCGCGTCAGCATCTTCCGCGCCCGCGCGAGCATCGGGATCGCGCTGCGCGTCGTGCCGTACGAGCCGCCCACGTTCGAGGAACTGCACCTGCCGCCGATCGTCGCCAAGCTCGCCATGGAGCCGCGCGGCCTGATCCTGGTCACCGGCCCCGCCGGCTCGGGGAAGACCACCACCCTGGCGGCGATGATCAACCACATGAACAAGAACCGCATCGATCACATCGTCACGATCGAGGACCCGATCGAGTACCTCTTCGACGACGGGGGATGCATCATCACCCAGCGCGAGGTCGGCCTCGACGCGCCGGGGTTCGGCGAGGCGCTCCGGATCTGCCTGCGGCAGGACCCGAACGTGGTCATGGTCGGCGAGATGCGGGACCTCGAGACGATGCGGACCGTGCTCACGCTGGCGGAGACCGGTCACCTGGTCCTGTCGACGCTCCACACCATCACCGCGCCCGAGACCGTGAACCGCATCATTTCGGAGTTCCCGCCCGAGCACGAGCGGCAGGTGCGGCAGCAGTTCGCGGGCGTCCTTCGCGGCGTCATCTCCCAGCGGCTCATGGAGCGCGCCGACGAGCCGGGCCTCATCCCGGCGGTCGAGGTGCTCATCGGGACGCTGACCGCGCAGCGGTGCATCGAGGACCCCATGCGCACCGGTCAGCTGGATCAGGTCATCGCGGAGGGCCGCGACACGTACGGGATGCAGACCTTCAACCAGAGCGTCATCGAGTGGTACCAGAAGGGGATGGTCTCGTACGAGGAGGCTCGCCGCAACGCGACCTCCCAGACGGATTTCGAGGTCGAGGTCGAGCGGCTGGCGCTGGCGGCCGACGTCGCCACACGCAAGCCCATTCCCACCTCGGAGGGCGCGTTCCGGCGCTGATCGCCGCGGTGCGGGTCGCCGACCGCGCCCGCACGATGGTGCGGTTCCCGGTGTCCTGCCGCGCGGGCTCCCGCTGACGCGGAGGAGCAAGCCGCAGCGGGGTTCCTTGCCCGGGCTGTCCCCGTCTGTTAGGCTGACTCCGGCATGTCCTGGAATCTCAAAGCGAAAGCCGATCGCCTCCTCGCCGACGAAACCGGCACCGTGCGGAAGGACTGGGGGGGGCGAGTGTCGTTCGCGCTGGTGTACCCCAACACGTACACGGTCGGGATGTCCAACCTCGGGTTCCAGACGATCTACCGGCAGCTGAACGCGTTGCCGGATGTCGTGTGCGAGCGCGTGTTTCTGCCGGATCCCGAGGATCTCCCCGAGTACCGCCGGACCGGCACCCCGCCCCTGTCGCTCGAGTCCAAGCGGCCCCTGGCCGACTTCGACCTCGTCGGCTTCTCGCTGACCTACGAGGGCGACTACGTGAACGCGCTCCGGCTCCTCCGGATGGGCGGGATCCCGCTCCGCCCGGACGCCCGCCGGCCGTCCGATCCGGTCGTGCTCATGGGCGGGGTGTGCGCCTTCGCCAATCCCGAGCCGATCGCGCCGTTCATGGACTTCGTGGTCGTCGGGGAAGGCGAGGAGATCGTGGGCGAGATCGTCGCGGCGTACCGCGAGGCGGTCGGCGCGGTCGGGGTCGCCGACCGCCGGCGGGATGCGCTCTGGGACCGCCTGGCGCCCATCCCCGGAATCTACCTCCCCCACCGGTACACGGTGAGCCATCATCCGGACGGCCGGATCGCCGCGGTGGAGCCGCGGGGCGACGTGCCCGCGATCGTGCGGAAGAGGCGGCTCCAGCGCGTCGACGAGTTCCGGACGATCTCGCTCCTCCGGACGCCGAACGCCGAGTACGGCCATCTGGCGCTGCTCGAGGTGGGGAAGGGGTGCGGGCGCGGCTGCCGGTTCTGCCTGGAGGGGCAGGTCTATCGCCCCGTGCGTCACCGGAGCCTGGAGGCGCTGCGCCAGACCATCCAGCAGATCAAGCAGGAGGCGGGGCGGGTAGGCCTGGTGGGCGCCTGCGTGTCTGATTATCCCTGGATCGGCGGGCTGATGCAGATCCTGAACGAGGAAGGGCTCGAGGTCTCGATCTCCTCGATCCGGGCCGACAGCCTGACCGAGGAGCTGGTGGCGGGGCTCCGCCGCGGAGGCCACCGCACCCTGACCGTCGCGCCGGAGACCGGGACCGAGCGCCTCCGCCGCGTGATCCGCAAGGAGATCCCGGACGAGCAGCTGTACGAGGCCTGCGCGCTGGTCCGGGCGCACGGGATCCCGAACCTCAAGTGCTACTTCATGATCGGATTGCCGACCGAGACCGAGGCGGACGTCGAGGCGATCCCCGACCTCGCGGCCCGGCTGCTGGAGCGGCTGCGGGTGCCCTCCCCGGCCGGCGAGCCGTTCGGGCGGCTGACCCTGTCCATCAGCTCGTTCGTCCCCAAGCCGTGGACGCCGTTCCAGTGGGCGGCCTTCGACCCGGTGAGCCGGCTCGAGGCGAAGCTCCGGAGGATCAAGGCCGGGGTGCGACGGCTGGCGAACGTGCGCGTGCTCCACGAGAACCCGCGCGAGGCGTACCTCCAGGCGATGCTGGCGCGCGGCGACCGCCGGGTCGGCGACTTCCTCGAGCGGGCGGCGGCCCTGGACGGGGACTGGCGGACCGCGCTCCGCGAGTGGCCCGGCGACGCCGACTTCTACGCGTGCCGGGAGCGCGCGCTCGACGAGGTGCTGCCGTGGGATCACCTCGACGTGGGCGTGAAGAAGGCCAACCTCGTCCGCGAGCACCAGCGTGCCGGTCTCTCCGCCCAGCCGGCGTGCGCCGGCTGACGAACCGAGCCCCGGGTCCCGCCCGGAGCGGGAGGGAGGCATGACCCGACCCGTGGAAGGGAAGGTGGACGTCCTCGAGCACGGCGCGAACCAGCAGACCGCGTCGCGCCGGCTCTACCTGCAGCTCCAGGCGTTCGGCGACTGCGACGACCTCAAGCCCGTCGCTGGCGCGCTCGAGCGCGGGCGGCTGGAGGGGGTCCTGTACGCCGACGCGAGCGATCCGCGCGGATTGGCCGTCCTGGGGATCGCCGAGGACCCGGCCTTCTTCGTCGGCCGCTGGCGGGAGCTCCTCTCCGGCGAACCGTTCGCCGCGCTCCGGCGCAAGCCGGAGCTCACGATGTTCGGGCGCACCTACGCGAGCGGGTTCGAGGCCGACCTGGAGGACTGGCTCCTCGGCCGCCCGCGCCGCACCACCCTCGCCCCCGAGTGGCCGTGGGCCATCTGGTACCCACTCCGGCGGACCGGCGCGTTCGCGCGGCTCACCCCGCAGGAGCAGGGCGCCGTGCTGAAGGAGCACGCGGTGCTGGGGCGGATGTACGGGGAGGCCGACCTGGCGCACGACGTGCGGCTCGCGTGCCACGGGCTCGACACCCACGACAACGACTTCGTCATCGGGCTGATCGGTCGGGAGCTCCACCCGCTCTCGCACCTCGTCCAGACGATGCGCCGGACGGCGCAGACGGCCGAGTTCATCCAGACGCTCGGGCCGTTCTTCGTGGGCCACGCCGTCTGGCGGAGCCCCGCGCCCTGAGAGCCGCGACGCCCGCGTCCAGTCGCCGTCGGCGGCGCCGCCCGCGGGCCGGCCTTCCCAGGGGTCGGCTGATACCCCCGGTCATTCGAGCACCTCGTCCGCTCGCTCCAGCAGCAGCCGCGGGACGGTCAACCCGAGCGCCTTCGCAGCCCGGCGACTGATCAACAGCTCGAACTTGGTCGGCTGCTCGACGGGCAGCTCGGCGGGCCTGGCGCCCCTCAGGATCTTGTCCACGAACGTGGCCGCGCGGCGGCCCATGTCGATCGTGTTCGCCGCGTACGCCATGAGGGCCCCAGCTGCGACGAACTCCCTGCTCTGCCCGATCGCTGGCAGCCGCCGCCTCAGCGCGAGGTCTCCGAGCCGCGCCCCGTACGCGGGCGAGAGGGAGGTCGGCAGCAGGACGAACGCGCCCGCCCCCTCCCTCGTGATCTCGGCGAGACGCGATCGAAGTCCTGCGGCCCTCGCGCCTCCAGGGGCTGGAGCCGGATCCCCAGGGGTCGCGCGGCGACCGCCATCGCGTTGAGCGTGGGCGCCACGCGCGGGTCGGGACCGTACAGGACCGCCACCCGGGTCAGCCTCGGCAGGGTCTCCTCGAGGAGCTCCAAGCGCTTTGCGCTCAGCTCGAAGCTCAGCGTCGTGAGTCCCGTGACGTTCCCGCCCGGCCGGGCGAGGGTGGCGACCAGTCCCATCTCGATGGGCCGGTCGGCGAGCGCGAAGACGATCGGGATCGTCGGTGTCGCTCGGCGGACGGCCAGCGCGAGCTCCGTCCCCCAGACGACGATGACGTCCGGCTTGAGCCTGACCACCTCCGCGGCCAGCGCGCCGTACCGGTCGGTCTTCCCCTCGGCGTATCGGTACGCGACGACGATGTTGCCGCCTTCGACGTAGCCGAGTTCGCGCAGGCCTTGCCGGAAGCCCTCGACGGGGGGATAGGCGGCAGTCGCGACCACGAGCGCTTCGATCCGCGGCACCTTGGACGTCTGCTCCGCCCCGGTCGCCAGCGGCTTGCCGGCGAGGCCGACGGCCAGGGCGAGCACGAGGGCGAGCCGAGAGGCGTTCATGGCGCTCCTGGGCGAGATCGCGCGCGCCATGGCTCGGGGCGGGGCCACGAAGAGGTGCCGGCCTTCACGGTCGGCGCGACGGGAGCGAGCTCCGGGGTGCGTCGGACCCGGCGCCGGCACGGCAGAGCGGGTGGGCGCCGCTACCCCAGCGGCGCCGGGAGGTCCGAGCGGCCCATCAGGTAGGCGTCGATCCCGCGGGCGGCGCTCCGGCCCTCCGCGATCGCCCAGACGATCAGCGACTGGCCGCGCTGCATGTCGCCGGCGGTGAAGACTCCCGGGACACTGGTCATCCAGTTCTCGTCCCGCCACACGGTTCCGCGCTCGGTCAGGCGGACTCCGAGCTCGGCGAGCATCCCGGGCCGCTCGGGGCCGAGGAACCCCATCGCCAGGAGCACGAGCTCGCAGGGGAGCGTGAACGCGCTGCCCGGTACGGGCCGGAAGGTCGTCCGGCCGTCCTCCCGGACGGGCTCGACGCGGATCGCTTCGAGCGCGCGGACGCGCCCCTGGGCGTCGCCGAGGAAGCGCGTGGTCGACACCGCGTACACGCGCTCCCCACCCTCCTCGTGCGCCGACGACACGCGGTAGACGTTCGGGTACTGCGGCCACGGGTTGTCCGGGGCGCGCTCCCCGGGCGGGCGGGGCAGGATCTCGAGCTGGTGGATGGACCGGGCCCCCTGGCGGTGGGCGGTTCCCAGGCAGTCCGCCCCCGTGTCGCCGCCGCCGATGATCACGACGCGCTTGCCGGCCGCCGTCACGAACCGCTCGTCGGGGACGACGTCGCCCGCGCAGCGCCGGTTCTGGAGCGGGAGGTAGTCCATCGCGAAGTGGATGCCCGTGAGCTCGCGCCCGGGGATCGCCAGGTCGCGCGGCTGTCCGGCGCCGCCGGCCAGGAGGACGGCATCGTGCTCGCGGCGGAGCGCCTCGGCCGGGACGGTCACGCCGACGTGCGTCTCGACCGCGAACTCCACGCCCTCGGCGCGGAGCTGGTCCAGCCGGCGATCCAGCACTCGCTTCTCCATCTTGAACTCGGGGATGCCGTAGCGGAGGAGCCCGCCGGGCCGGTCCGCGCGCTCGTAGACGCGGACCCGGTGGCCGGCCCGCGCCAGCTGCTGGGCGGCGGCGAGCCCCGCCGGGCCCGAGCCGACGATCGCCACCCGCTTGCCGGTCCGGACCGCCGCCGGCTCGGGGCGGACCCACCCCTCCGCGAACGCCCGGTCGACGATCGCGAGCTCGATCGGCTTGATGGTGACCGGGTCGTCGTTGATCCCGAGGACGCACGCGCCCTCGCACGGCGCGGGGCAGAGGGTCCCGGTGAACTCCGGGAAGTTGTTGGTCGCGTGCAGCCGGTCGATCGCCTCCCGCCAGTCGTCCCGGTACACGAGATCGTTCCAGTCCGGGATCAGGTTTCCCAGCGGGCAGCCCTGGTGGCAGAACGGGATCCCGCAGTCCATGCAGCGGGCCGCCTGGGTCCGGAGCGTGGCCGCCGGCCACGGGAGCATCACCTGGCGCCAGTCCCGGATGCGCTCGGCCACCGGCCGGTACGGCTGCTTGTCGCGCCGGAACTCGAGGAACCCGGTGACCTTGCCCATCGCGCCTTACCCGTGCGCGCCTTCCATGACCGCGCGCTCCCACGGGATGCCCTCCGCCTCGGCGCGCCGCATCGCCGCGAGCGCTCGCTTGTAGTCCCGCGGGACGACCTTCACGAACCGGGGCTGGAGGGCCTCCCAGTTCGCGAGGATCTTCTCGGCGACCGGGCTCTGGGTGTAGCGGCCGTGGCGGCGCAGGAGCTCCCGGACCTCCTCGGCGTCGGCCTCCTCGACCAGCGGCTCGAGGTCGACCATCCCCGGGTTGGCGCGGCGCCGGAAGTCGCCCGCCTCGTCCAGGACGTAGGCGATCCCTCCCGACATCCCTGCGGCGAAGTTCCGGCCCGTGCGCCCGATCACGACCACGCGGCCGCCGGTCATGTACTCGCACCCGTGGTCGCCGACCCCCTCGACGACCGCCAGCGCGCCGCTGTTGCGGACCGCGAACCGCTCGCCGGCCACGCCGCGGACGTACGCCTCGCCGCTCGTCGCGCCGTAGAGGACGACGTTGCCGACCAGGATGTTCTCCTCGGCGGCGAACGTCGACTCGCGCGGCGGGAACGCCACGATCTTGCCGCCCGAGAGCCCCTTGCCGAGGTAGTCGTTGGCGTCGCCCTCCAGGACCAGGGTGATCCCGCGGGGGACGAACGCGCCGAAGCTCTGGCCCGCCGAGCCCGTGAAGTGGAGCCGGATCGTGTCGTCCGGGAGGCCCTCGGCGCCGTACCGCCGGGTGACCTCGTACCCGAGCAGGGTCCCCACCGTCCGGTGCACGTTGCGGATCGGCAGCCGGACGTCCACCGGCGTGCGTGACTCCAGGGCGGGCCGGCAGAGCGGCACGAGCGTGGTGGCGTCGAGCGAGCGCTCGAGGCCGTGGTCCTGGGGCCGGAGCCGGCGGCGGGGGACGGCCGCCCCGGCCGCCGGATCGTGGAGGATGGCCGAGAAGTCGAGGCCGCGGGCCTTCCAGTGGTCGAGCGCCGGGCGCACGTCGAGGCGGTCGACGCGGCCGATCATCTCGTCCATGGTCCGGAACCCGAGGCGGGCCATCAGCTCGCGGACCTCGTCGGCGACGAACCGGAAGAACCGCTCGACGAACTCCGGCCGCCCGGCGAACCGCTTCCGGAGCTCGGGGTCCTGGGTGGCGATGCCGACCGGGCACGTGTTCAGGTGGCAGACCCGCATCATCACGCAGCCCATCACCACCAGCGGCGCGGTGGCGAAGCCGTACTCCTCCGCGCCGAGCAGGGCGGCGATCACGACGTCGCGGCCGGTCTTCAGCTGGCCGTCGACCTGGACGACGATCCGGTCGCGGAGCTTGTTGAGCACGAGCGTCTGCTGGGTCTCGGCGAGGCCGAGCTCCCACGGGATGCCGCCGTGCTTGATCGAGGTGAGGGGCGACGCCCCGGTCCCCCCGTCGTGCCCGGAGATCAGGACGACGTCGGAGAACGCCTTGGCCACTCCCGCCGCCACGGTCCCGACGCCGACCTCCGCGACCAGCTTCACGTGGACGCGGGCGCGCGGGTTGGCGTTCTTGAGGTCGTGGATGAGCTGCTTCAGGTCCTCGATCGAGTAGATGTCGTGGTGCGGCGGCGGCGAGATGAGCCCCACCCCGGGCGTGGAGTGCCGGACCCGCGCGATCCACGGGTAGACCTTGTGGCCGGGCAGCTGTCCGCCCTCGCCGGGCTTGGCGCCCTGGGCCATCTTGATCTGGAGGTCGTCGGCGTTGACCAGGTACTCGCTGGTGACCCCGAAGCGCCCGGAGGCGACCTGATGGATCGCGCTCCGCCGCCAGTCGCCGTTCGGGTCCCGGCGATAGCGGGCCGGATCCTCGCCGCCCTCGCCGGTGTTCGACTTCCCGCCCAGGCGGTTCATGGCGATGGCCAGCGTCTCGTGGGCTTCCTGGCTGATCGACCCGTACGACATGGCGCCGGTCGCGAAGCGGGCGAGGATCGCCTCGACCGGCTCGACCTCCTCGAGCGGCAGCGGGCGCTCGGCGAACCGCAGCTCGAAGAGCCCGCGGAGGGTCGCCCGGGTCCGGCTCTGGTCGTCGACCGCCCGGCTGTATTCCCGGAAGATCCGGTACTGGTTGCTCCGGGTGGCGTGCTGGAGCTTGAACACCGTCTCCGGGTTGAAGAGGTGGAACTCGCCGTCGCGCCGCCACTGGTACTCGCCGCCCCAGTCGAGCTCGGCGGGCCCGATCGGCCGGTCGGGGAACGCCCGCCGGTGCCGGCGCTGGGCCTCCTCGGCCACGACGTCGAGCCCGGCCCCGCCCACGCGCGACGGCGTCCCGGTGAAGTAGCGCTCGACGAGCTCGCGGCTCAGGCCGATCGCCTCGAAGATCTGCGCCCCGCAGTAGCTCTGGAGCGCGGAGATCCCCATCTTGGCCATGACCTTGAGGATGCCCTTGTTGAGCGCCTTGACGTAGTTCGCGACCGCCCGGGCGTGGTCGATGCCGGGCAGGAGCCCCTGCCGGATCATGTCGTCCAGCGTCTCGAACGCCACCCACGGGTTCACGGCCCCCGCGCCGTACCCGATGAGCAGGCACATGTGGTGGACCTCGCGCGCGTCGCCGGTCTCGCTGACCAGCCCGCAGCGCGTCCGCTCGCCCCGCCGCACCAGGTGATGGTGGACGGCCGCGGTGGCGAGGAGGCTCGGGATGGCGGCGTGCTCGCGGGAGAGGCCGCGGTCGGACAGGATCAGGATGTTGTGGCCGTCGGCGATCGCCCGGCTGGCCTCGGCCTGGAGCGCCTCGAGCGCGCGCTCGAGCCCGGGCGCCCCCTCGGCGACGGGGTAGAGGGTGGGGAGGGTCGCCGCGCGGAACCACGGGTGCCGGACGTCGCGCAGCCGGGCCAGGTCCTCGTTCGAGAGCACCGGGTCGGGCACAACGATCTGCCGGCACGCGGTCGGGTCGGCGGCGAGGAGGTTCCCCTCCGGCCCGATGGTCGACTCCATCGAGGTGACCAGCTCCTCGCGGATCTGGTCCAGCGGGGGATTGGTGACCTGGGCGAACAGCTGCTTGAAGTAGTCGTACAGCGGTCGCGGGCGGTTCGACAGCACGGCGAGCGCGGTGTCGGTGCCCATGGACCCGAGCGGCTCCTCCCCGTGGCGGGCCATGGCCGCCAGGAGGATCCGGAGGTCCTCGTGCGTGTAGCCGAACGCGGTCTGCCGCTGGAGGACCGTCTGGTGGTCGGCGGCCGGGACGCGCCCGGCCGGCAGGTCGTGGATGCGGACCAGGTTCTCCCGCAGCCAGGCGGCGTACGGGCGCTCCGCGGCGAGCTCGGCCTTGATCTCCTCGTCGTCGACGATCCGCCCCCGGGCAGTGTCGACCAGGAAGATGCGCCCGGGGTGGAGCCGCTCCTTCACCAGCACGTCCTCGGGCGGGATGTCGAGCACCCCGACCTCGGAGGCCATGACGACCAGGCCGCCCCGGGTGACGTAGTACCGCGAGGGCCGGAGACCGTTCCGGTCGAGCACCGCGCCGATCACCGTCCCGTCGGTGAACGCGATCGACGCCGGACCGTCCCAGGGCTCCATCAGCGAGGCGTGGTACTCGTAGAACGCACGGCGGTCGGGCGGCATCGACTCGTGCCGCTGCCAGGGCTCCGGGATCATCATCAGGATGGCGTGGGGCAGGGACCGCCCGTTCATGACCAGGAACTCGAGGACGTTGTCGAACGTCGCCGAGTCCGACAGGCCCTCCCGGGTGACCGGCAGCACCTTCCACAGATCCTCGCCCAGCAGGTCGGAGCGGCAGAGCCCCTCGCGGGCCCGCATCCAGTTGATGTTGCCGCGGAGCGTGTTGATCTCGCCGTTGTGGGCGATGTACCGGTACGGGTGGGCGAGCGGCCAGGACGGGAACGTGTTGGTGCTGAAGCGCTGGTGGACGAGGGCGAGAGCGGACTCCAGGTCGGGGTCCGTCACGTCCGGGTACATCGCCTCGATCTGGTCGGCGCTCAGCATGCCCTTGTAGATGAGCGTGTTGCAGGAGAGGCTCGGGATGTAGGCGAAGGTCTGCTCCCGGAGGTCGGCGGCCGCGACGGCCTTCTCGAAGAGCTTCCGGATGACGTAGAGCTTGCGCTCGAGGTGCCGCCGGTCGGCGACCCCGGGCCCCCGCCCGACGAACACCTGCTTGATGACGGGTTCCACCGACCGCGCGGTCTCGCCGAGCAGGCGGTCGTCGGTCGGGACGTCCCGCCAGCCGAGCAGGCGCTGACCCTCGTGGTCGACGATGGAGTGGAGCAGCGCCTGCATCCGGCTCCGCTGGGCGGGCTCCCGCGGCAGGAACACCAGGCCGCAGCCGTACTCGCCGGACGGCGGCAGCGCGATGCCGAGGCGGTCGCACTCGCGGCGGAGGAACCGGTCGGGCATCTGGATCAGGATGCCGGCGCCGTCGCCGGTGTTGGGCTCGCATCCGCAGGCGCCCCGGTGGAGCAGGTTCTTCAGCACGGTGAGCGCCTGGGCGACGATGCGGTGCGACCGGCGCCCGTGGAGGTCGACGACGAAGCCGACCCCGCACGCATCGCGCTCGTGCCGTGGGTCGTACAGGCCCTGCGCTGACGGTGTGCCCGGCATCGTCATCGACGACCTCTTCTTTCCTCGCGCGGCGGCCCGCGCGCGCCCGGCGTCCGGCACCCGGGGTTCGGCCGCCCGGGCCGGATTGGGCTCGAAGGGTACACCAATGTTGAGGCATTAGCCAAGGGCAAAATGCGCAAATCATCGCATCAGGATCGCTAATGATGTATCCTCGAGCCCGTGCAGCTCGAGGCGCTGAAGCTCTTCTGCGACATCGCGCGGCACCGCAGCTTCTCGCGCGGGGCGGCCGAGAACGGCGTGACCCAGTCGGCGGCGAGCCAGGCGATCCAGCAGCTCGAGGCTGACCTGCAGGCGCAGCTGTTCGACCGGTCGCGCCGCCCGCTCCAGCTCACCGAGGAGGGGCGGGGGTTCCACGAGGCGTGCCGCGGGCTCCTCGCCGGCTTCGAGCGGGCGCGGGCCGACCTCGCCGCCTCCCGCCAGCGCGTCGAGGGGACCGTGCGCGTGGCGGCGATCTACTCCGTCGGGCTCCACGACATGAGCCGGCACATGCAGCCGTTCATCTCCGCTCACCCGAACGCCCGGGTCCGTCTCGAGTGCCTCCACCCCCACAAGGTGGTCGAGGCGGTGCTGAGCGACGAGGCCGATCTGGGCATCCTGTCCTACCCCCCGGTGAACCGGGCGCTCACGGTCCTCCCGCTTCGGGAGGAGCCGATGGTGCTGGTGTGCCACCCGGGTCACCGGCTCGCCCGCCGGCGGGTCGCGACGGCGGCGGACCTCCAGGGCGAGCGGTTCGTGGCCTTCGATCCCGA
>Ga0070741_10009799_pt1 | contig 18408 bp, 14 predicted proteins | sample Coa_R1_4_FD_66440 | JGI IMG/M metagenome (GOLD analysis project Ga0070741, IMG submission 66440) | Surface soil microbial communities from Centralia Pennsylvania, which are recovering from an underground coalmine fire - Coalmine... | ecosystem: Environmental > Terrestrial > Soil > Unclassified ...
GTGCCGTCCAGACCTGCTGTCCATAGAGGATCGCGGGCCGCTCGGAGTTGACGAGGATGTCGGCGAGCCGCTCGATGTCGCGCGGATCGCCGATCGAGCGCGTCGAAGCGCGATACCGGCCGGGCTTCGGGATGCTGGCCTTGGACAGATCCACTTCGCGATCCAACACATCGCGCGGGATCTCCAGATACACCGGGCCCGGAGCGCCGTTGAACGCCTCGCGCGCGGCCATCGAGACCATGTCCGCCACGCGCTCGGTGCTGGGCACGGTGGCAGCGAACTTGGTGATCGGTGACATCATGTCAACGTGGGGCAGATCCTGCAGCGAGCCCATCTTGTGCTGGGTCAGCGCGCCCTGTCCGCCGATGTGCAGAATCGGGCTTTCCGAGCGCAGCGCAGTCGCCACGCCCGTCACAGCATTCGTGCAACCGGGTCCAGCCGTCGTGACGACACAACCGAGCTTGCCCGTCTGGCGCGCATAGCCATCAGCGGCGTGTGCGGCGACCTGCTCATGGCGCACATCGATGATGCGAATGCCTTCATCGATGCAGCCGTCATAGATGTCGATGATATGACCTCCGCACAGAGTGAAGATCGTATCGACGCCCTCGTTCTTGAGCGCCTTGGCGACCAGGTGGCCACCGGAAACAACACCGGCTTCGCGACTCTTCTTCTGCAGGGTGTCCTCGGCGGTCGTGGTCTTTGACTGCACGGGCGTGGGATTTACGGTTGCCATATCAACTCCAGCAAGGTGATCTCGGTTGGCCGGGGTCGCGGCGATGCCGCATCGGAGCCGGCCGACCATATTCTCCAGGCCCGGTGCATCGCGGCACCGTCAGCCGTGGCGTGAGCCGGCATTCCGGGGCGAAGCCCGAATTTTTGCCGGCAGGGGGCATCAGCTTCCCCCACGTTGCAGGGCCCCAGGTGCGCGAGTGGTCGGCGCACATCCGCGCACGGATGACGTGTGCGAGGGCGAGCCGGCAGGCCAGCGTGGTTTGAATCAACGAAAATTGAGTCAACGAGGCGGGCGTCCCGCGCGGGGGCGGCGGAACGGAGCACTCGTTCGCACAAAGTGCGAACATCGTGAGATTCGCTCACTCTTCCCCCTCAACCACATCCCCAAGCAGTCCTGACTCTCTCCGCGCCGCCCGTCGATCCCGTATTTCTTCTTCTGGTATATCATATATTTCTGAAAAATTTAATGTCAAGTGGGATCTGTTCCGTTTCGAGCACAGCGGGTACTCGGACCGTGCGGAAGATTTGTCGCTGAGCCTTGCAAGACAAGACTGAAAGCCACGACGAACGTCAGGATGCGAAGCGTGGCGTCGCTACAACAACGGCGCGCCTATTCAGCCCATCGAGTGGGTTTCGACCGGCAGCGCAGGTGCCAACACCCCGCCCGAGGTGCCGGCACCCGCCCGTTCCGCACCCGTGCGCCTAGATCAAGCATCGGGTATCGTATAATCTCATATATCTCATCCAATGGCTGAGCTCGCGCGCCTAATGAACACCACGGCAAGACTTCTTCAACGGGCCTCCTCCTCGACACCGCTCGCTCTCGCCCCCCTCAATGCGACCAGCCTTCGTGACCAAGCCTACGCACTCCTGAAAACGGCTATCGCCGATACCGACATTTACAATCCAGATCAGGAGCTGCGGCTGGACGAGCGGCAGCTCACGACGGCCCTGGGTGTCAGTCGAACACCTATCCGAGAGGCACTCTCGCTGCTGGAGCAGGAGGGTTTCATTCGCACCGTGCCGCGCCGCGGCATTTACATCATCCGCAAATCCAAGCGGCAGATCATCGAGATGATCCAGATGTGGGCAGCCCTCGAGTCGATGGCCGCGCGACTGGCTACCCTGCATGCGCCCGACTCGGAGATAGCCCGGCTGCGGCATCTGTTCGACGAATTTCAGAACTCCCCGCCCTCGGAGCACCTGGGTGAGTACTCTGACGCCAACATCGCATTCCATACTGAGGTCATCCGCCTGGGCGGCTCGCAGATGATTATCGATACGACGCGCAATCTTTTGCTGCACGTGCGCGCCATCCGGCGGGCCACGATCAGCCAGAGCGATCGCGCGTCGCGCTCGATCATCGATCACCTGAAGATCATTGAAGCGCTGGAAAGGCGGGACACCGAGCTCGCGGAGCGGCTGACGCGCCAGCACACCCTGGATCTGGCCAGCTACGTGGACCGCTACTGCGACTTCCTCGATTAGCGACGCGCGAGAAGCACCCCGGATGCAAGAAGGGGCGGCCGGGCCGCCCCTTCTTCTTTCTGCAAGCTGAATGTCCTCAGCCCTGTACGGTCTGCCCGAGCGGCCGATCCGGTACCTCGGCAGCCACACGCTCGAGCATGCGTCGCCGCATGGGTGCCAGCACGGCCTTCGACAGCACAGCGGCGATGATAGGTAGCGCGCCCGCTATCCAGAGCACCGGAACCCAGCTGCCGGCGGAAGCCTTGAGGACGTTCGCCAGCGGAATGAGCAGCGACGAGGTGCCCTTGGCCGTGTAGAGCAAGCCATTGTTAGTCGCCGCGTATTTCGGTCCAAACGTGTCGCCGCTCGCAGCCGGGAACAGCGAGAAGATTTCGCCGTAGCCGAGGAAGATCAGCGGTGCGAAAAGCAGGAAGCCTCCCGCACTGTGGCCGAACTTCATCAGGCCCCAGATGGCCAACCCTTCGACCGCGAAGACCAGCACCATGGTGTTCTCGCGCCCGAGGTGGTCGGAAATCCAGCCCGTCAACGGTCGTGTCAGGCCGTTGACCAGACTATCGATCGAGAGCGCGACGGTGAGCAGGGGCAGGATGGCGCCGAAATAGTTGATCGGGATCTTGTCTACGCCATAGTCCTTGGCGATCGGAGCCACTTCTGCCGCGGCCATCAAGCCACCGCAGGCCACCAGCACCATGCACACATAGAGCACCCAGAACACCGGGGTCTTGAGCATTTCGCCGGGGCCGAAATTACGCCGGCTGAGCGGATTCACCGCCCCGGCCTTCACGACCACCGTGGCACTCGTCGGTGGGCGGATCAGGAATACTGACAGAACCAAGACGACGATGCCCTGGATCAGTCCGAAGTCAAAGAACGCTCGGTCGTAGCCGCCGGATTTCACCATGTTGGCAATGGGGATCACGGTCAGCGCAGCGCCCGCGCCGAAGCCCGCAGCCGTGAGCCCGGCGGCAAGTCCGCGCTTGTCGGGAAACCACTTGAGTGCATTGCCGACACAGGTTCCATACACGGCTCCCGCGCCGATTCCGCCGATCACCGCGGAGAAGTACAGCATGCCGAGCGAGCTCGCGTATGAGTTGAGGATCCACGAGATCCCGGCAAGAATGCCGCCCACGAGCACCACCGGGCGCGGGCCGAACCGGTCCATCAGCCAGCCTTCGACCGGCACCAGCCAGGTTTCGCACAGCACGAAGACCGAAAACGCGACCTGAATCGCGGCCTTCGTCCAGCCGAATTTCTCGTGCATCGGATTGACGAACAGCGTCCAGCCATATTGCAGGTTGGCCACCATCGCCATGCAGATGATGCCGATGACGAGCTGCCACCAGCGGTTCTGCACCCCGGTGTTCTGCATCGGGTCGTGTGTCCCGACTGCCTTCACGTCGACGCTCATATCCTTCCCCTTTATTCTTCACCTGAGTGAGGTTTAGAGATCAGCACGGCGGGCGCGAAAAACGTGCCGCCAGAATCGAATGAGAATCGAATGCGAGGACGTCTGCGGCGCTGAGCAAAGACACTCAGCTCGCCGTCAGCGCGGTGCCCGTTACTGAGAGACAAAGAACTTGTCCGCACAGAGTGCGCACAGGAATGAAGGCTTCTCACCGTAACCCCTCTACTGGCCCCCGGAGCCGGATCGTCTGTTTTTCTCTTGCTAGTATATGATATATGTCCAAAAATCTGGAAAGTCAAGCGAGCACTGTTCCGGCTCGCTAACACATTGACGAGCTCTAGCCGCGATCAAGATGGCGGCCTCAACTCCGGTTTCCACGCACGCTGCGCACGCGGCAGAGACGATGCGCATGCCGCGCATTCAATCGCCAGTCGAACACCCACTTCGGGTTTGGCCATTGGATCAGTCGTCCGGCTCGCGAAGTCCCTCCAACCTCGTTGCTCCCCATTGCCCGAGGGTGAGGCTGCGCTCCGCACGGCTTGTCGCAACCGCAGTGTTTAGGCGCTCCGCCGGCGAGCTGCCGGAGCCCGGCAGATATTCGGGCTCCGACACGGCCGGGACCACCCCTTCGAGCGCGGTCGGTGCGATTGCGCGAACACCTGCGAGCGTGCACGGGTCCACCACCGCGGCTTGAAGCGCTTGCCTGTCAACACGCACCGGAGTGCCGTGCTCGATGCGCAGATAAACACGCCCGGTGGCGTGCTCCGCGAAGTTGACTTCCCTGAAGCCCGCGACGCAACGACGCAGGAAACTGAGGTTGTGCTCCGCCGCGAGCAGACTGCGGTCGGGGTACAAAGCGCGCGGCTCCTTCGCTTCGACATTCACCCGCCCGTAGCGCTCGATGTTCAGGATCCCTCCGACATCGAGCGCATTGAAGATTGAGTTCGTTCCAAAGGCGACCGTACGCGGTCGCTCGCCCAGCCGCACCGAATTGTCGAGAAACTCGAAGCGTATGCGCTTGTCGGTGCGCCGAACCCACGTGAAGAACACATCCGGCATTCCCGTGTAGGCCTCGACTCCGTGCGCCAGCGTATCGTCGACCGCCTTGTACCGCCCGACTTGCAGCCCGCGCTTCCAGGCTCGCTCCACGAGCATCTCCGGCGGGGTGATCATGAAAAACAGATAGACCAATCGGCCGAAACGGGTCAGAAGGTTGCTGCCCGCCTCGTCCGAGTCCGGCGCAAAGCTGTCGAAGCGAAAGCGATCGATCAACAGGTGCGCCATGTCGCCGCGGCGCTGCTTCAGCGCCATGTAGCGATCGAGCTTCTGATCGACGATCTGCAACTCCTCGGAGGTGAGCGCCCCCGCATACTTGTAGTGGCCGCCCAGAGAGCCGTAGTCCAACAGCTGCTTACGCCAGATATCCGGACTGATCAGGGCAAAGTCGCTCCAGCGCGCGCCGATCTCGCCGGCAAGTTTGCGTTGCAGCGGCCGCAGAGTGCTCTTGCCCGAGGCCGAGGGTCCCTTCGTGTTGATCACGATCGGGCGCTCCTGCCGTGGCAACAGCTTGTAGCCCTCGTGCGTTGCCGCCTGCTTCAGGATGGGCTCGATCAGGCGACCGATGGCATCCCCTCCCTGGACGTTGCACGCCATATCCGTGGCCAAGGACACGATCAGCTGCGGCGTACCCCAGGGTCGTCCATGCGTGGTGAACAGGGCGGCCATGACTCGCGCCAGGCTGCGATAGCCTGCCGCGTGCAAGGGATCCTCCGCACGGCTTGCCAGCCGCTCGCACTCGACGATGTGCCGCGGGTCCCACGTGAGAGACTTATCCTGCCGTGGCGGCATCACCTCGGCGCGAGAATCGGCGCCTGTGCGCCGCTCACGCCACTTGCGTGCGAGCCGCCTCAAGCGACCTTGCCGCACTGGTGTCCGCACGGACGAGGCATGCGTGGCAAGGCCTGCGAGGGCACTTTCGATGCTCTGCGCGAGCTCCCGCCGGACCTGAGCGAACACCTCGGTGACCTCGCCCATGCGGGGCTGCAGATAGCGCCTCAGCAGAAGCCCAGTCATTTCCCGGAAGTTGATGCCGAGGTCTTCGATGCGAGACCCGTCGGGCACCGAGAAATCGCCAGTCACGCGGATCAGCAGCTCGTGCAGCAGCAGTCGCTCGGGCCGGAAAGCCACGATCTCCGTGGCGGCAAAGCCGGTCAGCTGCTGCAACTCGCTCGCCGCGGCGAGAGTGGTGGTGACGTTGTCCGGCCGCAGGATGGTGCACAGAGAGCGCAGCGAGACCGGCAGCTGCGAGTCGATGCCCGGATTCCACGGGCCGTACGGTCCCTGTGGGGTGTCGGGCGCTGCACTCATTCGCGTGCGAGCCTTGCATTCCCCGGCAGTTTGGCGGCGCGCGGGTACATTCTCACTTCGGGTACTTCGCCGCGCTGCAGCCGCTGCTGCACCTCTTCCCAGTACTGCACGCTCAAAAGATCGGCATTCTGACGGTGGAACGAGCGCCGCGCGAGATCGCTGTTGAGCAGCAAGCCATGCTCGAGCTCCTCGGGCAGAAAAATCACGCCGTCCTCCCAGAACCAATCGGGCGGAGTCTCCTCGCCCGGCTCACGTCCCGCGTTGGTGCGAATCTTCACATCCGTCAGCTTCTCGACCGCATCGTAATCGAACAGGAAGACCCGACCATAGCGACCCACACCGTAGTTCCTCGAGTCCAGGTCCTTGTTGAAGATGTTCGTGGCGGCATTGTTGCGGATGCAATGTCCGAGGCTGCGGATGACGGCGTGCGTTTCTGCCTCGTTGGCCTGTTGCAGATAGACCGGCAAGGGGACGATCCGCAGCTGCACGATGAGGAAGCGGAAGAACACCCCGTCCCCATCGAGATGCACGCTGCCGGCGGTCTGCTGGAAAATCTCCTCCAGCAGCCCGGGCTCGAACAGATCCCGGTCCAGCCGGACGTTGAAGTACATGACATTGTCGAGCATGCTCGCCGCGCGGTTCATCTCATGAACCTGGCGATACTTGTCCACCACGGCCGTGATTCCCGGAAAGGTGCCCCACTTGTACGAGGAGGTCGGCCGGTCCCGGATCACCTTCAGATGATAAGAGCAGGAATCGAAGCTGAACCCCAAGGCAACCGTGCCCGGATAGCCCGGGGAGCGGCGCAGCTTCTCACCGCTCGAGCGACTCTGCTCGATGATCTCCTCGAGAATGACGACCTTGCCCACGTGGTTGAAGCCGATCGTCGCGTAGTGGTGACCGAGCGGCCGCCGTGGCATCAGGCTGAAAAGGAACACGCAAGTCTGATAGTAGAGGCGAGTCGTGACATGGAAGTTGGCTAGCGCGGAGCTGAAAAGGCCGTGGATGTCGGCAACCTGATGCAACACCGCATCGACATGGATGCCGGACGGACTGTTGAGAAAGGCCACGACGAACGGCACATAGGTGGCATCCGTCATGACCCAGCGGCCGACCAGAAAGGCCGTGCGATCACGGAAAAAACCCGCTTCCACGACGTCCAGGGCGACCGGCAGCGGAGCATCCGGCGTGGAGTGCAGCAGCTGTTCGAGCCGCTGCAAAACACGATGCGTATCGGCCTTCAAGTCTCGAAATGGCACCGAAAATCCCGGGATCTGCAGCGCTTCGGTCAACAGCGCAGCATCAATGTGGCCCCGGATGGGCAGCCGGCGATGGACGTGCGCCATCGAGTCCACACGGCGTTTGCTCGGGGGCGGAAAGGCGTACGCCACCGGCCGCCAGATGCCGTGATCGATGTTGCGTCGCAGGGAATGCGTGAAGCCGAATATGATGTCGGCCTCGTAGCGCTCGGCGATCATTGCCAGCAGCAGATGATCGATCGCATCCCATAGCGCGGCATTGTTCGAGAGGGCGGGAACCGCGGCGACAATTCTCGGGCCGTGCTCTTCTACGTAGCGGCTGTAAAGACCGAGCCTCTCCCTGCTGATACGAAGCGATGCATGCGGATCCATCGTTTCGAAGGCACGTTTTGCGCGGTACGGATACTCACAGAACTGTGCGTAGAATTCATCGAAGATCGCCAGGATGAGATCGACGGTCGCACAGACCCTTGCGTCCTCCTGCGTGCAGGCCACCAGGCGCGCATAGGCATACTCCACTGCGGCATTCTTGGTCACGCTCATCTGTTACCGAGAGGGACGGAAGTAAGGTGCGTGCTGCCCGCCCTCGACACGCACCTCGCAACGAAGGGATCCGGGCAGAGCGCCTGCCCGATGCTAGCCTGCAAGCGGCCTTCAGGCGAAGACTCCATACTCCACTTGAAGGATTTCCCCGGTGTTGGTATCCACCAGCAGCGCATCGGCATCGTCGCGCACCCACTCGTAACCGGCTGGCGGCACTTCCAAGGCGAACAGCCAGTAGTCTCCGATGAGGTAGTCAGGGCCCCAGTAGGCGCGTGGCAGGACCTCACCGTAGGCCCAGTGGTGGGGTGCCCAACCGGCAGGCCGGTGATAGGGGCCTATCCTGTAGCTGCGCGCGGCCCGGAAGTCGTGGCGATAGGCAGCTCGATCGACCGTCTTAGGCCTTGCATCCCAGCCGTGCGGCGGACCCACGCGCTGATAGCCGCGGGGCCCGGGGTGCGCCTCGCCGCGATGCTCGCCTCCCGGAGCGTGCTCGGCCCGGCCTTCGGGAGGATGCGCACCGCCGTGCTCACGGTCCGGCTGGGCCAGGGCGGAGCCCGCGATCACCAGGGATGCGCACGCCAATGCAACACCGATCTTCTGTACAGGGTTCACGTGAGAATTCCTCCACTCGGTCCCAGATGTAATTTTTTGAGCGCGCCTTGCGAAAGCGGTCGGTCGGCGAGCCGGCGCTCCAGCAATGTTAGTGCCCGGCCCTGACATCCAGCGTGCCGCCGCGGAAGTGCACCGGCGCAAACCCCGCCCCTCTCATTCCAGATCCACCTTCAGGATCAGGTCCGCCATCTCCAACAGCCGGGCCGCCTGAGCCTGAACGAAGGTGCCGATCCGGGCAAGGAAGCGCGCCTCTTCGTTCGCGTACACCGGATCGCTTGCCTGCTGCACGGCGGCCGGCCCGGCGGCAGCAGCCAGACGCCGCATTTCCCGCACCAGCACCCGGCGCGGCGTGCCCGTGCGCGCCGCGAATTCCGCCCAGTCGTAAGGCCTGATGCGCTCCAGAACAAACTCGTCTCCACAGGCCATCGCCAGCTCCTGCCGCACTCCAGGGTACTGCGCAAGACTCGCAAGATTGTAGTACGGGGCCAGAACAAGCCCGGACTGACCGCAGAAGAACGAGACGTTCTTGGCGTGAGCATCGGTATTGCCGATCAGAAACTGCAGTAGAGCCCATCGCAACAGCATGAGCCGCGTGGCCTCCTGCTCGACGCTGTAATCGGCTATCGAGAACAGGCGCTCAAAGCTGACACCCTCGCGGCGCTCGGCGCTGTCCTGCCCCAGGGTTATGTTGTGCTCGTACTTGCAGGAGACCGGGAGGTTGAGAGCCTGGCAGCCATCCACTACGTGCCGCCGCCGCACACCTTGAGCGTCTCTCATCCGATCGAATCGCTCGACCATCAGTATCGGCTCGGGCACTCGCAGGATGGATACCGTCGCTGCCGGGAGCTCGAGTTTGCGTGCCAGACTCATGCAGAAGTGCTCGTTGGCAACCAGCATCGGCAGGCGCACGTCGACAGGTTCCGGCTTGAGAATGACCGTCGAGGCGAGTTTCCAGGCAGGCAGGTACATGCGGCCGTCGTGATCCTGGTACACCGGCAGCTTGTCCTGCGCCCCGGCGATCGATACACGCACGCGACCGTCCCAGACTGAAAAAGGCGAGCGGGGCCGTCCGCGGATCCGCTGCGCAAGCTCCTTGGGAGTCACTTCCCTGCCAGGCTCATCGCTGGGTTCGACCTCCCGGCTCACGAACGAGAGTGCGCCGGCGGTTTCCCACCCGCATGCGCGGATCAGGCCGCAAGGATTGTTTCGGGGCACCCGGTGCGCGACGGACAACGCCTCGAGTGCGGGGCCTTCTGGAAGGAGATTCTCCAGGAATCGCCGGATGGTGCCCGATCCCGCATCGGGGCCGAGCACAGTGATGTGGGGCGAGATCGAGTACGAGCCGGGCTCACGCAACCACTGAGGCGAGTATCGAAAGGAGAAGCGCTCATCGAACGACTCCTGATCGATGGTGCCGACGTTCGCCGTCGAATCCAGCACGCGTAGCGTATGCACACTCATAGCGAGCAGGTTGTCCTCGTGACACGCCGCAAGCGGGCCCCTGATCCCTTACGGATCGGCAGCACTGCTCGCGGCCCCCGGTTTTGAGCCCGCAAGTCCAGGCGAACCCGATCAGATTACGGCGGGTTTGGTCGATCGTGTAAGTTCCTGATTATCAAGGCACCGCCGGAAGGGTCACGCCCGACGAGCTCCCGGCTCCCTTTGCAGTGCCCGCGCGGGCAGCCGCATTGCCGCCCTTTCCCCGGCTTTCCTTCCAACAATTTTGCGCTCATGGCGCGCGGCAACGGAGCACATTGAGGCGCGCACCAAGATTCGCTCGGCCTCGAGCCCGGGATCGGAGCAACCTCATGGCCTTCGATCGCGCGCGACCGGGAATCTCAAGCCAGGATGCAGCCGATCTCCTTGATCGCGGCCAGGGCGCTTCACCGACTCCCGCGCTTAGCTTGCTTGAGCACTGAAGTGGACTGAGAATTCGAGACCTCAACAGCGCAAGTCCCGATCGCGCGCGGATCGAGACGAGGAGCGTGGCGTGGCGGCTGCTCGCCCACAGTCCATGATGGCAATGCGGCTGCATTCGCGGGGCACGGCGCTCGCGGTGGATGAGGTGCCTTGTCCCGCTCCTGAGGAGTATCAGGTATTGATGCAGGTTCTCGCTTGCGGCGTCTGCCGCACGGACCTGCATCTTCGCGATGGCGAGCTTCCTGAGCTGCAATATCCGATCACGCCTGGCCACGAAATCGTCGGCCGTATCGTCGAGCGTGGACAGAGTGTGGCGGGCCTGGAGGTTGGCATGCGCGTGGGCGTGCCGTGGCTCGGATACACCTGCGGCATCTGCCGATACTGCCGCAAGGGTCTGGAAAACCTGTGCGAACGAGCTCGATTCACGGGCTATTCCATGGATGGAGGCTACGCTGAGTACGCCATTGCCGATGCGCGGTATTGTCTGGCGCTGCCCGAGCGCTATTCCGACCTCGAAGCCGCACCACTGCTTTGTGCCGGACTGATCGGCTATCGCGCTTATCGAGCGGCGGGCGAGGCGCAAAATCTGGGCATGTACGGTTTCGGAGCCGCGGCGCACCTGCTCACCCAAGTCGCACGCGCCGATCGACGCCGAGTGTTCGCATTCACCCGTCCCGGGGATGAGAACTTCCAGGCCTTTGCACGCACGCTGGGTGCGGTTTGGGCCGGCAGCTCGGATGAAGTGCCGCCGGAGTTGCTGGATGCGGCGATCATCTTCGCTCCGATTGGCGCGCTGGTGCCCGCTGCCCTGCAGGCCGTGCGCAAGGGTGGCCGGGTGGTTTGTGCTGGCATCCATATGAGCGACATCCCGAGCTTTCCCTACGAGTTGCTCTGGGGTGAGCGCGCCGTGTGCTCAGTGGCCAATCTGACGCGCGCGGACGGACGCCAGTTCATGGCGATCGCGAACGAAGTGGCGCTTCATCCAACCGTCGAAGCTTTCGAGCTGGTCGAGGCCAATGAGGCTCTGGAGAGGCTCAGACGCGGTCAGTTGAATGGCGCAGCCGTCTTGAGGCCAAGCTCCACCTGACACTGGATGTCCTGCCGGCAGTCATGGCCGTGGAACCCTCGGCCGCAGTTGGCCCGATTAATGCTTATGCGGCTGGGTGGCGCCGAGGCGCCCGATCAACAACCCGGTACGCTTGATCTGCCGATTGAAACTCCTCAGATCGACCGTCTCACCCGGTGCATGACTGCCCTCCCCGGCGGTGCCAAAGCCGACCAGGCCGTCGAGCTGATCCGCCACGAAGGAGATGTCCCCCGCGCCGCGCCTGGCCGGATCGAGCTCCCTCATTTCCGGCAGGCCCAGGTCCCTGTTCACTCCGTTGAGCATCGCGAGCAACGCCCTATTGCCGCTGGTCGGGGCCATCGCGGGGTACTCGTCTTCCATTTTGATTTCGGCATTGGTCCCCGGCAGATGTTGGCCGACGATGCTGCGCATCTTCCCCTCGACACGCACCGTCTGCTCGGTGCTCAACGTGCGCAGATCCCCGGTCGCTACGGCAGTCGCGGGGACGATGTTGGTTTTACCGGTGGCGCTGGCTTGCTCTGCACCCTCTTCCGCCTGCGCCGTAGCGCCGCCGGCAATCAGTCCGACGTTGAAGGTGGCGTTGGGCTCGCGCGCCTCGCGGCGAAAGCCATCGAGAATACGCGTCATCTCGTAGATGGCACCGTAACCGGCTCGATCGGAAAAGATTCCCGACGAGTGGCCGGACGCGGCGCTCGTGGTGAGGCGCCAACTGGTGAAGCCTCGCCGGGCAACCGTGCCCATATCCTGCCCGTCTTCCTGCGCCAGCGCCTCGAATTCGAGGGCCACATCGCTGCGCTCGGCCGCGGCGCGCATGTCGCGTCTAGCTACCGACAGGGGCCGCCCGGGCCACTCCTCATCGCCACTGAGAACGACGATGATGCGCGCTCGCGCCAGGGTGCCGGCTGTCTTCATCGCACGCAAGGCGGCCACCATCACGGCAAGGCCGCCCTTCATATCATTGACTCCGGGACCCTCAGCGAGGGTGTCGCTTTTGCGAATGTACTTCTGAAAGGGGCTGTCTTTCTCGAAGACGGTGTCCATGTGCCCGATGAGGAGGATGCGGGCGCCGTGCCCCTTTCCGCGATGCTCGGCGACCAGCACGCCCGCTCGGCCTATGTCGGTCATGGGAATCCAGCGGACGGCGAATCCAAGGGATTCGAACTGCTGGCGCATGAGCTCGGCCACATGGGTGACCCCCTCGATATTGAGCGTGCCACTGTTGATGTCGACCAGCTCTTGCGTCAGCGCGATGGCATGAGGGGTCTCTGCATCGGCCGCGCTGACGACTTTCCTTTCAGCAGCTGACAGCCCCGCAGCGCTCGCCGATGCCGAGCAGCCCACGATGCATGTGACGAGGAGCGTGCGCAGAAATTGACGACTTGCCACCAGGCCTCTCCGCATATGAGTGTGCTTAGCATGCCGCAAGCAGCGCCGATCGTCACGACTGAGCACGCCGCCGCAACGGCTCGGGCGCAGGCCGGAGTGATTCAGGAGCGTCCGGGGAAGAGTCCGAGGTAGGGCTGCGCCTCCACCAACACGCGCGCGTATGAAGGCCGTTTTGTCAACCGATCGAGATACGCGCTGACATGGGGATACTCGGGCCCCAGTGGCATCATCAGATTGGTAAAGAAGAGCGGCGGCCCCGCCGCACAGTCCGCCATGGAGAACTCTTCTCCGGCTGCCCAGCCCCTCGCGGTCAGCTCGTTCTCAGCGACCTGAAGTGCGGTGCGCAGCTGGTTTTGGGCATGCTTTACGCCGACCGGATCGTGCCCCTGCTCCGGCCGCAACTTGTCACCCACGATCTTCTGCATCGGGTCGTGCACGTGCAGATCGTAGAAGCGGTCGCTGGCACGCACCTGCAGCGCCCGCTCAGGCTCATCCGGAATCAGCTTCACGGGCCCGGCGTGGTATTGCGCCAGGTACTCGATGATCACCGTGGATTCCGGAACTGTTCGCGAGCGCGCACTGTCGTGCAGGACGGGAAACTTGGCGAACGGCGACACCTTGCGGTACTCGCTCCTTACCGTGGGATCTGCGAGATCGATTACCTTCGACTCGAACGGAATGGAGTTTTCGTACAGGGCAATGAGGACCTTGTGACAGTACGAGGAGAGTGGATGCATATAAAGGATCAGCGACATATGCGCAGCACCGGTCAATAGTTCAGGTTGAACGAGATCAGGCTGCCGATGAAACCAATCCACACGAGGCCGAGCAAGGCCGCGGCGATCAAGCCGTTCCCAAGCCGGGACAGCCAGGAGCCCTCGAGCCTCCACAGGCGCCACACACTCCACAGGCCCGCCACAGCGAGGCCAATCACGACCAGCCCTGCGATCTGTAACAGCCGGATGACCGGATCGAGCTTGGAGCTGTAGAAATCCAGCTGCAAGGTGAGCACCGGGGTGAGAATCACGCTCCAACAGAGGACCCAGAGGAGATCAAAGGCAGCAGCGATGCGCAGAACTGTCAGCCAGCGGCGCGCCTCAACCGCAGTGCGAGGACGCTGGTAATGCCGTCTCACCAGATGCAGGGTCGGCCACAGAATGATGGTCAGTACGACCACGGCGAACGAGACCAGGAGCACGGTCAGATCCAGGGGCGCCGATCGATGGACCGGCACCGCCTGCAGAACCGAGGTCGGATCTTCGCTGTCGAGGACTGTCTTGACGCCATTGACATCGGTCAGCGCGAGCTGACGAGCACCGTCGATCTCGCGCCAGATGTTCGGGGCCACCTCGCGCAGGTGGGTCACCCCGGGCTCCAGGAAGCGCGGCGTCTCGATGGTCCCATCGGGATGTGCGCTGATGACCGTCTGTTGCAACAGGTAGAAAATGCTGAGGAAGCCATGCTCAACACGGCGGGAGGATTCGTAACGGCCTGCGATCTTCCCGGCATCCGCCTGGGCGCTGGCAAGCGCCGCAGGCTCGCTCGGCGCGGAAGTCTGCGGAAAATAGCGGTCCATGAATTGGTCGAACAGCGCTTTGCGCAAGCCGTAGACCGCCTGCTCGCGACCTCTGCTATTGAAGCTATAGAAGATTCCCACGCCTTCCTCGGGCAGCAGATCGAGCTCGGTATGGAAAAAAATCGTATCGCCGCCATGGCCGATGACGGTTCTGCCGTTCTGGGTTTGATGGAAGAAGCCGTGCGCCATGCTGCTGAAGCCGGGCAACGCATCTTCAGAGGGGCTGTGCATCAGCTGTGCGGTTTGAGCACTCAGCATGTCATAGCTGCCGAGATGACCCTGCTGCAGATGAGCGAGCATGAAGCGCGCCATGTCCGCAGCCGTGCTCGTGACGCTGCCGGCAGGCCGGGTCGGCAGCAGTTCGTAGGGCTGGGCCGGCTCCGAGGCCTGTCGGTATCCCTGCGAAACCATACCCTTGAATCGCTCGGGCAGGGGCTGCTCGAAAGTCGAGTGCTGCATTCCCAGCGGCAGAAAGATGTGCTGCTCGATGTAGCTCTCGAAGCGCTCCCCAGAGACCCGCTGGACGATATATCCGGCGAGCGCGGCACCATAATTCGAGTACGCCGGCACAGTGCCTGGGGCAAACAACAGCGGCCTCGGGTGCTGCTTCAAATATGTTTCGGTCGACTGCAAGCCGTTCGGGTCCATCGCCAGGATGTCTTTGAGGCCTTCTTCGAAGCCGGCCCTATGATTCATTAGATCCAGCAGCGTGATGGCCTTGCCGCCGGCGGGTGAGACCTTGAAGTCGAGGTAGTCATCGACATTGCGATTGAGGTCGAGCTTGCCCTGCTGGACCAACTGCATGACGGCCGTCCAGGTGAAGAGCTTGGAAGTGGAGCCGATCCGGGTCATCACCTGAGCCGGGTCCATGGGCTTTTTCTTTTCCACGTCGGCATACCCGTAACCCGACTGGAAAAGAATCGTGCCATCCTTCACCACCGAGACCTCGGCCCCGGCGATATCGCCGTTCTTCAGGCCGTAGGTCAGGAGGCCGTTGAGCCACGCTTCGACGTCCTCGGCGTTGAGCTCGTGAGTGCTGTGACTCGCAGGGACTGACGTCTCAGCACCAGCATCGGTAGCCGGCGTGGGGTTCTCGACAGCTGGCGGCGTGCCGGCGTGCGTGTCGGAAGCCGCTGAAGTGCCTGCGGTGATCAGTATCAAGGCGGCGATCCAGGCCGCCGCACTGCGTCCAACTCTCATTCGACCCCTCAATCTGCTCAAACAGCCCTCTTTATTATGCGATCAATCCGGACGCCCCCGTGCCGATTCAGGCCGAACGGCCCGGAAGACAGGTCGAACGGTTGCATTCACGGCAGCGCGGTGCCCCAGGGTCGGCAATTGCAGGGTTGGCTGCAATTCTCCCGGCCCTATCTCAGCCGACCCAAGCTCGATGCGGGGGGCGTTCCTTGTGCCGGAACCGTAATACGCTCAGCGCGTTACAACCGGTGCCGGCGCCGTTACCGCGACGGTCATCTGTGGCTACTCGGCTTTCGGTACGGATCATCCCGCACATTGTTGAAGCGCATGGACCCCTTGGAGACACTTCATGAGCACAAACTATGCTGAACGAGTGATACCTCCGGGCGGTATCGCGAGTGGGCCGAACGAGTCCCCGGTTTCAGCCGCCTCGTGGCCGGCGATCTTCGCGGGCGCGTTCACCGCCGCCGGAACCAGTCTGATCCTGATCGAGCTCGGCACTGGGATCGGCTTGGCGACGATATCGCCCTGGCCCCACTCCGGAGCCTCGGCGACCACCTTCACGATCCTCACGGCTATCTGGTTCATCGTCGTTCAATGGCTTTCCTCATTATTGGGCGGCTACATGACCGGTCGCTTGCGCACCAAGTGGGTGGGCACGCACACCCATGAGGTCTTCTTCCGCGATACGGCGAACGGCCTCGTGACCTGGGCCTTGGCGACGGTCATCGGCGTGGGAGTCCTGGCCTCGGTCGTCGGCTCCATCACGGGAAAGGGAGTGCAGGTGGCCTCGACGGTAGCCGCCGGTGCTGCACAGGGTACCGCCGGATCGATCGGCGATTCCGGCACCTCCTACGATCTCGATCGTCTGCTTCGCCCGGCAAGCACCGAGCGAGACCCCTCCAGGGATACGCGGGCCGAGGTGGCGCGCATTCTCGCCCAGGGAGTCAGCTCAGGAGAGCTCCCCGCAGACGACCGAGACTATCTGACCAAGCTCGTTGCGGTGCGGGCGGGAATCTCGGAAGCCGATGCTCAAAAGCGGGTCGATGAGGCCATCGAGGCTGAAAAGGCGGCGGCGCTCAAAGCCCGCCAAGCGGCCGATGCGGCGCGCAAGGCAGGAGTAATGACCTCCATCTTCATGGCGCTGTCGATGTTGATTGGCGCATTCATCGCCGCCGCGTCGGCTGCACTCGGGGGTCGGCTCAGGGATTTGCATCCCTGAGCTGCTGAAGACCGATAAGGTACGACCCGCAAAGCGGAGGTTCGGGCCTCAGGCTTCGATGACATCCAAGCGACTCGCGTTACGATCGATACGACTACACAGGTGCCCTGAGCTCTACCGATGCCCCCGAACGTTGGCGTTCGGGGGCATCGGGCCCTTTGCGCTGAGCCGCTCTCTCAGCATCACGAGCGAGGCACGCCACCATCCGGCGGCCCGCTGAAGCGTGATGTGCTCGGGGAAGCCGTGGCGCGCCAGATGCCGCTGTGGAAGAGTGTCCCAGGCCCGGTGTTCGATCGACACGCGCGTCTCCTCTCCAGCGGGCTCGAAAAGAACCTCGACCTCCGTACATTGTTCGGGCGAGAAGCTCGCCTGCCGCCAGGCAAAGACGAGACGCTTGCCGGGCTCCCACACGGATATCCGACCGATCTCGAAAGTCTCGCCATCCGCAAGGCAGGTGACGAGGCGACCACCCACGCCCGGCTCGAACCGCAATTCACCGTCGCCCTGTGGAGTGATCCGAAAGAGAGGGTCGGGCTGCCACCAGCGCGCGATTTCACGGGTAAAGGCGTCGAAAGCGCGGCTCGGATCCACGGCCACGCGCAGCGCCACGAAGACTTTGGACGTCACTTCCTGTTCTTCTGCAGATGCGCTTTGAGCGCGGAAAGCTGCCGCGCCCATAGTGCATCGGTTTCAGTCAGCCACGCCTTGAGCTCCGCCATCGATTCCGATGCCAACCGGTAAATCCGGACGCGCGAATCGAACTCGTCCCGTGCCTCTTCGACGAGGCCGCTCTTGCGCAGCCTCTTCAGATGCCGGCTCATGGTCGGAAACGAGACGCCAACCCCTTGTGCAAGCTCCCCCGCCCGATGGGGCCGCTGACGAAGAAGCTCGACCACCTTCCGCCGATGCGGATCTGCAAGTGCCGCAAGCGTCCGGTCGAGACTGGGCGCGCTCACTTCAGCTGCTGAAATTTGAAGCCGGTGGCCTTCTCCATGTCCTCCCGCGAGACCTCGCGGACGGGCTGCGAGAATGTCCAGTAATGGCCTTCGAGATCAGCCGCGATGTAGGTGCGATCGCCGTAGAACTGGTCGGCGGGCTCCATCAGGATCCTCGCGCCTGCCTGCCGGGCCCGGGCGCAATGCTCATCGATCCCGCGTGTAAGGCGCACGTGGACTCGCTGCGTATTCTTTCCGCCGAGCGAGGCCGGGCTGCGGGTCCAGTCCGCCCATTCGCCTCCGATCATGACCACGCCCTCGCCATAGGTCATTTCGGCATGCGCGATATTCCCGTTAGCGTCAGTCAGGACTTCACTGCTCTCGAAACCGAAGGCCTTTTCCAGCCATGCCAGCGCAGCGCGATTGTCCTTATAGGCCAAGGATGGGATGAACGAAGGTCGCGGCGCGGTGGGGCTGGTCATCGTTATTCCTTAGTTGTCATCTCATGCAATAGTTAACCATACGGGCAATTATCTATCAAGGCCGACCGGTCAAATACCTGATCAGTATCTCCCTCCCCAATGACCCATCCTTGTGGCGGCGACGGCGAGCGGAGGTTGTAGCAACGGTCACTCCGGGTCGGACCATCGTCGGCGAGCCACGCGTTGCGGCGGCC